>Ga0209607_1000336_pt1 | contig 42677 bp, 39 predicted proteins | sample AD_UKC117_MetaG_FD_184413 | JGI IMG/M metagenome (GOLD analysis project Ga0209607, IMG submission 184413) | Active sludge microbial communities of municipal wastewater-treating anaerobic digesters from Hong Kong - AD_UKC117_MetaG (SPAdes)... | ecosystem: Engineered > Bioreactor > Anaerobic >... | reverse complement strand
AATCGACACGATGGATAGCTTCATCACTACAAGCATCCTTCGCCCGCACGCATATAGAACGATGGGCTGCGACCGAACCCCGTTTCTTGTCGCTGGCACAGAGCCGTTCCTGCAAAACAAGGAATTCAAGTTCTGGGTACAGCCGACCAACGGCGATGCATTCCCAGTGCAGCCCACTGATCTGCACAAGGTTGTGGTCAACCTACGGGCGGGAAAGCCCACTTTTCAGTTCCGACAACATGGTGCCCTGCTCACGATCAACAACGGCCCCGCGGTCACTGCTCGGCTGGGTACAGTCGGCGCCTACACCCACGACCTTGGCCGGTATTGGAGCTACCGTGTTCTGACAGAACAGCCGAGACTGCTGCAAGCTCTGGCTCGGCGCTACTCCCACATCTTGGTCGATGAATCGCAAGACATTGGATCACTCCACCAAGCGATCCTCGTATTGCTTTCAGGCGCAGGTTCCACAATCTCCCTCATCGGAGACCCTCATCAGGGCATCTATGGATTTGCGGGAGCGGATGGAAAATTTCTGACCGGCTACGGCCAGACGCAAGGCGTCAGCAGCTACAGCTTGACCCGCAACTACCGCTCCGTTCCAGCCATTCTCACGATCGCCAATAGCCTCTCATCACGAACTGACACAGCGGATCGTCAAGTGCCCGAAACGGGGCATGGCGCATTCTTCATCGGCTACAAGAACGCTGAGCAAGAGCAACTTGTCAGCGCGTTCCGCGCCGCAGTGATCGCAGCAGGGTTGCGATTAGAAAACTCTGCGGTCATCTGCCGTGGCCGGGAACAGGTCAGAAAACTGACGGGAAACGATGCCACCATCGGACAAGGCACTGTGAAGGCTTTTGCTGCCGCTGCCATCCATCGAGATAAGCGGCAAGATTACATGAGTGCGTTCAAGGCCGTAGCCGGCTGCATCGCAAGTCTGCTCGTCGATCCCCCGGCAAGGCTGGTGGAAGTAATTACTCAGCCGGCGCGCTATCCGGAGTCCAAGCTGCTGAGGCGTGAGATCTGGAGCTTCACCCGGAACCCCGACACGGGACTTCCTGCTTCCACATTGCAGGCCGACACGCAATGGCACCCGTTGCTGGTTCAGCGAGTTAAGGCGCTATTGCAGCGGCTTCGCGACGTGCATGGCCTGACACCTGCGCATACCCTTGGGAACAAGCTAGCCAAAACAAAGGTACCCAACACCCCCTTGATAGCGACAACTGATCTTGCTACGGATCAAGATTTGCCGGTGCGCATTGATACAGTGCATCAGGTGAAAGGAGAAAGCCTCGATGCAGTTCTCTATCTGGCGGCGAAAGATCATGTCGAAGCGTTGCTCGCGGGCGTGGATACCGAAGTGGGCCGCATTGGCTACGTAGCCGTCACGCGCGCGCGGAATCTCTTTTGGCTGGGGGTTCCACACAATGCGCTACAAAGTCTACGCCCCTCTCTCTTGAGCCGAGGATTCCAAGAAGTCGGCACCTCATGAACAGGGTCAGAAAACAAAGGCCGCGCCGACTTCGCCGCACTACGCCTCAGCAAGTTGTCCCGATAGCTGCCGAACTTCACCATGTCTCCATGCAGCAGATACATGGAGTCCGAAGTGGAACAGCTATCGCAAACATCCAGTACGCTCCCCTTCCCGGGCACGGAAGCCTACGAGGCGCTACCTCAATTTCCGAAGCGCAGCCCCCTTCCCTTCCGGCGCACCATCCGCCGCCATGAACTACGGCAGATCGTCCCCCTGGCTGAAACGACGATCTACGAAATGGAGCGCCGTGGCGAGTTCCCACGTCGTTTCAACTTGACGCCGCGCTGCGTCGTGTGGGACTTGGCCGAAGTGGAAGCGTGGGTCGAAGAACGAAAGCAAGCGCCTCGCGGCGGTGTCTCGAAGCCGGATGTCCACCTACGCAAAACCCGCCCTGTCCGGGCGGGTTCAAGCGAGGAATGAGGCCGGCGACGTTCCTCATCCGACCAGGGCTTGCAGTTCCTTGGACGCCGAGCGCGGCAAGCGCCGCCCCTCCTTCGCCACATTGACCTGCAAAGCCACCCGCGCCACCTCCAGCACGTCCTTGGCCAGCGCATAGCTGCCCTTGGCCTGCAACCAAGCCAGCACGTCCGCCAGATGCCAGATCGACGCGCTGCCTTCATGCACCGGCGCCGGGAAGCTCCCCGGATGTGCCAGCATCAGCTTGCGCATGTTCTGCCGAGACACGCCCACGATGTCGGCCACGTCGGTCAGCCCAACCAGATCCGGCGCCACCTCGATCAGCCGGGCCGAAGGAACGGCACCGCGCACGTCGGCCAGCGCGCTACGCACGGCAGTCGCTGCATCGGTCGCCTCGCGCGTGAACTCCAGCGCCAGGCGCCCCGGCTGCCCGATGCCGGCCAAGGCATCGTCGCAGCCGGCTTCGCCCAGGCGCTCCACCAGTGCATCCGTGTCGCGGTCATCGTCGGCAAGCTGGTACTTCAGGGTGAAGGTGTATTCCATCGCGCTACTCCTTGGCACCATCGTCAGCCTCCTGCTGCTTGCGGTGCGTGGTGCAGTTGTCCACGACGCGCCGCAAGGCGCGGGCGTGGTTGCCGGGGTTCTTCGGCGTGCTCCACACACTGGTGATGCAGAACTCGCCGCAGCGGCATTCCTCGTCGTTGTATGGGCAGTAAATCCGCCCCCAGGCATGGCTGCCGCCGACTTCGACGCGCCAGCCCTGCCCTTCGGCGTGCCTGAGAGCTTCCTCGACCTCTTTCTTCGGATGAGGGGAACGAGCCATCAGTGACCTCCAGTATGAGGATGGCCGGCAAGGTTGTCAAGTGACAACCTTGCCAGGACAAGATCAGGCCACATATCGCCGACCAGCGAGAAGTTCAGATTTCCTCGTTTTTGATCACTCAAAGTGATCGCTTCATCGAAAAAACAAACCTGACGCAGCCCGGCAAAGACCGATTCAAGGCAACCCATGATGCGGCCCTCCTATGCGATCGCGCTCAACGCCGGCACGACCACGTTCTCCGGCATCAGCTTCGGCACATAGGTCTGTCCACCGCCCCAGGCATCGACCAGGTTGGCCCACTCTTGCAGCATGTGGCGCCGCTGCTCGGCGTATTCGGCCTTGTTGTAGACCGAGCGCGAGGAACGCCCCTCCTCGTGCGCCAGACACTTCTCGATCCAGTCGCGGTTGAAGCCGATCTCGTTCAGCAGCGTCGAGCCGGTGCGGCGCAGGTCGTGGACAGTGAACGGCTGTAGTGGCAGACCTTTGGCCTTGGCACCTTCTGCCACCAGCATCGTGATGCGATTCAAGGTCGCATTGGACATGCACCGCTCTGCATCGTAGCGAGAAGGGAAAACGAACTTTGAGCCTGCCGCGCAGGCGTGCAGCGTCACGAAGATGTCGAGCGCCTGACGCGACAGATAGACTACGTGCGGATTGCGACCCTTCATCCGCTGCTTCGGAATCGTCCAGGTCTTGCGCTCGAAATCGACCTCATCCCATGTGGCCTGGATCAGTTCGCTCTTGCGCACCAGCGTCAGCAGGATCAGGCGCAGCGCCAGCTTGATGGTCGGATAGGTCGCCACCGTCTCCAACTGCTGCACCATCAAACGGATTTCCAGCGGCGACAGGGCGCGATCCTTCGGTACGAAGGTGGCGATCGAGGACGGCCCCACGCTGTCGGCGGGGTTGACCACCTTTTCACCGTGTGCGATGGCGTAGACGTAGACCTGCTTCACGATGTCCCGGATCTGCACCGCGGTGGCTGGCGCCCCGCGCTCCTTGACCTTGTTACACAGAATCCGAAGATCTTCGGCCTGGATTTCGGTCAGCAGCCGATTCTGGAAAACCGGCAGGATGTCCCGGTCGATGATGTGCTTGCGCACGGCGCGGGTGCTGTCGGCCCATTTCGTATGGGCGAGGTACGTCTCCATCGCCGCGCCGAAGGTCTTGATGGCGCGAACCCGGCGTTTGTCGCGTTGCTTCTCCAGCGCGGGCGATACGCCCTGGAGAACGGCCTTGCGCGCCTCCAGAAGCAGTTCACGCGCCATTGCCAGCGAAATGCCGCCTGGCCCGTAGCGGCCGATGGTCAAGGTCTCGCGGCGGCCGTTGAGACGGTAGTCGTAGCGGAAGGTGACGGTATTTGCGGGCGATACCGTCACGTACATCCCGTCCCGGTCAGAAACCTTATAAGTCAATGACTTAGGCTTCAGATTGCGCAGCGCTGTGTCGGTCAGCATCGAGGTTTTCCTCCTGTTTGGCGACGGCTTTTACCGTCAAGGACCAGGAGACCCACTGATGCCCGGAAAGCCGCATGAAATAAGCTTTCCCGAGAAGGCTTTTACCGTCAAAGACGGTAAAAGTCTGAATAGTGAACGAGAGTGTCTTAATTCGGCCTCAGTTCTTACCGTCAGCTCTACCGTCAACCGTTTTTGCTGGCCGGCGATAGCCACCGATAGCTGCCGCGACGTATTTCCTTCTAAATCAACACGTTACGACGGTTTTTCAGATAGCTGGCGATAGTCCCCGAAGGACGTCAATTCACTCCCACTCTATTATCTATAAGCATAAAAACTCTTTTAATATCAATGACTTACGAACATAAGGCCAATTGATGCCATGAAAAATACCATCCTCAGATCAAGAGGATGAACACTGCCTGCGCTGGTGCCGGGCAATGGCCTCTTCCAGAGTCTCCCCGGGCTGCCATCCGTACAGGTCGCGGATGCTCTTCGTTCTGGCATGGCCGGGGGGCTTGAACTCGTAGCCGGCAGCGGCCATCTCGGCGGCTATGTCCTCGGTGATGAAGAACGGTTCATTTTCTTCGTGCAGTTTCATGCTGACACCCTAGCGACGCTCTAAAAACCAGAAGCCTATCCACCTCCGACCCAGCCGATCAGTCAAGATCTTCCGGCCGGCTCCAGCACACTGGGACGCGCCACAATAGCCTTGAACAGATTGCCGGCCCGATCATCGATGAGTTCGATCTGCGGCCATGCCCGCAGTGAGCGCAGCAGGCCGCTACCCAATCCGCGATAAGGGAGGAGCTTGGCGGCAAAGGACGCCAGGATGGGGTTGCGCATATTTGAGTTGCCGGCCTTGATGTTCTCGATCGTTAGGTTGTTAGGTAGGTGGCCGGGGCTGATGATTTCGACCCGATCCGTAAACACCAGTACGCGGATCGGCGCGCTGACGAAGTAGTCGCGGTGAATGAGGGCGTTGGCGACCAGCTCTTCCCAGACGATGCGGGGAATCTCAGGCTGCCCCGGGGAGTTGAAGCCCTGTTCGCCCTGCGCAGCGCGGGTGTTGGCGACAATAAAGCCCAGCGTCTGCTGGAACACGTCAGCCAGCTTGCCGGCGATGTCACGGCTGTCGATGTAGCGTTCGTCCTCAATCTGGGTGCCGACAAAGGCGACGGCCTTGACGATGAAGGCGGGTAGCGCGTAGTGCGGTGATTTGGCGAATAGCAGACCGCCCGCCACGTTGAGCTGCCCCTGGTTCATCAGGTTCATGTTGGTCAGCAACTGCGGCAACGGCTGGTTATGCTGGGCGAGCGGCTCACCGAATTGCTGCTCGAAGAAGGTTTCGAAATAGGGCATGTCCACATCGCCCGCGCTCAAGCCCGCCACGGGCGTTTCGTCGGCGTGCACCAAGCCCGCCTGCTGGAACAGACGCTGCAATTCCTCGCGCGAGGTCGCGCGGCGCTTGTCCGAGCCGTTCTTCACCCAAATCGCGCCGTTCTTGTCCATGTAGGGCTTGTTGACGCCTTCAGCGATGGACAGCACCAGCACCGTGCCTGCCGGGTGGGGCACGTTTTCCGTGAGCGGGTTCACGGCGGGACGCACGACCTGTGAGGCCACGTTGGCGATGAGCATGTTGAGACGAGCAACGTCGGCGCCGGATAGTCCGCGCACCGAACCGTCGTCGTTCACCCCAATGAAGATGCGACCACCAGCGGTGTTGCTGAAGGCAACAATCTCCGCTGCCAAGGCGTCGGCATTGTTCATGTCCGTCTTGAACTGCTGCCGACTGTCCTCGCCCCGGCTGAGCAGGTCGATCAGCTCTGTGGTTTCCATAGGTTGTAGACCTCTTTGCGACGGTTGAAGGCTTCTTGGCCTCCTTCCATGATGTTGATGATGGCGTCCTGCACCGGGCGGGCGTCGATGCTGCCGCTTCGCGTGGCGACCTTCTCGTCCTGGTATTGGCAGGCGTGCACCTGTTCCGCGTCACCCAGCACCGGGAAATTGGCGTTGTGGGTGGCGAAGATGAATTGGGCGTGAGGCTTCATTTCCCGTAGCAGCTTGATCACATCGTCGTAGATGGTCTGGTTGTCCAGATCGTCTTCCGGTTGGTCGATGATGATCACGTCGTTCTGGCGTTGGCTGAGCACGTACAGCAACAGCGCCGAAGCGCGCTGCCCGAGAGAGTGGTGCTTCAACTCCTTGCCGCGATAGCGGATGACGAAGCGGTTGGGCACCTGCCAGGTGACGAACTCGGTCAGGTTCTGCATGAAGGTCTTTTCGAAGACCTCGGGGGTGCTGCCGGCCTTCGCCAAGGCTCCCGGCAGGGCACGCAGGAGGCCGCCGAAATCTGCATAGTCCTCCATCACTGCGCGCAGCGTGGTTTCGCGGATGTTGCTGCCCTTGAAGAGCTGCTGCATGAAGCTGATGGCGGCTTCCTTGTCGCCCTTGAAGTCCGCTTCGATCTGCAGGGCGGTGTGGCCAGCATTCACGCGGTCCAGCTCTACCTTGATGGTGTTGAACTCGCTCAGCCATAGTTCATTGAGTTTGTCGATCTCGGCAAACAGCGCGTCGCGGATGCTGGTCTGCTGTGATTCCTGCTTGGCCAGCGCCTGAAGCATTTGCTCCGCCTTGGTTTTGCGCTGCTGCTGGGCCAGGAAGTCGTCCGGCTGGATGGCAGTCATGCCGGTTTGCTTGAGCTCCTGAGCCAGTTGGCGCTCGACTTGTGCGAACTCCTCCTGAAGGCTCCTGCTTGCGCCTTCAAATTCGCCCTGTTTGGTCTTGAGGCGAGCTGCAATGACGTTCGCTTCTCGCTCGATCTGCTTGAGCTGATCGACCTTGGCAATGAGGTTGGAGAACTCGGCGTAGTAGACCGTGAAGAAATCCGGGTTCTGCTTGGAAACGTAGCTCGTTGCGTTCCGCAGCTCGTCCTCATGCTCGGCAATCAGACTTCCTAGAGCGAGGATGAAGCTGTCTGCCCGCTCCGCCATGCGCGCGAGCGCTGTGGCGTCCTGCTGGAAGCCAAGTCGCTTTTGGAGCTTATCGGCGACACCGTGCTCCGCGAACTTGGTCAGACGAAAGTTGGCATCATTTAGTTGGGTCTCGAAGTCGCGCTTGAGTTCGGCCGTGTTGCTGAGCTTGAGCCAGCGCTGAGCAGCGTCACGCACGCGCTGGCGTTGAACCTCTATTTCGTCACGCAGCACACGCAGCTTCTCGCCAACCAGCTTTTCCACCAAATCGGTCTCGAAGCCTTCGCCGGTGCTAGAAAGGTCCTTCTGGCCGAAGTAGATCGGACGGCGCAGTACGGTCTCCCGAATCGACACGCCGGGTTGCAACTTGCCGCCCAAATAGACATTCGGGGCTTCGCGGAAGATGCGGGAGATGGTGAATTCCTGTCCGTACACGTCACATGCTGTCAGCGTCACCTTGCCGCCGCTGCCAAGGGTATGGCGGATCAACTCATCCTTGTACTTGGTGTCCTGCGCCTTCTCGCCGCGTGGAATGTCGAGGGCGTAGCGTACTGCCTCCAGGATGGATGATTTGCCGCTGCCCCGGATGCCGATCAACGTGTTGAGTTCGGAAGAGAAATGCAGCACTTGCCCGTCGAGGATGCCGCCGTCGAAGCGGATGCTGCGGATGTGCGACGCTTGATGCTTGGGCGGCTCCATGGCTACCCGGCCAGCGGGATCGCTCAAGGCAAACTTGACCGCCTCGAAGGACAGTTCGCCCAGCTTCAGGTAGCTGGCTTTGCCTCGACCGATTTCATCGACACTCTTAGGGTCGCTGCCTTCCAGTTCGGCGGGGTACCAGCTCTGTAGCCAGCTTTGAATCTTGGTGCGGCAGGGTTTGTCTTTGCCTGCGCCGTCGTGCGTGCGTACCTTCTGAAAAGCCAGCGTTCTGCGTCGGAAGAACTCGTTTTGCCCCAACTCAGTAAGCCGGCCGCCATCCAGCTCCGCCCACAGGCCACTCGGGGCTTCGACATGGGCGAAGACAAGGAAGAAGTCCCGGTGATAGCCTTCCAGCTTCTTGATGGTCTCCAGAAGCGACCATGAAGTGCGCCCGTTCTCCTGCTCGTACTGCGCGGGCGTTTTACCTTCGAATGCGCTGGTCAGAAAGGGGTTGATGTAATTGTGTTCATCGATCCATTCGTCGGAGAACACAACAAGCGTGTGAATGCCATTAGCCCCGTCATTGACCGACAACTCAACGCCTGGCAGCAGCGCAATACCCTTCTTCTGGGCCGTCTTGCGCAGTGCTTTGAATTCTTCGAAGTCGAACTTGTTGTGGTTGGTGATGACGCCCAATCGGACGTCCGCTTTCTCCAACGCATCCACATAGTTGCTGTTGTAGAAGTTGTCATCGCCCGTGAACTTGAATTCTCGGTCCGCTCGGGTATGCAGATGAAAGTCAGCACGGACCCACTGCGCCCCTTCCGCAAAGACCATGGATCGAGCCTCTGACTGCTTCGGTCGCAGACTTTCCATCATGGTTCATCCTTATAGTTAGTCCGCGCGTAGCCCACCAGTCGAGCGGTCTGCGGGTCATAGATAAACTCGGTGATCGATCCATCTCGAATGCGCTGAACCGCCTCGTCGATCACATGAAGTGGCACTAGGAACCATTCCTCAGGCTGCACAGGGTGACCGAAGCGGTCGTTGATGGTGATGTTCAACCGCGCGGGCGCGAACAGCCTGTGGAACAGGTTCTCCATCCGAGTGCGGTTGATGCCCGCGAGCTTGTAGGTCGCCACCACTTCGACCTTCGCCAGCAGGTAGGTGGAGTCGTGTTCGGCGTTGGCAATGCGCGTCTCCACCCTGCCCCCCGTCACGCCCATCTTGTGAATGATGTCGCGGTGCTGCGCGACATAGGGATGATCCGAGAGGGAGCGCAGGACGTAGATCGTGCCGCTTTCGACATCATCGGCCTCAAGCTCACCGCCGAAAGAGAGTTGCCCGCTCTCGGGCGAGGCCAGCCGCCGCGCGGCGGGGTCGTTGTAGAACGCTCGCTGGAGCGAGCGCAGCAGCAGATTGCTTTCGGTGCCGTTGGAGAAGATGAGGCGCAGGCGGCGGTCCACTTCCCCGGCGGTGGTCTTCAACGGCTCGCCGACCTCGGCGACGTAGAGAGTAAGGCCATCGAGAACGAAAAAGTCCCCGACTTCAATCGCACGGCGGCCCGCTTCGATGGGCTGGGACTGGCGCATACCGGTTTTGACTTCCGTTTGCACGCGCTCGAACGAGGGCCGGAAGGTCTCGAAGTCCTCGCAGGGCTTGCGATCCGCGATCTCCTCGGCGGCGCGCTTTTCGGCGCTGGTACGGACATGGCGCAAGACCGTGATGTCGTCCGCGCCGGCAACATCCGCCAGTTCGGCAGCCAGGTCGTCGATGTCGACAGTTTCGTCCGCCGAAGCGTCAACGGTCGGTGCCCCAGCAAGCAAGCCCTGATGGTCTAGCGGCTCAAGCAAGGCGCGGCAATCCGGGAGCGCGCGTAGACGGTCGAGCCGCACGGCATATAGGCGCTCGAATATGTCGCGGTCTTCGCCATGCTGCGGCGCACGCCCGTGCTGCTCTGTGAAGCGTTGGATTTCCTCGAAGCCAGCAATGACACGCTCCTCGCTGGCTGGGCGGCCATTTTTCTTCTCAGCCGGAGCGAACTCGGCAAGCTCCGCAGCGAGTTCGTCAAGATCAGAGTTACTCATAGCGTCCCTCCGCCTTGAAGCGCATGAAGGCGACGGCGCCTTCGGCCATGCGTCGCTCCCAGGCATCCTGAGAATCGAGCGCCGGAATACGGCCGCGCTCCTTCTTGAACTGGACGGCGCGAACGGCCATCTCCTTCGCCTCGTCCGGCGTCAGGCTTGTGCGTTTTGCCGAGATGGCCGCCGCGACCTGCTTCAAGCTGTCCTCGCTCATGGTCTTGGCAAGGATGGCGTAGGCTTCCCCGAAGGGGTTGATGCGGTCGATCAGGTCGATGTCCAACTCGCGCACGTCCATCGCGAAGCGGCGCACGCCGTCGATCAGGGCGGTGTTGGGCGACCCATCGCTCTCGCCTTCGGTGATGAGCCGCTTGGCCTGCTGCGTGAGGTTGAGGGCGGCGATGGCGTGCTGGCGCACGGCCTCCTGATCTTCGGCGTCGAGCTCGGGATACTTGTCCTTGATGATCTTGCCCATGCGAACCTGCGTCAGCTCCTCGGGCACCAGCTCCTCATCGAACAGGCCGCGCTCGATGGTGGGCTTGTCCTGCACGAAGGCCGCGATGACTTCGTTCAGGTCTTCCTGACAAATTCGCGCCGCCTCCTTGCTCTTGGGCTCGGCGATGCCCTTGATCTCGATTTGGTACGCCCCTGTCTGCTCATTGACACCGACATTGCAGCGGTCAGAGTCATAGCCAGCCTCGCCGTAGTTAAAACCCGGCGTCGGGCCGCTGTCGGCGTTCTTGGGCTTGAACTCGAAGCGCGGAGCAAGAACCTGCTCCATCAGCAGGCTGGCTGCGATGGCCTTCAACGTATCGTTGACGGCCTCGGTGACAGCTTCCTCGGCTGCATCCGGCTCGGCGATCAGGTTGGTGAACCTCGCGCGGGTCTTGCCGGGCGCGTCGCGGGTAGCTCGGCCGATGATCTGCACGATCTCGGTCAGGCTGGCGCGGTAGCCCACGGTCAGCGCATGTTCGCACCAAATCCAATCGAAGCCTTCCTTCGCCATGCCCAGCGCGATGATGATGTCCACATGGTCGCGGTTGTTCTTCTGCGCCGGGTCTTTGAGCGCGGCGGACACGCGGTCGCGCTTGGCAGCATCGTCATCGACGAGATCGGCGATCCGCAGCACGCGGCCATCGGGGCGCTTGACACGCTGGAAGCCGGTCGCAGGGTCGATACCTTGCCACTCCCCCAACGCCTCGATGATGTGTTCCACCTCCCGCATCTTGTCCTTCGTGCTTTCACGCGAATTGACGTTGGGGATGTGGATGATGGTCTTCTCGGCGGGATCGAGGACATTGAGGATGTCATCGACGTAAGGCCCGCTGTAGAAGAAGTAGCCGATGTCGAGTTGCTTGAGGTACTCGTAGCCGTTGAGCTGCTCGTAGTAGGTGTAGGTGACAGTATCGAACTTCGATTCATCCTGCGGTGCGAGCACGGCCTCGGCGTCGCCACGGAAGTAGGAGCCGGTCATTGCAACGATGTGTGTCTTGCCCCGCGCGAAGAACTGCCCCAGGTGCAAGCCGAGCTTGTTGTCCGGGTTGGCCGAAACGTGGTGGAACTCATCGACCGCGATCAGTCGGTCGTCGAACGCCTCCACGCCGTAGGCATCGACCGCGAAGCGGAAGGTCGCATGGGTGCAGACCAGCACCTTGTCGTCGCCTTCGAGGAATGCGCCAAGCGACTTGACCTTGCCGCCGTTGTCGTTGCCTGGCGCGTTGCACAGGTTCCACTTGGGTTCGACCTGCCAGTCGGACCAAAAGCCGTACTTCGACAGCGGCTCGTCGTTGAAGCTGGCACCGATGGACTTCTCCGGCACAACGATGATGGCCTGCTTCAAGCCCTGGTTCTTGAGCTTGTCGAGTGCCACGAACATCAGCGCACGGCTCTTGCCCGATGCGGGTGGCGACTTGATAAGCAGGTATTGCTCGCCCCGCTTCTCGTAGGCCCGCTCCTGCATGGGCCGCATCCCAAGAGCATTGGCCTTGGTCGATGCGCCGTTTCGGGCGTAGGTGACGGAAACGGACGGTACGGACTTGATTTTGTCGCTCATGCGTTGGCTCCCGCCTTGCGCTTCTTGCCCTGGGCCGGTGCAGCCGAAGCGGTCATCTTGGTATAGAGGTCGAACAGCTTTTCCAGCCGCTCGGTGTCGTTCTTGAAGCGCCGACCGATGTAGATGCGCTCCAGCACTTCGTCGTTGCGATCATGCGCCGCCCGCAAATCGGCGGGCATCTTATCGGGAGCGTAGAGCTCGGCAATCGTGGCCGGGAAATGATGCTCGCGTGCCAGAAGGATGTCCTCGGCGCAGCGCGTGAGGTCGGTCTTGTTCTTCTCCGTCAACGTTGGCACGGGAAAAGTGTTCCAGCCGAGGGTGTTGGAGTAGCGGAAGTCCGTCTTGATCTTGCCGCAAACGGTTGCGATCCAGACAAGATGTAGACGCGAAGCAATTAACGCCATATTCCAGAGAGGGGCGTCGTACAAACCGAAAGCGGCGTTAGAAACTACGGCCCCGCGTTCCAAGCCGCCGACTGGCAGGTATGCCCTGTTCTCACTGGTATGAATCGGAACGATCAGCGGCATTGCTTCGCCCGAGTCGCGGCCGTGCCTGATTTCAGCGAAGACATGAGCGCAAGCTGCCTGTTCCCGCGTCTTGTCCTTCTTGCTTTGGGCGCGGAAGCTCCGGACAGCTTCGATGCGGGCGTTGATGTAGGGGAAGGTCAGTGCGTGCGACAACTGACTATCGGTAATCCACAGACACCAGCGACTCTTGCCGTCGATGTATTCGTCACTGCCGAGATACTGCTTGATGTAATTCTTGACTCCAGGGTCGGTGATCTCCTGATAGTCCTGCGCCTTAATGACAAGCCCTCCGCCATCAGCGGGCTTGCTACCGTAATCCATCGGCGGCAAGCCGTTCAGCGGTCTGTTAGCCTTTTCTACGACGGTGTAAGTATCAGGAACGAGATAGGGGCCGATGAAATTGACCCGACGCTCTTGCGGGAGACCATCGGCTACTTCTTCGTAGAGGCGTCCGCCGTTCGCATGTGCAGCAAGGCCGACCACTACCACCGTGACAGCAGCGTTGTTCTTGGCAAGGTTCTTCCACGCGAACGACGTCCTGGCAAAATGGATGCGTAGCCCATCAGCCAAGGCGACTGACCAGAACGCCGAGACTTGTTGGCCTTGGCAGATCGAATTGGTCGAAACAAAAGCACTCTGCGTTTTGTGAGACAGGCACATCTGTCTCGCCTTCCAGAACCAGGCCAGAACGTAGTCCAACGACTTCCATTGAATTCCCGTATTCGCAAAGACTGCCGACAAGTCGTCTTTCTCCTTGTCGCTCATTTCGGACTGCCCCTTGTACGGCGGATTCCCGCAGATGTACGTCTCGCCCTCTTCGTTCTCAAATTTGATTTCTGCTTGATTGAGCGGTGTCTGTAAGAGGTCGTCCGACACCAGTCTCACACCTGAGCCGCCAACATCCATCAAGCTAATCCAATCAAGCCGCAACGCGTTGCCGCAGGTGATCCAGTTCTCGTTGCGCAAGGGCAGGAACTCGGCCAGAGCGAGCTTCTGACCCCGGTACAGCACGTCGCACTGGTACTCGGCGATTACCAGTGCAAGACGGGCTATCTCGGCCGGGAAATCACGTAGCTCGATCCCACGAAAGTTGGTAAGCGGAATCTCTGATGCGCGATCCGGCTCACCTCGCCGCCCGTTGATTTCGGCCTCGATGGCGCGCATTTCTTTGTAGGCGATAACAAGGAAATTGCCCGAACCGCAGGCCGGGTCGAAAACCCTGATCTTGGCGATGCGCTTGCGCAAGTTGAACAACATGCGGGCGTTATCGCCCGCTTCCTCCAGCTTCGCCCGCAGGTCGTCGAGAAAGAGCGGGTTCAGCACCTTCAGGATATTGGGGACGCTCGTGTAGTGCATCCCCAGCTCGCCGCGCTCCTCGTCCTCGGCGACGGCCTGGATCATCGAGCCGAAGATGTCAGGGTTGATCTTGGTCCAGTCCAGACCGCCGACGTGCAGCAGGTAGGACCGGGCGATCTTGGTGAATCGCGGCACCTCGTCGCCGCCCGAGAACAACTGCCCGTTGACGTAGGGGAAGTCTTCGGCCCATCGGGGAATCCTGGCGGCAGCCCGGTCCTCGCGCTTGGTGTTCATGGCGCGGAACAGCGTGGCGATGACCTCGTGCGTGTTGGACGAGTCCTTGGCGCTCATCTGCGCGACGGTTTCGGTGAAGCGCCCCTTGCCGATGAAGATGTCAGTGTCCTCGGCGAAGAAGCAGAAGATCAGCCGCGCCATGAGCTTGTTCATGTCGTGGCGGCGCTCCGCCGTGCCCCATTCAGGGTTGTCTTTCAACAGTTCGACGTACAGCCGGTTCAGGCGGCTGGTGGCCCGGATGTCGAAGGCGTTTTCGCTGATCTGGCGGACGGTGCTGATGCCCGCCAGCGGCAGGAAGAAGCCGAAGTGATCGGGAAAGTCCTTGAAGGCACAGGCGACGGTCTCGCCGCTGGTCAGGTCTTCGGCCTCGAAGTCCGCGCCGTCCGTGGCGAGGATGAACTTCGCCTTGGCCTTGGCCGTCGCCGGGCTGGCCTTGAGAGCGGCCAGCGTCTGCGTCACCTGCCCAGCGTCGCAGGTCAGGATGTGGATGTTGCTGGTCTGGAGAACACCGCCGAGGTCGGACTTGTTCGACGCCCCAGCGCGGAGGCGCTTGATGGTCGTCGCCTTGTTGCCAAAGGCTTCAAGGAAGGCGTAGGGGAACTCTGCGGGGTCAAAGGACTGCTCCGCAAGGTCTGTGATGGCCTGTTCGATTTCTACGGCGTTCATGGGCGTGCAGCCCCCCCTCTGGGCGAGGTCGCCAGGTTGTTGTCGTTCTGCGGGGCGCTCATGTCTTGTCCTGCGTTTTCTCGGCAATCTGCGCGGCAATCCAGCGATCCAACTCGCTGCGACGAAACCGCCAGGTACCGCCCAGCTTGAATCCCGGTATCTCCCCCTGCTGGGCCAGCCGGTAAACGGTCTTCTTCCCTGCCTTGAGGTAGACCGCCACTTCATCCAGCGTGAGAATTTCGCTATCAGGTTGGTTCATGTCAGGCGGCTCGCTTGGTCTCGCGCGGCGAAGTCTTCCAAAGTTTGGCCAAGTTTACCATCTGATCCGCCGCGAAGCCATGGATTCAGCTCGCGCCCCTGCCCTACGGCAGCTCGCGGCACCAGCTGGATGGCAAGGCCATACGCTATCGCCGCCAAGTCGTGGATGGTTTACGCCAGGAAGGTGGTCCGTGCGTCCTTTTCTGGGGAAAACAAGCAACGTAGTACCCTGTGACCTTCATAGCCGTGCTCGCGGTTGCCACATCTGGCTTTGACGGGCTGAGCAATATCTGCGTGAGGTGTGCGATGGGCAAAAAGGAAACAGGCGAAGCGATTGCAGACAGCCGCGCCGGTCGGGTGACGAGGGCTGGTTCGGTCGGCGAGCTGTTGGCTGAGCTGAACACGGACGACGACAGACCAGGCGGTGAAATGCTGACGCCCTTCGACCCGGCTGAGGCACTGACCACCGTCGAGGCGATCAGCGCCTTTCTGGCCGAAGCCGAGATCACGGCCGACCCCGCATACATCGAGCACGCGCGGGCAGTCGCAGCGAGAGCCAAGGCCATGCACGGCATCAAGTAGGAGAGCAGGCCAGCATCGCCATTCCTGACGGTGCTGCAGGTGGATCTCATCGCTGGAAATGACGATGCGAGATCCACGCCAAGGGGAGTAGACCAACGCGGCCCTCATCGTCCGATCTGACGATGCTCGAGCGCTCCGGCACACATCGCCGCCTTTGACGATGCAGGCCCGGACAAGCCAAGGGCGGCCAGTGGCCGCCCTTGCTGCTCCTGGTGCGCGTGCCTACGCGGCGCGGAGTGACTGACGCACTGCGTCCAGGGCCTCGCGGAAATCGTCGTGAGTCGCCTGCCCCGTCTCGGCCTGGTAGTACAGCACCATGAACATGTTGGCGACGGCTTCGGCCATCGGTGAGAGCTGCCGCGCCGCCTCCTGGTCAATCCAGTCCAGGGCCGCGAGCTGCGCGGCCGCATGATGAACTGCCTGGGTTGCATTGGTAGGATTCAAGCTTGCCATGATTCACCTCTGTGATAGGTGGGTTGTGGAAGTGTCGGCCGGCCCCACGCCGGCCGGCGCGCTTTAGCGCTGTCCGCTGCTGTAGAAGCCGGCGGCGTCGGCCAGCGGCGTGCTTCTTGCCCCGCCGCTGTAGTTGCTGGCATTACCGCTCACCTTGACCGCCGGCCTGGCGGCCTCAATGGCGGCCTGGGCCGGGCGAGTCACGAAGGCTGCGACTTCCGCCTCGTGGTCGGCATCGGTCGATTGATCACCGACTGGCTCAAACTCCACCGCATGCGTCTGGCGCTGCTCGGCAACGGCAACGTACAGGCAGTCGAAAAATCCTCTCGGCGTCATCGTCATACCTCCTTGTCGCGGTTGGCGAAGGCAGCGACTTCATCGTCAGGATCAGCAGCGGCCGAATCGGCCCCTGCAAGGCTGTTGCCGCCGAAGCTGGGCACATCCTCGGCCGCCTGGTCTGTCTGGCTGCTCGCCCGGATCGCGGCGGCAATCTTCCCGCCGGTGGTATCGGCAATGCGTTCGGCGGCGGCATCGCGGATGCTGGCCGCCTTGGCCTTCGCAACGTCGCCAATGCCTTTCGCCAAGTTCGCAGCCGTCCCCGCGAGAAGACTTCCCGCACCCTGGCCGGCTTGGCCACCAGAGTCGCCGCATTCGCTGGCCTTCGAGCTGGAACCGCTGACCGAGCTGCCGGCATGGCTGGCATGCTGTGCCACCTTGCTCTGGCCGCTGCTGCCCGAACTGCTGGAGCTTCCCGAGCTGTAGAAGCCGGCCGCCTGGCCGAGTGGCGTACTTGTGCCGGCACTGGAACCGCCTCCACCAACGCCCGCCGCCTGCGCGAACGATCCAGCATCGGAATCACCGCCAGTACCACCACCAAACATGGGCATTCCGCCTGACTCGCCACCGGCGCTAGTCCCCGCTTTCTCAAACGCTGCCTTGATTGCCGACATACCGCCGGCGGCCGAGGCGGCACCACCCATCACGGCCGCACCAGCCACGCTTGCCGCTCCGGCGGCCATGCTCGCCGCGCCCATAGCCGCACCGATGGCGGCACCCGCGCCGAAGTTGCCGATGCCACCAGCGCCGCCGATACCCGAGCCGGTGATGATGCCGGCGACAAGCGGGGGCACACGATTGACCAGCATGAGCAACGCCACGCAGAAAACGAGCATCACGCCCAGCTCTTCAAAGTTCAGGGTGCCGGTGTTCATCCTGGCGTAGAAGCTGGAAAGCAGGTCGTTCCCGATGCCCACCAGGAGCACCATCGTCATGATCTGCACGGCCACGCCCAGCACGGTCTTGTAGTAGTTGATCGCCATGTCCGAAGTCCAACGCGAACCGCCGAAGCCAAGGAAGAAGATACCGGCGTACATCAACAGCCAGCCCGACACGAGCAACAGCAACATGTTGATGGCGACGACAGCCAGCAGGATCAGGATGCCGAGGCTCAATGCCACGCCGATGAAACTATCCACGGGGGACCAGATCGACGAGTTGCTGAACGCCTGCCTCAAGATCAAGAAGCCGATATCCACGATGCCCGAGGGCGTCACCGACGCCACCCCGGACGCCTGCTCACCGATCCGGGCCAGGGACTGGATGATCGAGTTTGCGAAGGCCGGGCCGTTGCGCAACAGCCAGAGGAAGAAGCCGAAGAACAGGATGAACCTGATGAATTCGGCGAAGAACTCGCCAATATCGGCCTTGCGCAGCGCCATGAACCCGAACGTGAAAACCAGCGAGATCGTGCCCAGCGTCCAGAACAGGAACATCGCGGCATTCATCACCACTGTCTGCCAGGACGTGGCCCGCGTGGCGAACTCCGTCACCACCTGGTCAAGCATCCCCTGATTGGTGAGTTGGGCCGATGCGGCGGTGGAGTAAAGCGCGAGGGCGACGCCGATCAGCGCCGCCTTGTGCAGTGCTTTCATGGCTTCACCTCCTTCTGGTCTTTCGGGTCGGCCAGTTCGAGCCAGTTCATGGGCTTCTCGGTCGGCGCGATGCCGCCGGCGGCCGACGACCGGCGCGAGCACAGCCCGGCGAATCTCTCGCGCGTGGCCCTATCCTCGATCTTCTTGATCGCCTCAATCTGGCAATTGGTGTCATTGACCTCGGGCATGGGCGGGATGGCTGGCTTGTTGTCGCAACCAGCCACCAGCACCACCACGAGGCCGGCAAGCAGCATCGTTTTCTTCATGGTGCAGCGCCTCCGTCAGCGGGTCAGTTCGAGCCAGTTTCTTGGGTTGGCCGTGCGCTCGATTCTGGATTCCCTGGAAGCCGCGCCGGCAGCCTGCTGTTGCGCCTCTAGGTCGGCCTGCGCCTGCATCCTGGCGGTCGCGGCGTTCTGCTGTGCGATCAGCAGGCCACGGATTTGCAGAAGCTGGTTTGCCTGGTTGGCGGCGAGCTGGTTGGCGTAGCCGATGGCCTGCATCTGCCCGGTCGCGCCCTGCGCGGCGGACTGGAGCCGTTCGAGCTGGCGAGCATCGGCGGAAAGGTTGCGCTGCTGTTGCTCCAGGCCCTTGAAAAGCGCGTCGTTCGCCTTCTTCTGACTCTCGCTCGCCAGGCTACGGTTTTGCTCCATCGCGGCGCGCTCGGCATCCGAGCACCCGGCGGCCGAGAAACACGGCGAACCACGGTAGTAGGCCACGTCCTGGAACTTGCCCAGGTACGCATCGACGCTGCCGAGCTGATTCCGGTAGTAGTCCAGCGTGTTGACGGCGTTCATCAGTCCATTGATCGTGGACTGCGCCTGATCCCAAATATAGGCCGCCGGGGCCATCGTGTTTTGCAGCATGTTCTCGTACTGCTGCAATTGGGTCTGGTACTGCTCAATTTGCTTGAGCGTCTGCGCCACCGACTCGATGGCCGTCATGACGTTCTGCACCAGGTTGCCGCCGTCGATGACGGGGATGCCTGCCTGCGCCGGGGTGATGATGATGCTGCCGGCCAGAGCGGCGGCGAGCGCGGTTTTAGCCGCTAAAAAACGGACGTGCTTCATGGTCGCAATCTCCATTCGATGAAAGAAAGGCAATGCCTTGACCAAGCTCGCGCTTGCTCACGGCAAGGTTTCATCGAAGAGCTACGCCACTAGCTAATCGGTATCGCCCTGGGCATTGAGGCCCGGACTTCGGTGATTCTGATCTTGGCTCTTACGGGGTGTCCCTGGCCTTATGCGTCCCCCGAGAGTTGATAACGCCCAAGCCGGCCGCCTGGAAGGGGCTTGTGTCGTGTCCGGCACAGGGTAATTTAGCCGCTAAAACGCTCAATGATTCATCCTTCAGTCGGCGGCAGCCGGCAGCCTCGCAGAGCAGGATTTCCCGTTGAGCGCCCCCGGCGCGAATAAGGGGAAGTGAAGATAGATAACCGGCTCGCCGGTTAGCTAACTTCACACATCCTGCCCGCCTTACCGCGTTGTTTTTGCCTCGTATGGCCCATCGAATCTCGCGCTGTAAGCGCACTGTTGGTTCGCAACAGCACGCCAGCAGCGCGAAAATCGACGGAAATGTCCCATTTCCACGCGCTTGCAGCGATCCAACAACCAATAGCAGTGTTTCAGCCGCGCACTTGCAGCGATTGAGCGCGGGGCTTTCCTCACTTCGCGCTGCCGTGACTCATGAAGCCAGGCGGCGCATTGGTGATGTGCTGGCGAACGTATTTCAGGAACGTCTCATATCGAAAAGGGATGCGCCCGATCTCGCGCATGTGCTCCCAGATGATCTTGAGCGCGTAGCCGGCCTCCATCGCTTCCTTCACGTCTGAGCGCGCCGCCATGAAAGCGGCCAGGTAGTCCCTGCGCTTGATCTGCGAGGTCTGCTGCTCAAGAGCGAGCCGTGCGGCCAACTCGGCGGGGTAGCTGCTTTCTGTCGTCGTCATGTCCGTAAACCTCCGTTATCAACTGAACTACTCCGAAGGTTACGGAGTGCCGGCCTGCGCAACATTCCAATAATTGGCCAAAATGGTTGACATGGAGCTGACGACACAGGCTCAACTATCGAAGCAAAGATAGGCAGCCCATTCGGCACTGAAAGTTGAACGCCAAGAGGGAGGCCCGGAGAATCCCCCGCCGCTCGCCCCTCAAGTGTCAAAGAGTGGATCGCATCGTCGGAACCGGGGATGAGGGCCTCGGCGCATCGTCGGATGTGCAATGGGTTGAACGTGGCCAGCCTCGCCGGAAATGGCGATGCTGCAGCTCGGCGTGCACGCGAAGAAAAGCTCGGCCTCGCAACGCGGCCGGTGAGTCGAATTGACCTGTTGTATGTTGTAGCGCGCTACAACATACAACCTACAACACCCATTCATTGACACTTGAGGGGCGCCGCGTTTTAGCCGCTAAAAATTGGCGCGGCCGAGCCCCCTCCCTTGGCGTACAACTCAACGGCCGAAGGCCGAGCATTGGCAAGGGCTTGGCGTCGCCCTAAAGGGCGGCGGCAAGTGCCGCGCCTAGTGGATGATCTTGGAAGATCATGGATGGAATTTGCGAACTAGCCGCAAGCCCGCGCCGTTGCTGTGTTTTCTGGTTTGAGGCGGGGAACGTTGCTACGGGTGAAGGGGAGCATTGCTACGGAGTTTGGGGAACGTTACTACGGGCTTCGGCCTGCCAATTTCCCACTTCCCAGCCGCATACTCGCTGACCTTCCAGCCTACGGTGGCAAGCTCGGCCAGAGCCTTGCGGGCCTTCTGGCGGCGCTTCTTCATGGCCTCGGCGTTCGCCTCGTCCGGCCAGACGTAGCCAGAAAGGGTATCAAGTTCCACGCGCCCGGCTTTGCCGGGATCGATCCAGCCGCATAGCCGTTGGTGAATCAGGCGGGCCGGGTCGGTTTGTAGCGCTCGCACCTCGGCCATCTCGATGCGGGTATACGGGCGCCGCCCAAGAATCGCCTCCGCAATCTGGGGATTCAGCGCGACGAATAACCGCCCGGCCTCCTCGTCGAAGGCATAGCTCATCAGGTGAAAAGACCTTTGCCTACTCCCCTTGGTGACTACCACCGTCACGTTTGCCATGCGCAGCAAGCACGCCTTGATCGCCCTGATGTTGTCGCCGCCATCGGTCAAGCCGATTTCGGCTAGCAGGCTTGTTATGCTCTCTCGCACGACAAGCGCATCCTGCCCTGCCGCGTCGAACTTCGGCTCAAGGAATAGACGGAGTTGCTTCGGCAAGTCCGCTGTTGGCTCTGGCGTCAGGATGATGCCCTTCGGCCCTCCAAGAGCCACAAGACCTTGCAGCAGCCGCATGTCATCAGCACCAAGAGGCTCGAATCCGACGAACCGCGCTAGTTCATTTTCGGCGTAGTGATACGTCACATCGAGCTTGAGCTTCTTCCGTTCGCCGCGCTTGAGACTGCGGAACAAGCCGGGGACCAAGCAGTGCATTGGATCGTGCCTGGCATGGGTGAGGTCAAAAGCCATCGCCTCGCCTCCGACTATCACGTCTTTCCTCATTCCTGCTGGCCTCATACAGCTCCACCGGCACCAGCACGCCGCCGGCGTGCCGCATGTACCAGCGATCAAGCGGCGTGGCGTCGTAGTTTTGCTTGCTGACGCCGAAACGCACGAAGTAGCCGCGCCGCTCATCGCCGATGGGTTGCCGGTCATGGGCGCGGTCGCTGAGGCGCTTCGCCTCGTCCTCAGTCATGCGGGCGACGTAACCGCACCACCTGGCGTTGTCGATCAGTGCGGACGCGCCACGCGCGGCCTGCTGCTGGTCGGTCTGCCCTTCGCGGGCGCTTCCCTTGCTGACGTGGTGCAGGTAGAGCACGGATGCGCCCGTGGTAGCCGCGACCTGCTCCAGCACGGCCACGAGGTGGGCCATGTTGCCGTTGCTGTTCTCATCGAGGGCGTGGATGCGGCTCAGGGTGTCCAGCACGATCAGCCTCGCCCCGGCGCTGTACTCGATGACGCGGCGCAAGTGAGCCTCGTCCATGACGTTCAGGCGCTTGCCCATGATCGGCTCAAGCGCAAGGTTCTCTGCGATGGCTTGGCGTGCCGCGTGTCCGAGGTACTGGCCAATGGCGTGAATGCGCCGCACAAGCGCGGGCGGCGGGTCTTCCCCGGCCAGATAGACCACTCGCCCGGTGCGCGCGGGGGCAAGACCCACAAGATCGCCGCCGGAAACGTTGCATGCGATGCTCATGGCCGCTTCGAGCGCCCAGAAGCTCTTACCCGTGGCTCCTGGAGCAACGAGCGCACCGACGGTTCCCGCAAGGAAGCCCGGCCATATGAAATCCAGAACCGGCGGTTCGCACTCGAACGCCGCCAGGACATCAATCGCCACGACTCAGTTCCCCGTTCCGTACAGGGATTCGTCGCTCAGCACCTCGGCGATCTGCGAGGTTCGGAAGTAGACCCGCCGGCCGATCTTCAAGCGGGCCTTGTTGATCCGCTGCGTCCATTCGTTCGTCGCACGCAAGCTGATCCGCAACCCATCAGGCGAACGATCCAGGACAGTGGCGAGCTGCGCGATGCTCAGCAGCGGGCCGAAGCGTTGCAGCAGCGTGTCTTCCATCGTCATTGCGTAAACCTCCGTTATCAACTGAATTGCAACGAAGGTTACGCAGCGCCAGGCTTGATGGCAGCTTATTAGTTGGCAATAATGGTTGACATGGAAAACGAAGAGCACGCAAAGAAGCGCCTTGGTCGCTACTACATCCCCATCTGGGAAGGCTGCGACCCCACCGTTTCTCAGTCCATCAAAGATTTCCGCGAACGTTGGAAGCCATACTCCACGTCTTCGCGACGCTACCCCATCGGGCGACTGATCCAGGAAGTGATCGATCCTGCTGTAGCCGCCTACATGGCAACCCTTCCAGTACGTTACTCGGGCTACGTCCCCGGCGCCGGCACGGGTGTGGGCTTCAGCGCGATCACTGGACTGGTAGGACTTGACGCGATGGTTCGCGTGCAGCGCCAGTTGCTACGCCAGTTCATCAAAACGGAAGACCGACAGACACCAAGGGATCATCGCTTTACCGCGACCCTCGAAGCCTTGATCGAACTGGTTTGCTGCTGTGCCAGCAAACGCCCGCAAACGTCTGCCCCCGCTCAGGGCGTCAGTCTCAATGCGCAACGGAAACACGGCTTCTGCGACTTCTGCGGAGAGCTGACGGAGTTTTCCGCGTTCATGGCCAAGGTTGCGGAGCAGCAGGTCAACGATGCGGAGCTTGAGAATCGCAAGAAGCTTGAACTTAGTCACCAGTATTGCGAGGGGCATCGACCCAAGCTAACGAATGGCGAATGGAACCCCGCATACAGACAGGCGAAGCGATCACTCGCGCAGTTTGAACTTGAGCTGGCCAGGCTCAGCCAGCAATGCGCGAAGCCGGCAACGCCGCAAGTGAAATCGGGAGATCAACTCGTTGACGGCTACTTCTTCCACTATGTCATGCGCCAGACGTTGCAACCGGCAGACAAAGCGGAACTGCGCAACCAGGCGCGGCTGATGGTGGACTCGAAGCTATCCGATCGCAAGAAGCAGATCTTGATGCTCCAGTGGTCTGGACTCAATCAGTCGGAGATTGCGCGAAGGTTGGGCATCGAGCGCCAAGCGGTATCGAAGGCGCTGGCATCAATCCCCGCAATGTTTCACTTGAAGAAGAAGCGCCCCATCCGCTGATTCCTTTTGGTGTCAACCAAAAGGGTCAATCATTAGGCCGAATCGATCCGCATTGACAGGCACCATCAGGCACATATTCGCAAGTGACTGAAGAGGCCAGGGGATGCAGGCAACCACAAGTAAGACACTCATCAACCGGAAGAAGCTACTGGCGATGATCCCGCTGTCTGAGCGAACGATCTTCAACATGGAACAGCGCGGGGAGTTCCCGCGCCGGATCGCACTCACCAGCCGAAACGTCGCCTGGGACTTGGCAGAAATCGAGGAATGGATCGAGGCACGCAAGTCATCGGGCACGCAGGCCATGCGGCCCGGCTTCACCCCGTCGGTCGCAGCCACCGCTTTTTAGCCGCTAAAACGCCGCGCCCCTCAAGTGTCAATGACAGCCGTGGCCAAGGTCGCTGTTCTGGAGGCGCTGCCTACCTGCCCTCCTCTGACTTAAGCCTTCGGCCGCTTGAGCGTCCATTCGTCGATCATGTCCGCCCAGTCCTGCAACATCGCCGTCCGCTGCTCGCGGTACTCGGCCTTGTTGTAGACGGCCCTGACGCCTCTCTGTTCGTGCGCCAGGCACTTCTCGATCCAGTCCGTGTTGTAGCCAGCCTCGTGCAACAACGTGCTGGCCGTGCGCCGCAAGTCATGCGGCCCGAACTTGGCGAGCGGCTTTCCTTCCTTCTGCGCCAGCCGATACGTCAGCGTCAGCACCTGGTTGAGCGTGGCGCTGCTCATGGGTAGGTCCGAGTCGTACCGCGACGGCAGCACGTAGTCCGATCCACCGGCGAAGGTTTTCAGGGCAATGAAGATGTCCAGCGCCTGGCGGGACAGAAACACCAGGTGCGGATTGCGCCGCTTCATCCGCTCCTTCGGGATCGTCCAAAGCGCGTCGCTGAAATTGATCTCGCTCCAGGTCGCGTTGGTCAGCTCGCTCTTGCGCACCATCGTCAACAGCAGCAGCTTGGCCGCCGCCCGAATGGATGGCGCTGTGCCAATGCGCTCCATGTACTGGTACATCAGGCCGATCTCGTCGGGCGTCAGCGCACGGTCGCGCGGCTCGAATTTGGCGATGGACGTTGGACGTACCAGCTCCGCCGGGTTCTCGACCTTCTGGCCACGCTCGATGGCCCAGCGATAGACCTGCATCACCACCTCGCGGACATGCACTGCCGTTGCCGGCGCGCCGCGCTCCACGATGGCATCGGTCAGTGCCCGCAAGTCCTCGTGGGTAATCTCCACCAGCTTCTGATTGCCGAATTTCGGCTTCAAGTCGCGCTCGTAGACTGAGCGGCGCATGTCGCGGGTGGAGTCGGCCATCTGGTAGCCGCGCAGCCACTTTTCCGCCCAGGCCCCGAATGTCTCCGCGTCCTTGACGCGGGCCTTATCCCGCGCCTTCTCCTTGGCCGGTGACTTCCCGGCCGCGACCATCTTCTTGGCCTCGCCCAACCGCTCGCGGGCTTCCGCCAGGGTGATGCCGCCGACACCGTAGCGGCCGAAGGTGATGGTCTCCTGCCTACCGTGGATCGAGTAGTTGTAGCGGAATGAGATCGCTCCGGCGGCCGTGACGGCTACATAGAGGCCGTCACGGTCATTCACCTTGTAGAGCTTGTCCTTCGGCTTGAGGTTGCGCAGCTTGGTATCGGTCAGCATGGTTCTCGCCCTGATTCAGCTCAAATACCATGATTCGAAAATCGGCCTATCCTGGCGTAAAACAACAACAAAATCATTGTGTTACGCCAATTCAATACCATGAACATCCGCAAGGTGGTTGCATGGTATCGGCGACTTCTCATGGCATCGAAGCATTCAATGCCATCCATCATGCCATGAAGAAACGGTGCTTGGCGATGCCAAATGTTGCCAGGCGGTGCCGAACTAAATCACAAAAAAGCCCGCATTGACGCGGGCTTAGGTGTGTTTTCGTGCCACTAGGTGCCAGCCAGTACCAGACGCCGAATCACTCCCACTCGATCGTCGCTGGCGGCTTGCTTGACACGTCGTAGGTCACGCGGTTGATGCCGCGGACCTCGTTGATGATGCGGCTGGAAACACGCTTGAGGAGGCTGTAGGGCAGCTCGGCCCAGTCGGCGGTCATGAAGTCGCTGGTCTGCACGGCGCGCAGGGCGACCACGTAGTCGTAGGTGCGGCCGTCACCCATCACGCCCACGCTTTTCACTGGCAGGAACACGGTGAAGGCCTGGCTGGTGAGGTCGTACCAGCTCTTGCCGCTGTGCGGCTCGATGGTGGAGCGCAGTTCCTCGATGAAGATGGCGTCGGCCTCGCGCAGCAGGTCGGCGTAGTCCTTCTTCACCTCACCCAGGATGCGCACGCCCAGGCCGGGGCCTGGGAACGGGTGGCGGTACACCATGTCGTGCGGCAGGCCCAGGGCGACGCCGAGTTCGCGCACCTCGTCCTTGAACAGGTCGCGCAGCGGCTCCAGCAGCTTCAGGCCCAGCTGCTCGGGCAGGCCGCCCACGTTGTGGTGGCTCTTGATCACCACGGCCTTCTTGCTCTTGGCGCCGCCGGATTCGATCACGTCCGGGTAGATGGTGCCTTGGGCCAGCCACTTCGCTCCGGTTTTGGAAGCGCCTGACGCCGTCAGCTTTCCGGCTTCCGCCTTGAAGACCTCCACAAACAGGCGGCCGATGATCTTGCGCTTGGCCTCCGGGTCGCTCACCCCGGCCAGTTCCTTCAGGAACAGCTCGCTGGCGTCCACGCGCACCACCTTGGCGTGCAGCTTGCCGGCGAACATGTCCATCACCATGTCGCCCTCGTTCAGCCGCAGCAGGCCGTGGTCGACGAACACGCAGGTCAGCTGGTCGCCGATGGCGCGGTGGATCAACGCCGCCGCCACACTGGAATCGACCCCGCCCGACAGGCCCAGGATCACCTCCTCATCGCCCACCTGGGCGCGGATGGCCTCCACGGCCTCGGCGACGTGGTCGCGCATCACCCAGTCGGGCTGCGCCTGGCAGATCTGCAGCACGAAGCGCTCCAGGATCGCCCTGCCCTGCACCGTGTGCGTGACTTCGGGGTGGAACTGCACGGCGTAGAAGTGCCGCGCCTCGTCGGCCATGCCGGCAATGGGGCAGCTCGGCGTGCTGGCCATGAGCTTGAAGCCGGGTGGCAGCTCGGTCACCTTGTCGCCGTGGCTCATCCACACCTTGAGCATGCCGTGGCCTTCGGGTGTGTGGAAATCCTGGATGTCCTTGAGCAGATCCGTGTGGCCGCGCGCGCGCACCTCGGCGTAGCCGAACTCACGCTTGTGGCCGCCCTCCACCTTGCCGCCCAGCTGCTGCGCCATGGTCTGCATGCCGTAGCAGATGCCCAGCACCGGCACGCCCAGCTCGAACACTGTCTGTGGCGCGCGGTCGGTGGTTTCTTCGTAGGCGCTGGCGTGGCTGCCGGACAGGATCACGCCTTTCAGTTGGCCATCGGCGGCAAACTCGCGCACCCAGTCGCTGCCGACGTCGCAGGGGTGCACTTCGCAGTAGACGTGCGCCTCGCGGATGCGGCGGGCGATGAGCTGGGTGACCTGGGAGCCGAAGTCGAGGATGAGGATCTTCTGGTGCTGCATGGCGGTAGGCGCGGGCCGGGGCGCCCTGCCGGTGGCTCGCATGAGCCGACGGGTGCAGGCGCCGGAAAAGCCTTGAATTTTAGCTCTTTTTGGCCGCTCGCCGGCGCCTGACGGGCGCAGCCAGCTATCATAAAAATAGCATTCTGGGCCGCCGGCCAGCCCGTGCTGCGCTGAGCCCGGGCGCGCCGGGCGCCATCGGTCGCTTACCCGGCCGCCGCCGCTCCCGCCTGGGCCAGTTCCGCCAGCACTTCCGCCGTGTGCTCGCCCAGCGCGGGCAGACGGGCGGCGCGGCGCGGCAGGCCGTCCAGGCTAATGGGAAGGCCGGGCACGCTGATCGGGCCGCGGCCCGCGGCCGCCACGTCGATGAACAGGTCGGCACTGACGCCGGCCTGCCCGGGACGCACCTGCTCCATGGTGCGGATGTTGCCGGCCACGATGCCGGCCTGCGCCAGCATCTCGCACAGTGGATCGGATTCGAAGTGGCTCAGCGCCTCGTGCAGCACCGCCAGCATCTCCGGGCGGTTGCGCACCCGGTCGCGGCTGGTGGCAAAGCGCGGGTCGGTGGCCAGCTCCGGCTGGCCGATCGCCTGGCAGAGCTTGGCGAAGTGCTCTTCCGTGTAGGCCGAGAGCACGATCATCCCGTCGCGCGTCTCGATCACCTCGGCGGCCGGCGCCACGTGCGGCTGGCCGTTGCCGCGCCGCAGCGGCATGGTGCCGAGCAGGCGGTATTCCGTCCAGGCGTTGGTCAGCGCGGCCACGGCCACGTCGATCAGCGACAGATCCACCAGGGCGCCGCGGCCGGTGATGCCCCGACGCACCAGCGCGGCCAGCACGCCGCTGGCCAGCTGCTGCGAGGCCAGCAGGTCCACCACCGTGAAGCCCACGCGCACCGGCGGCCGGCCGCCCTCGCCGTTCAGGCTCATCATGGCGCTCTCGGCCTGGGCCGCGATGTCGAAGCCCACGCGCTGGCTGGCGGGGCCGGTGCGGCCAAAGGCGCTCACGCGGCCATACACCAAGCGCGGCGCGTGCGGCATCAGCTGCTCCGCGCCCAGACCCAGCCGCTCCATCGCACCTGGACGGGCGTTCTGCAGCAGCACGTCGGCGCCCAGCGCCAGCTGCCGGGCCTGGGCGCGACCCTCATCGCTGCGCAGGTCCAGCACCACCGAGCGCTTGCCGCGGTTGTAGGCGCTGAACATGGGGCCGTAGTCGTCCTGGGTCCAGCCCAGGCGGCGCGCCACGTCGCCGCCGGGCGGCTCGATCTTGATCACGTCGGCGCCCAGCTCGGCCAGCGTCTGGGCTGCAGCCGGCGCGGCGATGTACTGGCCCAGTTCCAGCACGCGCAGGCCGCGCAGCGGGGCTTCCGGGTTGTCGGCCTGGGGGGAGGCGGTCATGGTGACGGTCCTTGCAGGTCCACAGTTTCAGTCGCGGCCGAAACGGGGCGCGCGCTTCTCGAAGAACGCCGCCACCCCCTCCTTGAAGTCGGCGCTGGCGAACAGGCCGGGCGCGTTGTCCAGCTGGAAGGACAGCGCCTGTTCCAGCGACATGGGTGACTGCCGCAACCCGGTCTTGATGCGCCCGTAAGCGCGGGCCGGCCCTGCGGCGATGCGCTGCGCCAGCTTGCGCGCCAGCGGCAAGGCGCTGCCTTCGGGTGCGTGCTCGTCGGCGAGGCCCATGGCCGCGGCCTCGGCGCCCTTGACCTCGGTGGCCCACAGCATCAGCTTGCGCGCCTGCGCGACGCCCACGCGTGCCGGCAGCGACCAGAACAGCGCCGCGTCGGGCATGGCACCCACGCGCGTGAAGGCGCAGCAGAACACGGCGCTCTGGCCGGCCACCACCACGTCGCAGGCCGTGGCCAGGCCCAGGCCGGCGCCGTAGGCCGGGCCGTCCACCGCGGCCACTACCAGCTTGTCGGCCAGGGCGATGCGGCGGTACAGCCAGGTGTTGCGCGTCATGCGGGTGCGCACCTCGTCCTCGGTGCCGGCCGCCAGGGCGCGCAGGTCGCCACCGGAGCAGAAGGCGCCGCCGGCTCCGGTGACGATGGCCGCGCGCAGGCTGCTGTCGCGCTCGAGCTCGTCCAGCCCGGCCATCAGGCCCTCGTACACCCCGGGCGACTGCAGCGAATTGCGGTTGTGCGGCGCGTTGATGGTGAGTTCGATCACGCCTTCAGCGCGATCGACCAGGACCGCGTCCTGCGGCGGCTTGTCGTTCATGCTTCGTCTCCCAGGCTCAGGGCGGCCAGCCGCTCCGCGTGTTGCGGGCCGCTGCCGTACAGGTCGGCGGCCAGGGCAAGGCGGCGGATGGCTTCGCCCAGCACGTATTCCTCGGTCATGCCGATGGCGCCGTGCAGCTGGATCGCCTCTTCCCAGGCGTGCCGCGCCACTTCGGCCATGCGGACACCCAGCGCCGCCACCAGGCGGGGCGACGGGTCGGCCGCCGCGGCCAGGCACAGCGCATGCGTTTCCTGCAGCTCCACGTACAGATCCACCAGGCGGTGCTGGATGACCTGGTTCTCGCCCAGCGCGCGGCCGAACTGCCGCCGCGTGCCCACGTACTCGCGCGTGGTGTCGAACGCCAGCCGCGCCGTGCCCAGCGTCTCGGCCGCGTGGGCGACGCGGGCGCGGTCCAGCGCCCGGCCTGCCCGCGCCAGCAATTCCCGCGCCGGAGCCTGGCAGACCAGGTGTGCCTGCGCATCGACCAGCCGCACGCGGACGGCGTGGCGGCCGTCGTACAGGCGCTCGTCGTCCAGTTGCAGGCCGCTTGCGCCGGCCTCGACCAGGAACAGGCCCAGTTGCCCCTCCGCGCCCGGCGCGCCGTCAATGCGGGCGGCCAGCAGCAGGCCGTCGGCGCCGCCGGCGCCCTGCGCCAGACCCTTTTCACCGGAAAGCCGCCAGCGTTTCCCGTCCTGACTGGCCAGCGCCTGCGGCGGCACCAGCTCGCCGCAGCCGTCGGGCTCCCAGGGTGCAAAGGCGACGCGGCGCTCGCCCGCGGCCATGGCCGGCAGCCACTGCGCGCGCAGCGGCTCCTGCGCCGTGTCCGCCAGCAGCCCGGCCGCCAGCACGCCGCTGGCGACGAAGGGCTCGACCAGCAGCGCATGGCCCAGCGCCTCGGCCAGCAGGGCCACGTCGGTCAGGCTGCCGCCCAGGCCGCCATCGGCCTCCGGCAGCGGCAGGGCCAGCCAGCCCATCTCGGCCAGCGCGTGCCAGCGCTCGGGCGGGCAGCCGCAGGCGTGGTGCGATGCCTGGGCTCGCACGGCGGGCGCGCAGGCGTCTTCCGCCCAGCGTTGCACGCTGTCCACGAGCATGCGCTGTTCGTCGGTGGCGATGGTCATAGTCCGAGCACCTGCTTGGCCAGGATGTTGTGCTGAATCTCGCTGGAGCCGCCGGCGATGGTGTAGCCGCGCCCCAGAAAGCGGCGTGACGACGCGGTGCCGGCCAGCGCGTCGCGTGGCGCGGCTGCGCCCGTGCCCAGCAGCCAGTCGTCGGCCAGCGGCCAGGCCTCGGGACCCAGGGCATCGACGATCAGCTCTTCCCACAGCTGGATCAGCCGGCTGCCGCGCAGCTTGAGCATCGACACCTCGGCACCGAGCCGCTCGCCGGCCGCCTGCCGCGCCACGAAGCGCGCCGCATTGGCTTCCAGCGCGATCAGGCGCGCCTCCAGCGCCGCGAAGCGCTCGCGGAACCAGGGCTCATCAGCCACGCGCCGGCCCAGGTGGCTGCGCGTCAGGCCGGCCTCGCGGGCACGCGCCATGCGGCGCTTGTTCTCGCCGATGCGCGCCAGCTTCAGCCGCTCGAACTCCAGCAGCGACTTGGCCAGCGTCCAGCCCTGGTTTTCCTCGCCCACGCGCTGCGCCACCGGCACGCGCACGTTGTCGAGGAACACCTCGTTGAACACCGTCCAGCCGTGGATGCCGACGATGGGGCGCACCGTGATGCCGGGCGAGGTCATGTCGATCAGCAGGAAGCTGATGCCGCTCTGCGGCTTGGCTTCGCGGTCGGTGCGCACCAGGGTGAACATCCAGTCGGCGTACTGGGCGTAGGAGGTCCAGATCTTGGAGCCGTTGACCACGTAATCGTCGCCATCGCGCTCGGCGCGGGTGGCCAGCCGCGCCAGGTCGGAGCCGGCGTTGGGCTCCGAATAGCCCTGGCACCACCACTGGTGCCCGGAGGCGATGGCGGGCAGGAAGCGCTGTTGCTGCGCCGGGTCGGCATGGCGGATCAGCAGCGGGCCGATCATGTCGAAGGTGACGGCGTTCAGCTCGGGCGCGTCGCCCAGCGCCATCTCCTCGTCGAAGACCATCTGCTGCTGCACGTTCCAGCCGCGCCCGCCCCAGGTCTCGGGCCAGTGCGGCACCAGCAGGCCTTCGCCGGCCAGCACGTCGTGCCAGGCAACGAGCTGATCGCGCGTGGGCTGCTGCCCGCGCCGCACGGTCTGGCGCAGATCGTCCGGCAGCCGCTGGCGCACGAAATCGCGGATGCCCTGGCGGAACGCCGCCAGGTCGTGGGTGTCCTGCATGGTGCTTGCTTCTCCTGCCCGTTTCAGGCCGACATGCGGTGGCGCAGCGCGCGCCTGGCGATGGCCGCGCGGTGCACTTCAGAGGCACCGTCGTAAATGCGGAACGGCCGCAGCATGCGCAGGATCATCGACACCGGCACGTCTTCCGACACGCCGAGCGCGCCGCAGATCTGGACCGCCGAGTCGGCCACCTGGTACACCGCTTCCGACACGAACACCTTGGCCATGGACGAATGGTGGCGGATGGAGGTGCCGGCGTCGAGCCTGTGCGCGACATCCAGCGTGATCTGCCGCGCCGCGTAGAGCTGGATGTGCGCGTCGGCCACCATGGCCTGCACCATCTGGTGGTCGGCCAGCGGCACGCCCTGCGATTCACGCTCCAGCGCATAGGCCTGGGCGATGTCCATGGCGCGCGACGCCAGCCCGATGTAGCGCATGCAGTGGAACAGGCGCGCGCCTTCCAGCCGCAGCTGTGAATGCGCGGCGCCCTGACCCTCCTCGCCCACCAGCGCGTCGGCGCCCACGCGGCAGCCGGTGATGCGGATCTCGGCGTGACCGCCCATGTCGAACGGCTCCATGGTCGGGATGTTGCGCACGCGCTCGAAGCCGGGCGTGTCCACGTCCACCAGGAACCACGACGGGCCGCTTTCAGTTCTGGCGACCACGATGGCGAAGTCCGCCCGCATGGCGCCCGAGATGAACCACTTGTGGCCGTCGATCACCCAGCCATCGCCCTCGCGCCGCGCGCTGGTGCGCAGCATGCGCGGGTCGGAGCCCACGCCCGGCGCCGGCTCGGTCATGGCGAAGCACGACTTGCGCTCGCCACGCATCAGCGGCTCCAGGTAGCGGGCGCGCTGCGCCGGGCTGCCCAGGCGGTCCAGCGCGAACACGTCCGGCTGCGTGGGCGGCGCGCAGCGCAGCGCCTGCGGGCCCAGGAAGCTGCGGCCGGCCTGCTCCAGGTAGGCGCAGCATTCGGTCCACGACAGGGCCAGGCCACCGTCTTCCTGCCGTGCCCGCGGCGCGCCCAGGCCGCGCGAGCGGGCGATGGCGTACAGCTCGGCCGCCGTGCGCTCCACCGCCTCGCTGTCGTGCGCGTGGCGCAGGTCTTCGCGCAGGATGACCTCGGTGTCGATGAAGTCGCGCAGGTTGTCGATCAGCGCCGCAAACTCGGCGGGCGGGCGCGTGTTCACTTGGCGATCACCTTCACCACCTCGGCCCAGTTCCTGGCGTCCTTGGCGAGGAAGGTGCTGAAATCGGCCGTGCCCAGGAAGGCCTCTTCACCGCCGGCGGAGACCAGGCGCTGCTTGACCTCCGGCGTGGCGCAGGCCTGCTGCATGGCCGTCGCCAGCACGCGGATGACCTCCGGCGGCGTACCGGCCGGCGCGCTGAGCCCGTACCAGGACAGCACGGTGGAGCCTGGGTAGCCGGCCTCGGCGATGGTGGGCACGTCGGGCAGCTGGGGCGAGCGGTTGCTGCTCATGTTGGCCAGCGCGCGCAGCTTGCCGCCCTTGACCTGCGGGTAGGTCACCGACGAAGGCAATACCGCCAGGGCCGTGAGCCCGTTGATCAGGTCCGGCACGGACGGCGGCGCGCCCTTGTACATCACCGGGTCCAGCTTGATGCCAGCCTCGTGCGCGAACAGCTCGTTGCCGATCTGCTGCGGCGTGCCGTTGCCGCCGTTGGCGTACTGCAGTGTCGTGGGCGACTTCCTGGCCATCTCCACGAACTCCTTCACCGTCTTCGCCGGCGAGCTCGCGGGCACCACGAAGTAGCTGGGCGACAGCGCAAAGCGCCCCACGGGCACGAACTGGTCGGTCCGCCAGCGCAGGTTCTTCTCCAGCAGCGGCGCGGTGTTGATGAAGCTGGCCGAGACGATCAGCGTGTAGCCGTCCGGCGCGGCCTGGGCCACGGCCTCGGCGGCGATGCTGCCGCTGGCACCAGGCCGCGGCTCCACCACGATGCTCTGCTTGAGGAACTGCTCCATGGTCTGCGTGACCGCGCGCGTCTGCACGTCCACCACGCCGCCCGGCGCATAGGGCACGATCACCTTGATGGGACGGCTGGGGTAGCTGTCGGCGGCGCTGGCGGGGCTGCTCAAAGCGGCCAGCAGCAAGGCGGCGGCCCCGGCGGCCAGCGGACGGGCGAAATCTCGACGTTGCATGCGTTTGTCTCCTGTGGGAACGGGTGGGCGACCCCGGCTGCGACGCGTTTGGCACAGCCGCTGGCCACACCTGTCATGATAGGTCTTCACATAGAATCAGGCAAGACCTGATATAACAGCCTGGCCGTTGAGCCAGCCGGTTCGGACGCTCAAGTGACACCAAGGACACCAAGCAACCCCGTACCGGCTACCAGCCCACCCATGCCAAGCCCTGCCAAGCTCGCCCAGGACACGCCAGCTGAAGTCGCGCCGGCCACGGCAGCGGGTGCTGCCGTGGCCGGCGCGCCCTCGACCGAGCCGCTGTTCATGCAGGTGCGCAACAAGCTGCGCGACGACATCCTGGCCAAGCGCCTGCCGCCGGGCGAGAAGCTGCCGTCCGAGGCCAAGCTGCAGGCCGCCTTCAACGTCAGCCGCATCACGGTGCGCCAGGCGCTGTCGGAGCTGCAGGCCGAAGGGCTGGTGGAAACCTTCAACGGCAAGGGCAGCTTCGTCACCCGTCCGGCGAATGCGCCGTTGCTGGGCCTGCTGGCGGGCTTCAACGCCGTCATGGAATCGCGCGGCCTGCGCACCGGCGGCCAGCTGCTGAGCGTGGCCACGGGCACCGTCAAGCCGCTGGTGGCGCGCGCCCTGGGCGTGGCCCGCGACGCCACCGTGCTCACCATCACCACCCTGCGCATCGTCGACGACGAGCCCGCGGCCTACGCCTTCGTGGTCTGCGAGCCCGAACTGGGCCGCAAGCTGATCGACCTGGGCGTGGAAACCCAGGACGTGATGACGCTGCTGGAAGAAAAGCTGGAGCTGCGCCTGGAGCGCACCCACATCGAGGCCTCCGCCGTGGCCGCCAACCGCATGCACGCCGCGCTGCTGCGCATGGCCCCCGGTACGCCGCTGCTGCGCATGCGCTTCGTGCCCTACGACATGGCGGGCCGGCCGCTGCTGTTCGCCGAGGTGTACTTCCACCCCGACAAGTTCTCGTACCGCGCGGTGATCCGGCGCTGACGCGCGCCGGGCCCTTGCTGGCAAGCCCTGTTCAAAATCTGAAAGAAATTGGCCTCCAGCCCTTTGTTGGCGGGCGCAGGCAGCTCTTCTTTCAGGAGCAACTTCCGTGTCACCCGGGCTTTGCCAACTATTCCACACCTGCCGCACCCTTGGCAGCCGCGCGGCCTGCCATGGGTGCGGATACCCGATTGCTCCGCCTCAGCCTAACCGCTAGAGTAAACCGTAAGACCACAGAATCATCGACGGAGCGCCGCCCATGCCTTTTCCCGCGCAGACGCCTTTCCACCGCCCCGGCCCGTCAAGGCAGGCGCACGCCCTGCTGCTCGCGCTGGCCGCCCTGGGCCTGGCCGCCTGCGGTGGCGGCGACGGCGTGAATACGGCGCCCAGCGCGCGGCTGAACATCGTCCCCGACAGCATCGAGGTGCACAGCGGCAACTCCGTGGAGGTGCCGCTGGAGCTGCTCGACACCAGCGGCTCGGGCAACCGCACGGTGCGCTTCAGCGTCTCGGACCCGGACGTGGCCCAGGTCTCGCCAGCCAGCTGCGCACTGCCCGCGGGCACCACGGAGAGCACCGGCTGCACCGTCACCGTGAGCGGCAAGAAGCTGGGCTCGACCCACCTGATCGCCGAATCCGACGGCCTGGCCTCTGACCAGGGCGCCGTCACCGTGAAGGCCGGCAACGGCGTCGGCACCATCACCATCGCCCACTACAGCAGCGATCCCAGCTTCACCTACTACGACGCCGCGCCCAACGTCTCGTTCGCGTTCACCGTGCAGTTCATGCCGCAGGTGCACGGCCAGGCGGTGTACGCCAGCAACCCGATCTCGGTTGCCTTCAGCGACACCAGCGGCGGCAAGGTCACCTACCAGACCAATTCGGTCTGCAGCGTGACCAGCAGCACGCCCACCTGCGTGGTGGCCGGCTCCTTCGCGGCGGCCAGCGTGCCTGCCACCGGCTTCACCGTCAGCGCTGCCGTCACCGGCGCCTGGCAGGTGCCGGGCCAGGCCTTTGCCGGCTTCACGCCGATCAAGATCCAGATGGTGCCGGTGAACAGCCAGGTGCCGGGCCGCATCCGCGTGGCGTCGCAGAACGCCTCAAACCAGGTCTTTGCGGGCGCCGGAGCGCCGCTGTTCGTCAACCTGTCTGGCAGCAACCTCACGCAGGCGAGCTACACCGTCACGCTCAGCATCGCCAACCCGTCCACCGGGGCGCTGGTGCAGTTCTACGACTACCCGGCCGGCGTCAACACCGGCACGCCCACCCCCAGCACCACCAAGACCTGCCAGCTGGTGGTCGACAACACCAGCTACCAGAACTACAAGACCAACACCGTCTCGGGCTGCGGTTTCAATTTGCTGACCACCGCGGCCGCTGCCGCGCTCACCCAGAGCACCGAGGTCCCGGTGAACGTGACGGTGGCGCTGGCGGCCGGCAGCACGCCCAAGCCGGCCGACGCCGCCCTGCCCAGCTACAAGGCGCAGACCATGCTCACGGTGGTGCCGCCTTCGGCGGTGACCTCCGCCGCCCGCACCATCACCTTCACCAACAACTCCAGCCGCTACGTGGTGTTTGCCGCCAACTCCGGCACCGCCACCGCCTACGTATCGCCCACCACCACCGCCGGCTCGGGCGTGGTGGGCTGCGGCACCAGCGCGCCCGCGCAGGCGTGCCCCATCGGCTCTACCTGCGTGCAGGGCGGGCAGGACGTGGGCCCCACCACGCCCTACCAATGCTTCTGGGATGCGCCGGCCTTCGCCAGCAACCCGGTGGCGCCCGCCAGCAGCGCCACAGCCTCGGTGCCGGGCTTCGCGGGCGTGACCTCGGGCAGCCAGCAGATCCAGTGGTCGGGCAGCTACTACGCGCTCAACTGCCCCGGCGGCGCCAATGCCACGGGCTGCCCGGCAGCGCCCACCACGCCCGGCACCTCGCCCCCCAACCCGGCCCAGACCGTGGCCGAAGTCACCTACCAGCACAACGCCGTCGATTTCTACGACGTGTCGATCATCAACGGCGTGAGCAATGCGCTGGCCCTGGGCCCCAGTGCCGCCAGCGGCAAGGCGGCCGGCAGCGCCGTGCCGGGCGGCCAGGGCGGCAGCATCACCACGCCCTACGCCTGCGGCACCGCCGGTTCGGCCACGGCCCAGACCGGCACCGGCGCCACCGACAGCGCCTACACCCTGCCCGCCAGCACCTGGGCGCTGGCGCCCACGGCCGCCAACTTCCCGGCACCGGTGACGGATTCACCGGCTTCTTACTACGCCGTGGTCAGCCCGTCCAACAAGGCCGCACCCACCGTGTGCAGCGCGCAAGGCACCTGCTCCTCATCCACCACGGGCGACACCGTCTGCGGCTGGAACGCCAACTACCTTTCGCAGGCCAGCGGCAACCAGCGCGTGTGCGGCGCCTTCCAGCAATGGGCCAGCGCCAACCAGCTCTGGGGCTGGAACCAGACCGCGGGCAACGCCGGCAACACGGTGTTCGGCTTTGCCACCGGCAACGCCAGCGGCGTGACGGTGGGCCAGTTGCAGCTCTGCACCAACCCTGCCGCCACCATCTACAGCACCTACGCCACCCAGCCGCCTTCCACCGACACCGGCCTGGCCTGCGGCGGCACCAACTGGGACGCCGCCAACACCGTGCTCACCCCGGCGGCCGCCCCCATCACCCGGCCGGCCGTGGCCTACACCACTGCCAACCCCACCTGGGTGCAGTACGTGTACCCGACGATCTCGTGGCTCAAGATGGCCTGCCCCACCTGCTACACCTTCCCCTACGACGACCAGTCGTCCACCTTCAACTGCGAGCAGGGCCTGAACAGCCAGGGCACCAACCAGCTGGACTACACCTTGCAGGTGGGGGATCTGAAGAACAGCTTCCGCTGAGGCCGGGGCCGGCGGCGGCCTTGGTGCCGCGGGTCAGTGCGCAGGCTGTTCAGTAGCGGCCCGGCGCTGAGGAGCGGGTGCGGCGTGGTGACGGGGCCGGCCGCGATGCCCCTGCGGCCTGCCTGGTTTTGTCTGAACCTTGAGCATCAAATCGGGCTCAAGCCTAGGAATGACGGGCGCAGGCAGCTATGAAATCAGGAGCTACCAAAGCCAATGTCTTGACTCGCCGTTCTATTCACCGTCCATGAACAAGGCCTTGGCGATTTTCATTTCATCAAATAAAAAAATTCAATTGATGCTGTGCTCAAAATAACACCAATCATCAACCAAACAGCCCCCATCAACGATACATCAAGCCCACCAGTCGAAGCATTCTCAAGACGCTCATTTGCCTCGTCTACTGATCTTCTTAAATTGGAAGTTTCTCGATTAACGGTTGTGTCAAATAGCTCAGACGACTCCCTACATTCTTCCCGCAAGCGAAGAGTCATTTCCCGAACCATGATAAGGTTACGTTCAATAGAGTCCAGTCGAAACTCTACACCACAACCATTTTTGTTTTGAAACCATGAATAGCCGGAGCCGCTCGCTGTAAATTCTGGAACGGTGGCATAGCCCGACCCAATAATTTTTGAAGGTCTAGGCCGAGGTCTATTTCTCACTCGTGCAACAACACGATTAAAAATATTGGGCTTTTGAAAAAATAGCCTTGTTTGTCGAATTCCACATAATACAGCCCCCATACCAAAGACCTGCAGCGCCAAGCCTATCAATCTTATTTTCTTTTCGGTGATTTGCCCAAAGAATAAGCAAGATAGTGAAAAAAAGATCACTATCAGAGCGAACCACACCACCCGTGGCTCAATAATCCAATGCCTTATTGAGAGACGCAGCCAGCGCCCAATCATCCTGAAGGCCCCCAATTCAATCCGCCCGATAGTTCGGCGCTTCCTTCGTGATCTGCACGTCGTGCACGTGCGATTCACGGATGCCGGCGGCGGTGATCTGGACGAACTCGGCCTGCTCGCGCATGGCGTCGATGGTGGGGCAGCCGCAGTAGCCCATGCTGGCGCGCAGGCCGCCGGCCATCTGGAAGATGATGGCGACCACGCTGCCCTTGTAGGGCACGCGGCCTTCGATGCCTTCGGGCACCAGCTTGTCGGCGTTGGGGTTGCCGGTGCTGCTTTCCTGGAAGTAGCGGTCGGCGCTGCCCTGCTGCATGGCGCCGATGCTGCCCATGCCGCGGTAGCTCTTGTAGCTGCGGCCCTGGTAGAGCACGATTTCGCCCGGCGCTTCTTCGGTGCCGGCGAACATGCCGCCCATCATCACGGTGCTGGCGCCTGCGGCGATGGCCTTGGAGATGTCGCCCGAGAAGCGGATGCCGCCGTCGCCGATCAGGGGCACGCCGCTGCCCTGCAGCGCGGTGGCCACGTTGTCGATGGCGGTGATCTGCGGCACGCCCACGCCGGCCACGATGCGGGTGGTGCAGATGCTGCCGGGGCCGATGCCCACCTTGACGCCGTCGGCGCCCACGTCGGCCAGCGCGCGGGCTGCGGCGCCGGTGGCGATGTTGCCGCCGATCACATCGACCTGCGGGTAGTTCTGCTTGACCCAGCGCACGCGCTCGATCACGCCCTTGCTGTGGCCGTGCGCGGTGTCGACGACGATGGCGTCCACCCCGGCCTTGACCAGCGCCTCGACGCGCTCCTCGGTGCCCTCGCCCACGCCCACGGCGGCGCCCACGCGCAGGCGACCGGCCTCGTCGCGCGCGGCGTTGGGGAAGGTGGTCTGCTTGGTGATGTCCTTGACGGTGATCAGGCCCTTCAGGCGATCGGCGTTGTCGATGATCAGCAGGCGCTCGAGCTTGTGCTTGTTGAGCAGGCGCTTGGCTTCCTCGGCGCTGGCGCCTTCGCTCACGGTGACGAGCTGCTCGCGCGGGGTCATGATCTCGCGCACGGGCACATCGAGCCGCGTCTCGAAGCGCAGGTCGCGCCCGGTGACGATGCCGACCACGCGGCCCTGGTCGATCACCGGGAAGCCGCTGATGCCCAGCTCGTCGCTCAGCTGCATCACCTGCAGCACCGTGGTCTCGGGGGTGATGACCACCGGGTCGCGCAGCACGCCGCTTTCGTAGCGCTTGACCTTGGCCACCTGGGCCGCCTGCTCCTGAGCGCTGAGGTTCTTGTGGACGATGCCGATGCCGCCTTCCTGGGCGATGGCGATGGCCAGCCGCGCCTCGGTGACGGTGTCCATGGCCGCCGAAACCAGGGGCAGGTTCAGGCGGATGCGGCGGGTGAACTGGGTGGAAAGATCGACGTCCTTGGGCAGGACCTGGGAGAACGCGGGGACGAGCAGAACGTCGTCGAACGTGAGCGCGTTGCCGAGAAGGCGCATGGTGAAAGCTCCAAAAGACGGATTCTAACGGCCGCTTGCGGGCATTTCCCCGGTGGCTGGCGCGCTGCACGCCTGTGCGAAAAGGCCACAAACCGCTGCAATTTGGGCCGCTGCTCGGCCGTTTGTCGCCCGCACGCGGCCATAGGGCGTTCCAATAGGTGCATCGGCGCGCTGGCGCCGTTACACTGCATGCCCCATGAAGTACTACTTTCGTGTCCTGTTCTTCGGTGCCGCGCTGGCCGTGAGCCTGGCGGCTTCGGCCCAGTACCAGTGGATCGACAAGGACGGCCGCCGCGTCTTCAGCGATCGCCCGCCGCCAGCCGACGTGCCGGCCAAGAACATCCTGGCGCAACCGCGCGGCGCGCGTGCCCCCGCCCCTGCACATCCCGTGGGTGCGGAAGCCCTACCCGAGGGGGCCGCCGCGGCCAAGCCGGTGGCAGCCGCATCGGCCCCGGGTGGCGTGGACAAATCGCTGGAAGAGAAGAAGAAGCAGGCCGAAGCCGCCGACGCCGCCAAGAAGAAGGACGCCGAAGCCAAGCAGGCCGCCCAGAAGGCCGACAACTGCAAGCGCGCCCAGGAAGCCAAGGCCACGCTGGATTCCGGTATGCGCATCGCCCGCCTGAACGCCAATGGCGAGCGCGAGGTGCTGGACGACCAGGCCCGCGCCGTCGAGATGAAGCGCGCCCAGGACATCATCAGCGCCGACTGCAAGTGATGCGCGCGGCGGGCCGCAGCAGCCCGCCCGTCCTGCCCGCGCCGTAAGACCGCGCTGGCTTTTATTTCCACCCGCTGTTGCTGAGTTCTTCGGCCGGCTCTCAGGTCAAGCCCGCCGAGGCGCCGTGTGCGCCGGCGGCCAGTTGTGGCCGGCCGTGAATCCCGGCCACTCCGCCGCCAGCCGCTGACCGGCACATCGCCGTGGCCGGCAGATCACTCATCTTTTCATAGCTGCCTGCGCCCGTCACCAAAGGGCTGGAGCCCGATTTTGTTCAGAAATCAGTAACCAGGCTTGGCTCCAGGCCGCCGTTTGGCGAACAGGCCCGCGGTGCGCGCGCCCTGGCGCGAGAAGCGCTCGCGCCGCGCCACCTTGGGGTCCACCACAAGCGGGCGCAGCACCTCCACGCGGTCGTGCTCGCGCAGCGGCTGCTCCGGGCCGGCCTTGCGGCCGCCGACGGCGACGGTGCAGGCGTCTAGGTCCAGTTCCGGGCAGGCGCGCGCCAGATCCGCCGCTGCCAGCGCGTCGCGCACGCAGCTGCCTGGGGGCAGTTCCAGGGCGATCTCCAGCACCTGGCGCGGGCCGGGCGCGCAGGCCACGGTGACGTGGAGCGCGGATGCGGCGGCCACGCTCACGCCGGCTGGCCGTAGACCTGCTCGGCCCGCTTGACGAAGGCGTCCACCAGGCTGCCGGCGATCTTGTCGAACACGGGGCCCACCAGCGCGGCCAGGGTGCGGCTGGAGAAGCCGTAGTCCAGCTTCAGATCGACCTTGCAGGCGCGCTCGGTGCCGTTGCCCAGGGGCGTGAAGGTCCACACCCCCTCCAGTTTGGAAAAAGGGCCCTTGACCAGGTGCAGCCGCACCTCACGGCCGGGCACGTGCTCGTTGCGGGTGCAAAAGCTCTGGCGCACGCCCATGAAGGCGATGCCGACCTCGGCTTCCATGCCGTGCTCGGATTCGGACAGCACCCGGGCGTGGTCGCACCAGGGCAGGAACTCGGGGTAGCGGGCCACGTCGACCACCAGGTCGAACATTTCCTGGGCGGCGTACCAGAGCAGGACGGTCTTGTGAACGTTTTTCATAGAATGCGCGCTTTGCCTTGATTTTAGGCGGCGCTCTTTTGCACGCCGCTTGCAAGCCGGCGCATCGCGCCCATATGCCACCAATGGCCACTTCCAAAAACGCCGCCAAGAACCCGGTCATCGCCGACAACAAGAAGGCCGCGTTCAACTACTTCTTCGAAGAGCGCTTCGAGGCCGGGATGGTGCTGGAAGGCTGGGAAGTGAAGGCCCTGCGCGCCGGCAAGGCCCAGCTGACCGACGGCTACGTGGTCATCCGGGGCGGCGAGTTGTTCGTGATCGGCTGCCAGATCAACCCGCTGGGCACGGCCAGCACCCATGTGCGGCCGGACGCCGTGCGCAGCAAGAAGCTGCTGATGCACGGCGACGAGATCCGCCGCCTGATCGGCAAGGTGGAGCAGAAAGGCTACACCCTGGTGCCGCTCAACCTGCACTGGAAGAACGGCCGCGTGAAATGCGAGATCGCGCTGGCCAAGGGCAAGGCCACGCACGACAAGCGCGACACCATCAAGGAGCGCGAAGGCAAGCGCGAGGTGGAGCGCGCCATGAAGCAGGCGCATCGCTGAGGCGCCCTGCCCGCTGGGAGTGTCAGGATTTCTGTGTGTGAGGCTGTTGAATCCGTCACTCAATCGTGAGGCGGCTTGGTGATCTTACTGGCCCGATCTGGTAAATCGGTCCTCGTAGAGGATCGCAAATTGGTTCATCGCT
>Ga0209607_1000334_pt1 | contig 42774 bp, 34 predicted proteins | sample AD_UKC117_MetaG_FD_184413 | JGI IMG/M metagenome (GOLD analysis project Ga0209607, IMG submission 184413) | Active sludge microbial communities of municipal wastewater-treating anaerobic digesters from Hong Kong - AD_UKC117_MetaG (SPAdes)... | ecosystem: Engineered > Bioreactor > Anaerobic >... | reverse complement strand
TAGTATCTTTAATTAGGAATAAGAAAAGAGTAGTTTGACAAGAACTCATTATGAAAGGGTGATTTGCATGGAAAAAAAATGGAAGAATTTATTCGGTGTTACTTTTTTTATAGCCGTTTGTATGATATTAATCTCATGTGGCGGTGAGCCTGTTGTTCCAATTCCTCAAATTATAGACATTTCAAACGACGAGGTGCTTGATGAATATGTAGACATCATGGGGTCAACAACACCCTCCCTCTTCACAAATCAAGAGAATCCCTTGGAACTGCCGCCTTTTTCTCAGACCTTGAATCTTGTTTTTTTGGAATCTGAAACCTCCTCCTTTGTGGTTGAGTTCTTAGGTGAACAGTATCCGATCAATTTTGGGACGTTGGAAATCGATATCAATGGAGTTGAAGCCGGAGTCTATCCCCTGTCAATCAGGACGAGTGCAAAGGCTTCTGCCAGAGACCCTCAGACCCAAATTTGGGTGAAAGTGGAAAATGTCATTGAATTGCCGGAGGTTGATTTAACTCAATTGGAAAAAAGCCGGGTGGAATTTTCGCTGATTTGGGATACAGGCGAAACGGAAGAAGCCACGATAGCCGTTTATTTGAGATCCGATGAAGCAGGGGAAGGACTCCCATATACTGTGGCAACCCTTGTGCCAAATGATGTGTGCATGGTGGAATTATCGGGATTACAGGAAGGACAGGCATATCAACTGGGTTTGAGAAGGGAAAATGAACCGCAGACAAATTGGCTGTGGGCGTTTAATACTTTTTCGGCCTTTGACAGGGGATTGCAATTATTTTACTGGCTTGATCTATCGCAACCACAAACCCATCAGGTGGCGGTGAAAGTATTTGGATATTACAAAGACATCCCGTCTTTGACTCTGGACAATTCAGGTTATCACACTCAAGGCGGAATGGCGAGGGGAAGTGATTTTGACTGTGTTGGCAATCCTCAGATCTTCATGAATCTTCAAAATAACAATCAAGAAGTGGTTTTTGATTTAAACGGTAACAACGAAGGCTTTTTCCGACTGTCCTATCAATCGGATAAGTCGGTCATTGAAACCGATAATCACGGTGTTCAAGGCTATTTTGGAGAAGATTATCTGATCGCATCCCATGAACAGCTTTTGTATGGTCCGGCAAACACATTACAGAATTACTTGACCCAGGATACCAGAATGAACAACTTTAGTGCCCATCTTTATTTGAAACTCAACAACGGTTGGACTTGTGAAACCGGGTGGAAAGAGAGTATTCTGGGACTGTATCAGCTGCCTTCGGCCTTTGATCATTGTCTGCCCGAATTTTTTAGAGCGGCCAATATTTATGCTTACAAAAGTGATCAATTCAAATCTCTAACCAATAATTATGGAGATTCACAGTTGCGGATTATCCTTTCCGATGATCTAGATGAGGCCTATTTTGATGACATCCTGTTGATTAATGAGAAACTCATGGCCATCTGGGGATCACAAATGCCAATCGAGAAATACACACTTATTTTTCCTGAATCCCCATCCGATGACCAATTGATTTATGCCGGCGAATGGTCCACCGGTCAGGGTTTTTCAACTAATTGGGGGATTATCGGAGAAATGCTGGTTCATCAAATGTATCATGTTTGGAATGCCTGGGCGGTCGGAATACCCTGGGATCATTCAAACGGAAATCACAAATTTTGGACAGAAGGATTTAACGAATTTTTTGATGATAAGATTTTAAGTTCACTTGATTTTGAGACCACTACGTTAGAGGACCATCAATGGCTTAAAGGCTGGTACAATCAATATGTGGCGATCAGAGGGACAGCCGGTGATTTGAATCTGCTGGAGGGAGAAGGTCATTTACCCGGCAATCTGGAGTATTTTAAAGGTGCGGTATATGCTTTTGCGCTTGATCGGGAGATTTCTGACAGAACTAATGGCGAATTTAGTCTCGACGATCTTTTAAGGTACATGTGGGAACAATACCTTCTCAACGATACAATGGCTTCATATGAGATGATGTTGGAATTCTTTGATGACATTGTTCCGAATGGTATGAGAGATTGGGCTCAAGCTTACTTGGGGAACAATGAATCCCTTTACTTGTATGACTTTGAACAAAATCCCCCGCTTTTTGCAGTTAGTAATCCTCATCCGACCACAAGAAGTACTGATGTTTCGCAAACAGTGACACTGACTTGGGAAGAAATCGATCGTGCAGATTATGATTTGACTTACGATGTTTATCTTGGAGAATTAAACGGAACAAATGGACCTGTTGAATCCGTTTATACCGGATTGTCCAATCCTACACAAGAAGTGTCATTGAAAGCAAATACGCAGTATATCTGGAGGGTTAAGGCTCATGATGGGGAAGGTCAAGAATACATCTCTCCTGTCTGGTTTTTCACTACCGGCGAAGACATTCCACCTGATCCGTTTTGCACGAATGTGTCTGTTTCACAAGCAAGAGATATCATAGATGCAAATGAAGGAAACGAAGATTTCATTATTCTTGATGTGAGAAGACCTTCGGAATATAACAGCGGGCACATAGAAAATGCCGTTAATGTCAATTTTTTGGATGATTTTCAAGAGCACATGGAACCATTTGTGAGGACAAAAACCTATCTGGTCTATTGTCAATCCGGCGGCAGAAGTTCGCAAGCGGTTGATATCATGTTTAACGATATGGGTTTCACAAAGATCTATCACATGTATCAGGGATATAGCAACTGGTCTTCATCATTTCACTAACAAGCGGTTGAGTGCCAATCCCCGGGAAAAGTTTCTTTTAAATTGGTATGCAAACCACCGCTTTTAAACCGATTGATTAGAAGGTAGGTGTTTCCAGCGTTGAAGATAGACTTTTACACTGAGAACATTGATTTCGAAAAGATCATATATGTAGTGATTATTGCCTTTTATCGGGAACGATTGGTTTTAGTTAGGCATCGTGAACGAGCGACGTGGGAAATTCCCGGTGGGCATCTTGAAATCGGAGAAAATAATTACAACGCTGCAAAGCGGGAGCTGTATGAGGAAACGGGGGCAAAGAAGTTTCAATTGGAAAGGATTTGTGATTATTCCGTGACAAGGGAGCAAGCAGTCAGTTACGGGACGTTATTTTTGGCTGATATTGATGAGATCGGTGAACTGCCTGATTTTGAAATCTATGAAATTGGTTTTTTTGACCATTTACCGAGTCAACTGACTTATCCGGAAATTCAACCTTTTCTATTGAAAAAAGCACTTGATTATTTTTCAAAACGTTATATCCAAAAAGATCGTTGATGAATATTTGCTTTCTTTTTCTGTATCTTTATGTAAATTAAAGTGACCTTTATCAGAAGACGATGCGTAATGTTCTTTCAATTGTTATTATAATTTTATCAACACTCCCTTTTTTAGCTGTTAGAATTGATAAATAAGGACTATATGTAAATTTATGGTAAGGTTTTAGAGATTTGAGCCTTTTTTTGTATAATGTTTATGTAAGTTTTCCTTTGTTTCCCTCTCAATTTGTTTATTATTGGAGGCGTCATAATGTATACGATTGAAGAAGGTCCGAATTCCTTTATTTTGACAAAAGGAAAAAGGCCATTATCTATTGAAGAGATGAAAGAACTCTTGGGTAAGCTTCAAGGGAAAGCAAATTATCTGACGGTTCAGAATTTTTGCCAGTCTCATGATGAACAAACCATCAAAATTGATAAACGGACAAAGAATTTAGAAATAGAGGTCTCTCCGGATTTTTTATCCGCTTATGTTACTTATATCGAAAAGCCGCAAGCAGAGGATATCATAGAAGAGAGCAATCGTTCGGGAATCAGTTCCCTAATGGACAAAGGTTTTATTCAAAAACAACTTGATGCGAATATCAAAAAAATTGAAATAGCCAAAGGGACCCCACCGGGTGAATCTCAGGATGAAAAAATCATTTGGATGGTTAAAATACCCGAAAAACATTCTGAAATATCATCCAGGAAAAATGTGGATTATTACAATTTAGATATTTTTACTTATGTGAAGAAAGGGGAGAAGATTTGTAATATTATTCCCCCTGTTACGGGTGCGTGTGGAGTAACCGTCTATGGAAAGAAAATCCTGGCCCCTCATCCAAAAAAGACACCTATTCGCTTCAGCGGTGATTTTGAGAAATCGGATACGGCTGTTTATGCTAAGGATGATGGTGTTCTGCAATTAAAAAATGATCATCTGCAGTTGGAAAAGGTGCTGAAGATTTCAGGAGATATTGATTATCAAACAGGCAATATTGATTCTACCGTCAATGTGTTTATTAGTGGCTGGTTGAGAACGGGCTTTACTGTAAAAAGCGAAAAGAGTGTTTTTATAGAGGGTGGGGTTGAAGAAAAAACTCAAGTTTATACAGGAGGAGATCTTTCAGTTGTTCTTGGAATCATGGGTAACAAAAAGACAACGATTGAAGTTGAGGGGGATCTCAAAGCCAAGTTTATTCAGGATACGACCATTCACGTGAAAAAGAATATTTATGTCAATGAATACATTATGAATTCTGATGTACAATGTGAGGGGAGTGTTTATGTCAACGGGAAAAAAGGGTTTATTATCAATTCCGTTGTAGATGCGAAGGTTTCTGTGGAAATGAAACAATATAAAACCTCTCAAGAGAATCGGGGAATTAAGGTTAAGGGATTTCAAAGGGGAATGTATCTCAAAACACTCAAAGAGTTGCATGAACGCCAAAAAAGTCTGAAAGAAAAGTTGATATATTTTACGATTAAACTCAGGGGGATCAAAAGATCAAATGTGGAACTTTTACAATACACCTTGTCTGAGTACAATAAATGCCAACATGAATTAGCGGAGGTAAAAGATGTCATCGAAGAAATTGAACTCATACTCAAAAAGGTTGAGGGTGAGGGCATGGTGAAGATAATGGCGGATACCGATGATGTATCTTTGAAGATAAAAGGGCAGGAAGTAAACTTATCGGGTTCGAAACCGGTGAAATTATATTATGATCCCGAAAAGAAGGGAATAGTGAAAGAATGTTTGGAAAAGAGTTAATACAATCCCTGGGCACACCAGAAGCTAAACAGCATATGGTAGAGATTTTGGCTCCTGCCATTTTGCTCTTCAAGGGGACTGATCAGATATGGCGTGTCGTTGATGCCCGCCAAGTCAAGATCACTCAGTTTGAGTTTTGTGGTTTGGATGAAGTGCTGAAAATGTTTGACGGTGAAATCTTTGCCTCGGATGAAAGCGCTTGCCTGATCACACAATCGACGAATACTCAAATTAAAGATATTTTAAAGAACTACTGGCATCATTCTACGGCATTAGAAGAACTTAATCGGGATAAGAATGTCCTTACCAAATTCACCTATCAGCTGTTAAGTATAGAAAAATTGATTCCGTCTCTGTTAGAGCCATTTCCTGTGGAGATTCTGCTCAATATCCTCATAGATTCCCTGGGAGAAGTTTTTACAGCATCTGCAGCTGCATATGCTTGTATGGGAGACGGACGGATCAAGAAAGTGGGCAGTACCGGTAATAATGTATTTCCAGACATCATGGACCAGTTTGTTAGATGTTATCCCGGTTCGGTTATCTTAGATCAACGCTACCTTGTTTCAAGTATCTCAGAGGGAGAAAAAGAGCAGTATTTTATCATTTTTAAACGGGATACGACCTTTCAGGAGGAAGAGATTTCAATTCTCCGGACATTGACATCCCTGCTCCAAAAATCCCGATTCCTGATCAAAGAGCAAACCAGACATCAAGAAATCGAATCTCTACTCAATCAATTTGAATTTATTTTAGAAATTCTAAAGAATTTTTCAGTTACCATTTTGTCGACCTTCGATGAACAGAAGTTGAAAAAAATATTTGTGATGCGATTAAGGAAATGTATCAAGCTGAATTTGTGGTGATTTACGAAAGGATTTTTCAGACAGACCGTTTCAAGATCGGTTATTCAGTTGATCTTGGGAAAAGGGTGTTTGAGGATCCGTTGATCTTTTCAGGAAAGGTTCAGATGGGAAAACAGGATTGTGAAACACAGTTTGAATACCAAAAATCGTTTGGAATAAACACCGATTCTGGGTCTGATTTCCTGATTTTCATTGGAGAATCGGTTCTTGAAAATTATTATAAACAAGAAATCATCCATGTTTTGGATGACATCATTCCTGCTGAGATTAAAAGGGCCTTTTCCAACGTGGATGCGTTCAAGAAAATTAATGAACAATCAGAATATATTGAAAGAATCGTTGCTGAAATGGGTTATTTATCCGAAAATCTGCAGGAGATAGAACAGGTTGCCGATGGCGATGCTCTGATTGAAAAATTAAACTTGATCGCTGAAAATGCTACCGGTTCTAGAATTGAAGAGATTAATTTGTACGATTTTCTTGAAGATGACTTGGAACACAAGACCCTGACGTTCGGCAATAATAAACGACCTTTGGGAACGGTTAGGTATCACAAAGTTGCGGGCCAAGATTTAAAAGAGGCTTATTTATTGTCATTTTTAGGTCAGATTGGTCTTCAAACCCAAGAGAAATTGAACGTCTTCCAACCAGGTCAGGAAATTTCTTCGTTAGAAAACATCGTCGTGGATTTTTTAAAGGTAAAGTATCGGTTATCCGGATTGCCGGGAAAGCCATCCGTGTATCGTTTAGAAGTTTCTCAAGTGGATGTGAACAGTTTGTCCGGTTATGGTGTGGGACTGAAAGTTGGAGACACGTTATTTTTCGCTACTTTTTTGTCTTCCGATGATCTCAATCGGGTAATCGAATAAAACGAAGTTATTTAAAGGGGAGCTGTTATCATGAGGATGATTTTGAATCGATTATGGAATGAGCTTTATCAGGATATTATTGATGAGAAAGCCTTGAATGCTTATAGATTTGAGGATTTTTTGTTTTTTTTATCTCAAGCCAGACAAAAATACGTCCCTTTTTTTAAAGAGTCTGTTCAAGATTGGTACAAAGATGCAGTTGTTTATTCCCTTTATGTAGATCTTTTCAACAAAGATATCAGAGGGTTAATTGTAAAATTGGATGATCTGAAATCCTTGGGAATAACCTGTTTATGGTTATTGCCAATTCTTGAATCACCGATGAAGGATGCTGGTTTTGATATTTCGGATTACACCAAGATCAGGGATTCACTTACGGGTTGTGACGGTAAAATCTTTGATCAATTTTTATACGAAGCCCACCAAAGAGGTATGAGGGTTATTTTTGATATCGCCCTCAATCACTGTTCTGTCGAACATCCTTGGTTTCAGGAAGCCGTTTCAGATGTTCACAGTCCAAAGCGGGATTATTTTTTATGGAGTGATAGTAAAGACAAGTATCAACAAGCCAGAATCATTTTCAAAGGGCTGTGTGAAAGTAATTGGGAATGGGAACCAAAGACTTCCCAGTATTATTTTCACCGTTTTTTCGCCATTCAGCCGGATTTAAATTATCGCAATCCCCAAGTCCTGCTGGAAATGAGCAGGATTTTGGTCAATTGGAAACTCAGAGGGCTTGACGGATTTCGAGCAGATGCTATCCCTTATATCTGGAAAGAAGAGGGAACCATTTGCGAAAACTTGCCCAAAACTCATACGGTTGTGAAATTTTTCAGAGCCGCCCTTGATTATATCGAAGCCGATACCCTGTTGCTAGCCGAAGCTTGTCAACCTCCTAAAAAGGTCGTGGAATATTTTGGTGAGGGCGATGAATGTAATGCAGCCTATCATTTTCCGGTGATGCCTCGTATATATCGAAGCATGGCTGAGCAATCCAATGAGGCGATTCAAGAGGCCCTTTCTCCCGAATTTACCCCTCAGAACATTCCGACCAATTGTCAATGGATGATGTTTTTACGATGTCACGATGAGTTAACCCTGGAGATGGTGACACCAGAAGAAAGAAAAACGGTGTTCGATTTTTATGTGAAAGATCCTCTGTGGAATTTCCGTGAGGGAGAGGGCATTTCTGCTCGATTGGCGACTCTTTTAGAAGAAAATCCAGACAGGATAAAACTGGCTTATTCCATCATGTTCTCCCTGTTGGGAACTCCCATCATCTTTTATGGAGATGAGTTTGCCAAGACCAATGATATGGCTTTTTACAAAGAACAGGTTGCCCTAACACAGATAAAGGATTCCAGATATCTCGTAAGGGGTCGAATTGATTGGGATGAGACTGAGAAAAAAATGGAGGGTCAAAACCTGACATCCGATATTTATTTTTTCTTGAAAAAGATGATAGCCGTGAGAAAATCAAATCAAGTATTAGGAAGAGGTTCCTTAAACTTTCTAAAGATCAAATCGTCTGACTCAAAAGAGTTAAAAGAGGTTCTAGCCTATACCAGAACCTTAAAAGGGTTTCCTGATCAGACTGTGAACATCATCCAGAACCTTTCGGATCGGTCAATCGGTTTCATTCTGCCCATTACCCGTTTTACCAAACAGGATCTTTTAGGACAAACGATTCAAATCAGTGGGAACTCAGTGATCCTATCCCCTTATGGATTTTTATGGATTTGAAAGGGTGTTCATGCAGGAAGATGCTTTATGATCTGCACCTGAATCCAAGAAAATCTTCTAAAAATTTTTATTTGCAGGCGTTCTGCTTTATTTAGCAAGCCCAATTGATTGATCCTCACGAACAAAAAGACGCTTAACAATGCATTTCGTTTATCAGGGCACGGGGGGGATACTAATCCAGCCTGTTACTGTTCGTATGCTCCAATATCAATGCCGTTGCTCTGTGGTCGTTGAGTGCTTTCTAAATCTTCATTCGGAGCTTGTTCTGCTGTTCCTTTGTCAATCAGTTGGCTGGTAGACTGCAGTTTATAATTGCCGATACCTTCTTCCCATACAGGATTAATGAATTGCGGGTCAACCGAGATGATGCCTTCTCCGAAAGGACAGGTCAACAGTTCTTGGGCATTATATTCCACTCCTTGATAAACAATCTGTCCATCTCTGTTTGGAGCGAAGAAATTTGAGTGCCAGATGGTTAGGTCGACATTTTCTCCAAAATAAGCCATACCATATGAATCTGAAAAGGTACAGTTTATGATTGTCAATTTAAGAGGTGTTGGATCGTTGTATTGAGAATAGACTGAATAAGAGGGTCTTTGAGGATTATCATGAATTGTACAGTTTTTTATGATGAAAGAGGCGTTTGGTTCCTGTGATTGTTCGATTACTAAGGGACACCAGGGTGATTGGATATTTGAATCACCAGTACCATATATCAAACAGTTTTCCATAACCGTATTGTCCCCCCACAACTTGACACCATCGCCATAATTATTCGCCACGATGCATTTAGAAACAAAGCTGTTTTTGTTTTTTAGGTCGATACCGTCTCCCCGGTTGTGTTCTACCAGACAGTTTTCGACGATTATGGGACCGATTGATGGCTCTAAGCCAATACCATCGGGACGGTCATAAGGAAGATCCGGGTTATTCAATAGCCCGCGGTAGTAATGACCTGAATAGGAGAGTGAACAGTTTGTGATGGTGCAGTTTTGCCAGCCACTATCACCATAAGGCCCGCCAATGGAACCAAATCCGCAGTAAGTGATGGTGCAGTTATCTATCGTTATTTTGCTGATGTCTTTTAAGCAAATTCCGAATTCATCAATGTGATGGATATAGAGGTTTTTAAGAGTGATGTCCTCAACGGGCAAATTGACACCGCAGATGCCATCTCTAACCCAACCCTGATTGTTGTTGGTGAGTTCCATATCCGAGATTGTGATGTTTGTTACATTATCGAGAATGATCATGGAGTAGATGTTGTCATCACCTTTTAGAATGGTTTTACCCACACCTTCACCTTTTACATGAATGGGTTGTTGAATACTGCCAGTTGGGATCGTCAGAATGTCGTCAGGGAATTGATTGATGATGTATTCTCCTTCTAAAATGATTAAAGTGTCACCTGGGTTTAGTTGTCTGACGGCGAATCCAGGTGTTCTCCAAGGTCTTTGAATCGAGCCGTCCCCACTATCATCACCATTAACACAGCAATAATAAGTGTTCTCATCATCAGGACTCTCTGATTCTAAAGTTTTAAAAGACCAAACTGGGCTTTCACTAACGGCTCTATATCCAATCTCCTGCTGGTCATCCGCAAGGATTTGCCAATTGTACTCACAGTCTTCTTCAAGATCATACAGCGCATAGGAGGTTTGCGAAAGTTGTGTGGCGAGAGTTTGTAGAGGCTCTCCGAATTTGGCAAAACGTATCTCATACAAAAGAGGGTTGCCATCGGGGTCTGAGCAATCCCAATTAAGAGTTACGGTTGTTGGAATATCAGTTGAGCCGTTGATGGGTCGTGGATTTTCGGGTTCATGAGGCGGCTGATTGATGATTGGATCAAAAACAGCTTCAATGTGCATGGAATTGTTAATCGTAATAGTGCAAGATCGCTCATTACTTAACATTGTCTCGCCTTCGTACCATCCAATAAAAGAATATGCATCGTTTTCAAGAGCTTGAAGGATCACCTCTTCTCCAACCGGTTTGCTTAATTCAGTCTCTGTGATCCATGATCCTCCATCTATACGGATCACTCCGCCTGTTTGGGGGTTACATGTAATTGAGACGGTCACCGTTTCGGGATGTGGCGGAATGATGGTGATCGTTGCATTCTCAACTAAACAGATGTTGGGATTGATTTGTTCCAAATAATGATCATGTTCCGGAAGTGATTTTAAATACTCCAAAGCCCCATTGACACTAGAATCAAAGGCAATGTTTCTGGCAGAAATAAAAGTGTTGATTGTATAAGTATACCCCTCATTGGTGGTGACATAGGTCGGTGTGATAAATTGTCCCTGTGAATCAAAAACAAATACATTGGCATTTCGCATGGATATGAAGTCACTTGTGACGATTTGAAAGAGATTTGAATCGTTTACTTCTAACTCTTTTTGTATGGTAACAGAAGCTAGGAATAATGTATCCCGCTGAATTTCACGCTTGCAGAGAAGAAGGTTTGTACAATATCGTAGCTGCATCTCTTGGATTTTCGCTTGCGTGTAGGAATCGGGCAATGTTATTTCATAAAGCCAGGAAAGAAAAGGATTAACCTTAAAATAAAAATGTTCGTCACCATCGCTCAGTGAAATGGGAATCATCGGCTGTCCTGAAGTTGTTGATTTTCGAGGTTGGATTGACAATGAAAAGACACCGAGGGATGGATAAGCTCTCATTTCAAAGAGATCACCTTCAGAACCGATTTCAACCAATGATATGGTTTGAGAAGTGTTGTTGTTTTCACTGCAAGCTGAAAAAAGGAAAAGAATGAAGATTAATAATAGAATGATGCGTTTTTTTTCATTCATCATGGTCATTCTCCTTTAGCGACATTTTTTTTAGTCATTTTGAGATGATTCCGGTTGTGCATCACTATTATATTTAGCTTAATGAATGTTGTTTCAATGACATGACAGTGTTTAAAAAATGCATTCCAGGTCAACTATTCCAGATCGCCAATGGCTTCGTAACGTTCACGCCCCGTTTCATTAATTAACCCTTGATTATACCATATAAGTCTGATAACGGCCAACAGGACGTGATGGCGGAAAGGACCAAACAACTCACACTGAAAAGCGATGATTTGATGTGGATACTCATTGGGACTTGCTGAACATCTCAATGGAAAAATACATTTGATCGTGCTTGATTTAAGTTATTCTGCGCTCGGTACTTGATAAAGAAAACCCTGAGAACGAGTATCAAAGGGCACAACTTGAGGAGATAAGTTAATCAAAGCCAATGTTATAAAAATATTCCAATGACTTGGTAAGACAGCAATAGGGGTGATTGATTTACCAAGAAATTTTCCGTTGACTTCATTTAGTGTGATGTGATAGACTTAAAACGAGTTGTATAATGGTTTTATCTAAAAAAGGGCCCGGGTCGCTAAGGAGTGAAAAGGTGAGAAAGACATTTCTGATTTGGTTGTTTGCTTTGATGATTATTGCCTTTATTGGGGTTCTAGTCGTATCCTTTTCTATTTTAACTAAGCAGGCATCTCAAAATGCCGATAAATTGATTCAACTCAAGCTTTCCGATGTCGAAAAACAGATCAATCTAAATCAAAAAAACATTATCAGAATTCGTCAAGAGGCGGATGAAAACGCCCTTGCAAAAGTGCATGCGCTGGCAAAGATGCTGACCTTAAAACCTCAAATAATCGATGATGAACAAGAAATTGAAAAAATCAGACAGTTGCTTTCCGTCGATGAGATTCACATCTCTGATGAAAAGGGAATCCTGATCGCAGGAACCGTTCCTTCGTTTATCGGATATGATTATGCCTCTGCTGAACAATCTGCGCAGTTTCTACCGGCTATTACAGATCCTCAATTCGAACTGGCTCAAGATCCAATGCCCAGGGGAATAAACAATGAAATCTTCCAATACGTGGGTGTAGCACGGATGGATCAACCTGGTATTATTCAAATCGGCTATACACCACAAAAGCTGATCAACGCCATGGAAGTTGCCGATATTCAGAACCTGGCAGCAGGTTTTCGAGTTGGTAATTCCGGGAGTGTCATGATTGCGGATTTTCAAGGTTACATATTGAGTACCAACGATGAGATAAACAGTGGAACCCGCTTGTCCGATATCGGTTTAAAGATGAATCAGTTTGAGGATGAACAGGGGTCTTTTTTGGGTAAGATCTCCGATAATCAGTATTTAATTTCCTATCTAAAGACCAGTGATTATTTGATCCTGGGTAAATTACCCACAGAAGAAATGTATTTTTCCAGAGATACCGGCACCAATATGTTGATTCTTTTCAATATTCTGTTGTTTTGTGCCATTTTCTTTCTCATTGCATGGTTGGTGCAAGTGGTAGTTATTAACGGGATCTATAAAGTCAATACCACACTGTCCAAGATTACGGAGGGTTATTTGGATGAAAAGGTATTTGTGAATAACAACAAAGAGTTTCAAATGCTTTCCAGGGGGATTAACACAACGGTGGATGCATTGAAAGATGCTATTCATGTAGCTGAAAGCAGGATTGATTCAGAACTGGCATTTGCAAAAAACATTCAGCTCTCTGCACTGCCGGGTCCTTTTGAAAGAAGAGATGATTTTGAAATATATGGCCATATGCATACGGCAAAGGAAGTGGGAGGGGATTTTTACGATTATTTCATGATCGATGATCATCATTTAGGCTTTTTAATAGCGGATGTATCTGGCAAAGGGATTCCTGCTGCATTATTTATGATGATTTCCAAGTCGATTATCAAAACTTACGCCATTTCCAATACCGATCTGGGTAATATTCTGTTCAAATCAAACAACACCCTTTGTGAGAACAACGAGTCTAACATGTTTGTAACGGTATTTATGGGAATACTGAACGTACAGACCGGAGATTTTTCATATGCCAGCGCCGGGCATAATCCACCTTTGATTCAGTGTGAGTCCCAAAAATTCAAATGGCTGGATGCGAAGAGCGATTGTCCCTTGGCAGCCATAGAAAATTACGAATTTTCCATTCACAAGACTCGAATCAATCCCGGAGAAAGCCTTTTTTTATACACTGATGGTGTAACAGAAGCCACAAACAGAACTGATGAACTCTTTTCCCCACAAAGGCTAATTGACTATCTCAACTCGCTTCCAGAACAAACCAAACCGGAAAGCATCATGAGCCTTGTCAGGCATGAGGTAGAAAGATTTTCAAAGGGAGCAGAACAGGCAGATGATATTACCATGTTGTTATTCCACATGAAAGGGAAAACTGAAAAATAGCATTTTACAAATGGAGGTAATCTATGAAAAGGGATGCTTTAAAGTTAGACGGCAGTATAACGACTGAAGAAAGGGCCTTGGATGGTATTGAGCAAGGGGCTATTTCATTTGGTTTTGACGAAAAAGATGCTGCCTTTGCCAGATTGCTTGCAGAGGAAGCGATAGCAGCATTTTCATCTCTCATTGGTGTTAAAAGCGGTTTCATTTGGGTAGAGGAAAAAGAAAAGGATTTTGAAATTCATCTGGAAGCCAACGCCGATTTGGGATCAGACGAGAGAAAAACGTTAATCGAGTTATCCAAAAACAAAAAAAATACGGCGAGAAAGGGTATTTTGGGAAAGATTTCCAGTTTCATCGATTACATTGCTTCTGACAGTGTAGTGGGAGAGAACCCGTTTATTTTTTATGAAATGTCAAACGATATGGTCATTTATTCTTCAGTTATCACACCTTCTGGAAAAGCAGCCTGGTCCATGAAAGATGATGAAAAAAAGCCAGCCGATGAAAAAGAAGAGGTCTTGAAAGATATTGAAAAATCCATTATTGAAAAATTTGCCGATGATATCATCGTGTCCATTGCGTTGAAAAAGATCGAACTGATCATTAAAAAATCAAAAAAATAAAGGGGAAATGATATGGAAATTAAAAAGAATGTCGAGGGAAATATCGTAACACTTCAATTGAAGGGGAGATTAGATACCATTACATCCAGTCAGCTTGAAGAGGAATTGGAAGATGTTTTTAATGAAGAAAAGGTTGAATTGATTTTTGATTTTTCAGCTCTTGATTACATCAGCAGTTCCGGATTAAGAGTGTTGCTAAGTGCCCAGAAAAAGATCAATGCCATGGAAACCAAGATGAAAATCATTGGAGCCAATGAAGTGGTCAAGGAGATATTTGATGCAACCGGATTTACAAAGATTATGGATTTGTCATAAGAAAAAACGACGATTACTTCCCATATTCAAAACACTAAAGATCAAACGGTTTGTAAATGATATTGAATAAAACTCCTAAACGGAGGCTGGTAATGTTGAAACAAATCAAATCCAAAGCAAACATGAGTCAATTTGAACAATTCATAGGATTTGTGGAAGAAGCACTGGGTAGTGTTGGTATGGCGCAAAAAAATATCTTTTCTCTGATGACGGTCAGTGAAGAAATTATCGTTAATATTATTCACTACGCTTATAATGAAAACCCTGGCGATTTGGAAATTATCTTTGAAGGCGATGAAAAAAATGTTCGGTTAACATTCATAGACAAAGGAACGCCCTTTAATCCACTGACACAGTCTCAGGTAGATATCAGCCTGCAAGCTCATGAGAGGGAAATAGGCGGTTTAGGCATTCATATGATTAAAAGTATGACAGATCGAATGATGTACGATTACAAAGACGGGAAAAATATCCTGACGATTGAAAAACAGATTCAATAAATAGGGCAAAAAAACCTCTCAACGTAGAGGTTTTTTTGCCTTTCAAACAGTAATTTTTGATAGCCGATTTAAATGTTCGGTAGTAAATAGGACCATTCCTATACAGAGAAGGATCAATATTGGAAAGATCCAAACGGCGATGTTTCTCAGTAAAACACCGATTAAAGGAGCCATGATGGCGCTTCCCATGTAGCCAAAACCCATTTGATAACCAATAACAGTTTGTGAAACCGAAGAACCAAATCGATTGGGTGTTTCATGGATCATAGATGGAAATATGGGGGCAAATCCCATTCCGATTAACAGTAAAGAAGGTAATATCAATAATTGAGGCAGAGGAAGCAACAAAAGAACAACTCCCGTTAATGAAACGCCAACTCCCAATCGGATCATTTGAATATTGTTAAGTTTGAAGGAAATAAACCCCGATAATATCCTGCCAAGTGTAATACCTCCATAATAAAGGGCAATCCAAGAGGCGGCGGTTTGAGCTGCGACGGTTTTCACTTCTACCAGAAATGTACTTCCCCACAATCCCACGGCCATTTCTCCGGTGACGTAGAACATGAATGTGGCGATGGCGGCTATGACACCTTTTATTTTAAAAACCTGTATCATCTTGATCTTCTTGGCGCTTTCGTGTTGTTCCGCTTCAACGGACTTGTTGTAACCGGGTTGCAATTTGTGTTTTCCCCAAAGGGGGAAAAAAAGAATAAAAAGAACAGCCAGTGATAACTGGATGATGGCCACCGTTCTATAACCGCCTCTCCATGAGGAAGAGGTGGTTAAAAAACCAGACATGATCAAGGGACCAACGGTCGCACCGATCCCCCAGAAGGCATGGAGCCAGTTCATATGATGGGCTTTGAAATGGAGGGCAACGTAATTATTTAAAGCAGCATCCACGGATCCGGCACCTAAACCGAGAGGGATCCCTAACACCATTAGCCAGACATAAGAAGGAGCCAATGAAAAACCCAAAAGGGCACCCCCGGTAAGCAAGCAACTGATGTAAACCACTTTGCCTGTTCCCAGTTTTCGAATGGTATAACCGCTTATCAGACTGGATAAAATGGTGGAACCGGAAATGGGAATGGCGATCAAGCCGGCAAAATCAAGTGGCAATGCCCAATTTTCTCTCATTACAGGCCAGGCAACGCCCAAAAGCGAATCTGGTAAACCAAGGCTGATGAAAGCAAGATAAATCAACGCCAGTAATAGAAGGGTTATCATCGTTATTCTCCTTATTGTATGAAATGTTTGACAGATGATTGCATCAAACGAAATTTCAACTTGATACGGGACAAAGCCCATTTCAAGATAATATACTATACTTTGTTTTCGGTTTTGTCAAGCCTGATATAAACGAAAAAGGCGGTATATTGAAGATTATCCAGATCGGGACTTATGGTATACTTTCTTCATATTGTTTGATTTCAATTTTTCACATGTCATAATCTCATCGGAGGGTCTTGAATGAAGTCGTTATCTTTAGGATTGGATATAGGATCCATATCGATTAACACAGTGGTGATCGGATCAGATAAAAAGCTTTTAGAAGAGCATTATACCCTTTGTCAAGGAAGACCTTTTCATGCCTTATATTCAGTCCTTTCAGATGTTTTATCAAGGTATCAAGCTGAATCTTTATCATCTCTTGCCATAACCGGGACTGGGGCGAAGTTAGCTGCCAAATTGATTGGAGGAATCTTTGTTAATGAGATTGTAGCTCAATCAAGAGCTGTTTCCGTTCTTTACCCACAAGTTAAAACGGTTTTCGAGATGGGGGGAGAGGATTCAAAACTCATCATGATGAACCACAACTCAGATGGGGGCAAACCGCAATTGGTCGATTTTTTTATGAATACGGTGTGTGCAGCCGGAACGGGAAGTTTTTTAGATCAACAGGCTAAACGGATGGGAGTATCGATAGAGGGCGAATTTGGTGAGTTGGCATTGAAAAGTGAAAAACCACCGCATATAGCTGGCCGTTGCAGTGTATTTGCCAAAAGCGATATGATTCATCTGCAACAAATTGCCACACCAGTTCACGACATTGTTGCCGGGTTGTGTTATGCAGTGGTTCGTAACGTAAAAAGCAATCTCGCCAGGGGAAAAGAGGTGGAGAAACCGGTTGCCTTTCAAGGCGGTGTAGCGGCTAATGCGGGCGTTGTCAAAGCCTTTAGGGAGATCTTTTCTTTGGAGGATGGAGAATTGATTATTCCCGAACACTATGCGTCCATGGGTGCAATCGGTGCGGTGTATACTGTTCTTGATCATCAAAAGCAAGTTGATGGTTCGTTTAAAGGGTTAAGTGGATTGGAAGATTACCTGAAAGCACCTCAAATTGATTTGCCTTCCTGGCCACCGCTTAAAAGGTCTTTCACAAACCTTGAAAAACAAGTTGTGAGTGTTCCAAAGGGCGAAGAAATTGACGTTTACCTGGGAATTGATGTGGGATCTTTATCCACCAATGTGGTTTTGATTGACGATGAATTCAATGTTGTTGCCAGGCGCTATTTGCCTACGGCTTCCAAACCCTTACAGGCTATTCAACAGAGCCTTTCGGAAATATTTCATGAGGTAGGTGGAGCTGTTAGGGTGAAAGCCGCAGGTACAACCGGGTCCGGAAGGTATTTGACCGGCCATTTTATCGGTGCGGACACCATCAAAAATGAAATAACATCTCAAGCCCGTGCTGCCATTCATTATCATCCAGAGGTGGACACGGTTTTTGAGATCGGTGGGCAGGATTCAAAATATATCAGCATTGATAACGGTGTTGTGGTTGATTTTGAGATGAATAAGGTTTGTGCTGCGGGAACGGGAAGTTTTCTGGAAGAACAGGCTGAGAAACTTGGAATTAATATCGTCGATGAATTCGGGATTTTGGCATTGTCATCGAAACGGCCTTCTAAACTGGGGGATCGGTGCACAGTTTTCATGGAAAGCGATTTAAATTCCCATCAGCAAAAGGGAGCTCGTAAGGATGAACTCGTAGCCGGATTAGCTTATTCTATTGTTCAAAATTATATACAAAAGGTGGTCGGTGCCAAGCGTATTGGAGACCATATTCTTTTTCAGGGCGGCGTTACCAACAATCCGGCAGTTGTTGCAGCTTTTGAAGAAATTACCGGCAAGAAGATTACCGTCCCACCTCATTTTGATGTGACTGGGGCAATCGGTGCCGCTATGTTGGCTAAAGAGGAAATGGAAAAGGGTTTTAAACCTACTTTATTTAAGGGCTTTCAAATCAGTCAGGCACAATACAACATGACCCGTTTTATCTGTCAGAGTTGCGAGAATCACTGTGATGTCCACAAAGTCATGATTGAGGGTGAAGACACACCGTTATTTTACGGAGATCGCTGTGACCGTTATCAACCCAGCAGCTTAAAAGAGGAAAAAATGCGAAAGCGGCGAGAAATTCCAAACCTGTTCCGGTTGCGGGAAAAATTGTTGCTGGGCTCGTTTGATGAAAGCACTTCAATTGTCACAGGTGGCCATCAAAAAACCATCGGTATACCCAGGCAGTTGATGACTTATTATCAGCGTTTTCCGTATTGGCGAACCTTTTTTGAAGAACTTGGTTTTCGGATCATCCTTTCAAAGCCATCCGATAGGCCCATGGTTTCAAAAGCATTGAGTATGCTTGTTGCAGAAACCTGTTTCCCGGTTGAAGTGATGCACGGGCATATCCACGATCTAATTGAAAAAAATTGTGATTATATTTTTACGCCGTTCGTCGTTGATGTACCATCAGATGATCAAAATCCGACTGCCAATTACAATTGTCCATGGGTTCAATCCTATCCATTTATGATAAAGGGCTCGTTAAAAGGTCAACCGGGTGAGGAAAAGTTCTTGATACCGACGATCCATTTCAAATACGGGAAGAAGAAGTTGCTGAAAGATCTTTTCGAGTTTATGCAGGGGTCTTTTGGTATGGATTATAAATATGTTAAAAAGGCTGAGGAAAGAGCCGAAAAAGCTCAGAAGCAGTTTGAACGGTCTCTGATCGAAGAGGGTCAAAAGTTGTTCAGTAATCTCCCAAAGAGCGCAATTCCAGTGGTCATTTTGGGAAGACCTTATAATACGGGTGATCCAGAATTAAACCTGGGACTGGTGGAAAAATTGATCGATTTGAATGTGTTACCGATTCCCTTAGATTTTCTGCCTTTAAGAGATCAATCTGTTGGACTTTTTAAGGATTATGACATGATGTATTGGCCGAACGGCCAAAAAATTCTGGCTGGAGCTCGGTGTATTGCCGGTGACAAGCGTCTTCATGCAGTGTATTTGTCCAATTTCCGATGCGGCCCGGATTCCTTTCTTTCCCACTATGTGCATGAAGAAATGGGAAACAAGCCTTATTTGCAATTGGAAGTGGATGAGCATAGTGCCGATGCGGGGATGATAACACGATGTGAGGCCTTTTTGGACAGCGTCAAGTCAGATGTGACCGCTCAGCTGCCCCTCAAAAAACATACAACGGTTTCAGTGATCACGTCATCCCCTTCAAGAGACCGGGTACTTTATTTTCCCTATATGAACGACAGTGCTCATATGCTGGCTGCAGCGACTAGGGCCTGTGGTGTTGAAGCCAGGGTGTTACCCATGCAGGATGATTCCGATCTGGAATGGGGAAGAAAATACGCCTCTTCCAAAGAATGCTTCCCCATGATTTGTACCACTGGAAGTTTTCTGAAAAAAATTCACGAAGAAGGGTTCAGGCCGGAAAAAAGTGGTTTTTTTATGCCTTCTCATGGCGGTCCATGCCGCTTTGGACAGTATCACAAATATCAGCGCATCATTTTTGAGAAATTAGGCTATGGTGATGTTGAAATCGTTTCTCCTACCAATAAGAACTCCTATGCGGATTTTTTAAAGGAGAACGGTGTGAAGTTCAGACTCGTCATCTGGAAAGGACTTTTATGCGCTGAGTATTTAGGAAAAATGCGTCAAGAAAAAGAGCCTTATGAATCCGTCAAAGGGGAAACGGCAAAGGTGTACAGTTCTTATTTGAATCAGCTGATTCAGTCAATCGAGACCGGTGGAAAAAAAGCTTTATCCATTCTAAAAGAAGCCGGAGAGGCGTTTGGGTCCATAAAAACTCAGGACATTTCGAGAAAACCGGTGATTGCCATAGTAGGGGAAATCTTTATGCGGGATAATCCCTATTGCAGCGGGTTTTTAAGACAACGTCTTGAACATCTTGGGGCAGAAACCATCATGGCTCCAGTAAGGGAATGGATTGAACTCTCTTCCAAAAGATATTTCCAGGAAAGCCTTTGGGATGGAGATTGGAAAAAGGCTTTGTTGGCAAAAGCACAGGGATTTTTCCAGCATCAAATTGGAAACAGATTCGAAAAAGCCATGAACGAGCTCATCGAAACAGAAAGATGCTTTGGTGTGGAGGAGATTTTAATGGGGAGTGCTCCCTATATTCATCGGGATTACGTAGGTGACCCTCCGCTGGCGTTGGGTACTGCTGTTTGCCTTTCAAAAACAGGAATATCCGGTGTGGCTGCAATATTACCTTTTTCCTGTCTTCCTGGGACAATCATCGCCTCATTGTCAGATACTTTTCGAAGAGATCATGGTAATATGCCCTGGATCGATATTGCCTATGACGGTCAATCCGATTCAGGGATCGAAACCAGGCTGGAGGCGTTCATTCATCAGGCAAAGGCATACGATAAAAGAGGAGGCGTTTCGGGATTGGCTGATCTGAGAAAACAAGAGATAAAGGATGATTGAAGATGAAAGAAAAAAAGGTACTGATCACACGACAAATCCCGCAAAGCGGAATCGATTTACTGTGTGAGAAGGTTGAGGTTGAAATCTGGCCGGACGATATGCCCATTCCCAGAGAGGTTTTGTTGTCCAAAATTCATGATGTGGACGGCTTGATCTGCATGCTTTCCGATCCAATTGATCAAGAACTTTTGACCGAAGCTGCTTTGTTGAAAGTGATTGCCAATTACGCCGTTGGGACTGATAATATCGATGTGCCCTATGCTCAACAAAAGGGCATTCGTGTGGGAAATACCCCCGGGGTTTTAACTCAGACCACAGCTGATTTGGCATTTTCATTGCTAATGGCAGTTTCCAGAAGAATTGTTGAGGCGGCAGATTATGTGAAGGCCGGTAAATGGAAGACCTGGGGTCCGCAACTGTTGCTGGGGAATGATATTTATTCGAGTACATTGGGGATTATCGGTTTTGGCAGGATAGGGCAGGCGATGGCAAGAAGGGCACTTGGTTTTGGAATGGAGGTATTGTATTATTCAAGGTCTCCAAAACCGGATTTGGAAAGGGAAATGGGTGTAAAATTTGCGTCACTGGAGGAAATTTACAGAGAATCGGATTATATCAGCCTGCACACCGATCTGAATGAATCAAGTCGAGGATTAATCAACAAGAAAGCTCTGAATAGCATGAAATCCAATTGTATCATTATTAACACGGCCAGAGGTCCAGTTATCAATACGGACGATTTGGTTGATGCTCTTGAATCCGGAAAGATTGCTGGAGCAGGCTTAGATGTTACCGATCCTGAACCTATTGAGAAGGATTCAAAGTTGTTAACAATAAAAAACTGCATTGTTGTACCACATATTGGCTCAGCCAGTTATGTAACCAGGAGTAAGATGTCCGTAATGGTTGCAGAGAACATCATTGCGGGCTTATCTGGTGAAATGCTGCCTTATGAAGTTGAATAAACCCCTGGGATGTATGATGGTAAAGGCATTCGTGATGAACGAAAAAAATGAAGGGTAAGAGCATGAAAAAAACCTGAACGAGACAACCGATGAATATGGAGGTTTTTTATGAATGTATTGATTATTTATAAAGGGAAGTATGGCAGTTCTAAGATGTATGCCGAGCGTTTAGCACAAGCATTCTCAAGTGACAGCCGGGCAGTTGATATCAAGCAGGTTAAGAAAAACGATTTGGATCAATGCGATAACGTGATTGTGGGTGGCGGGATTTACATGGGTAAAACACCCAGGGTACTGAAATCCTTTTTAAAAAAACATTTAGATGTTTTGATGAATAAAAAGATAGGGCTGTTTATCTGCTGTGCCAGCAAAGCGGAAGATTCTCAGATAACAGACTATTTTAAGAAGAATTTCCTACTCGAATTAGTTGAGAAATCGGTTTTTAAAAAGGTGTTTCCAGGTGGACAGGTGATGAATGAAAAGGCGGGTTTTCTCTACAAGAAGGTTTACGATCAGATGAATAAAATCTCTGAAGAAGAAATCCAGCAACTCATCGCTGATACGGTTAATTCCTTTTCCCTTTATACTGGTTGATCTGTTCGTTACAGCTTGACAACAAATGATAGGCATTCGTTCACTACAAAATCATCATTTGAGGTATTCATCCCATATGTTCATGTAAAAATGATCGTGTATAATATTGAAGTGGCTCGTTTTAAAAAAAATGCGTGTTTTGGGGTGTTTATGTGATCAAGACAGAACGATTACTCATACGAAAGGTTCTTCCGGGTGATTGGAAAGATCTTTATGACTATCTTTCATTAGAAGAGATTTATCATTTCGAACCCGGTACGCCCTGTTCAATAGATGAGGCTAAGTCGATAGCGGCTGAGCGGGCATGTTCCAATTCTTTTTTTGCAGTGGTGTTGAAGGAGTCAGACAAGTTGATCGGGCATTTGTATTTTCATCAAACACAGCCCCTTGAATGGATGAGCTGGGAATTGGGATATATATTCAACCCAAATTATCAGTCACAAGGGTATTGTACAGAAGCATCAAAGGCCTTGATTGCATTTGCTTTCTGCCACTGGAATGCCCATCGTATCTGTGCGTATTGTAACCCTGACAACCATGCTTCTTGGAAGGTTTTGGAAAAATTGGGGATGAGAAGAGAAGGTTTTTTTAAGCAAAAGGGTTTTTTCAGACGTGATGAAAATAATCAACCCCTTTGGCATGATTGTTATGCTTATGGTTTGCTAAACAAGAAATCGGAAGGAAATCATTGACTTTATGAATCTCGTTTGCCGGTGGTGTTTGAAAATGAATAAGAAATTACTGATAGTCCTTTTATCGTTCTTACTCGTTTGCTTCTTTTGTTATTCAAAACAGTTGGTGATTGTCTTTAAAGATGGTACACAAATTACATATGATACACAAACCATAGAGTGGTTCTATTTCAAGGATGAAGAGAGTCTCTTTTCCGGTTTTGAAGGGGAATGGTGTGGGGGTAAAGGCATCAAAGCCTGTTATATCAACGAAGCAGGCCATTTCAGTGTTCAATTGAATAACGGTTATGCCTGGAGTGGCTTGTACCAGTTTGAAAACGGCTACCTAATCATAGAAACGCCTTATCCTGTGCCCTTGGAATACATGCTGAACGATGGCATTCCATTAAACATTGCCAAACAAGCAATGAAAGCTATTCAACAGCCAGATCGGTGGATTTTTGGTATTTCTGATGACGGTTTGAAACTCATTGGGCAAAAACGCCATTTTCGACTGCAGTGGACCGATGACAGACTGTTGAATGTCGAATATGTTGAAAGAGAGACCATATGGAAGAGATGATGGCATGAATCCACGTATGAAAACATATGAGCGTATTTATGCTGTTATCAAACAAATTCCGGCAGGTTCAGTGGCGACCTATGGCTTGATTGCCCAGATTGAAGGAACTTGCACTCCCAGAATGATTGGGTATGCACTTTTCAAAGTCAAACCGGAAATGCATTTGCCGTGGCATCGGGTTATTAATAGTAGGGGTAAGATTAGTTTATCTGATCCGGAAGCTTATCAACTGCAAAAAGCGATGTTGGAGCATGAAGGGATTGTTTTTTTAGGAGATCGCGTTGATCTGACGAAATATTTGTGGCAACCTGAAAAAGGGGTTTATCATCTCGGGGAAAGATGGTGATTGTGAATACGATTCGTGATAAACTATCAAAGGGAGGGATGATATGTTTAGAGATAAGTTTGCCAAACGATTAAAGGAATTAAGAAATGAGAAAGGTCTTTCTCAGGAAGAGTTGGCAAAGGTTGTAGAGGCCAGTACCAATGCCATTGGAATGTATGAAATCGGAAAACGGATGCCAAGAGAGGAGATCTTGGAAAAGATCAGGGACTTTTTCGATTGTTCGTATGATTATTTGTTCGGATTTAGTGATGACCCCAATCCGAGAGCCGATAAAGAAATAACTGTTTTGGAATACGATCCTGAAAAAAATCCTGTTTTAACACCCACCGAAAAACAAATTCTTTTTCAAAAAGGTGATTTGGCGATTCAGCTTGGGCCCATTCTGTCCAGGTATATGTACCCGTTTTATTTATTAGATGATATCCTGATTTTTTCTTCCGGGGATTCTTACAAAGGAACAATCATCGCTTTGATGCAAGGCAATCAAATGTATATTGGAAAGGTCTCTAAGCATACCGATGTCTATGAAGTGGAATTTTTGAACCCCTCCTTTAAGTTAAAGCGTATTCCTTGCGTCGGAACACACATCATTGGAACGATGGTTGGAATGGTAAGGACAATGGAGTTGTAATGGCTGAGGCGAGTTCTCTGTGTTATACTATAATACTAAAGTATAAATCGATTTGGAGGTAGAGATATGATCAGGGTGAGATTTGCTCCCAGCCCCACTGGCTATTTACACGTAGGGGGTGCCAGAACGGCGTTGTTTAATTATTTGTTCGCCAAGCATCATGAGGGACAATTTATTTTACGCATAGAGGATACGGATTTGGAAAGATCCACCAGGGAATCGGAAGAGTCGCTGCTGGAAACCATGAAATGGCTTGGTTTTCAATGGGACGAAGGTCCTGAAGTAGGAGGTGAATGCGGTCCTTACAGACAATCGGAAAGAATGGAGATATACAAAAAAGTAGCACATGATTTGGTTGATCAAGGGAAGGCCTATGAAGCTTATGTTTATCCTGAAGAATTGGAAAGAATCAGAGAAGAGCTACTCGCTCAAAAGAGATCCCCGCATTATAACGAAGAGATGTTAAAGCTGTTTGATACACCGGAGAGAAGGGCGGAGTATGTTTCAAAAGGCATTGAACCGGTGATTTATTTCAAGATGCCCGATAAGGATTACACCATCAAGGATTTGATTAAAGGTGAAGTGACTTTTAAAAAGGGTACTGTTGGCGATTTTGTCATATTACGAAGCACTGGATTGCCCACTTATAATTTTGCAGTGGTGGTCGATGATGCTTTGATGAAGATAACGCATGTCATACGGGGTGATGACCATCTTTCCAACACGTTGCGACAATTGGCTGTTTTTGAAGGGATGAATTACACCCTTCCAGAGTTTGCACATGTTTCAATGATTTTGGGACCTGACGGTGCGAGGCTCAGTAAAAGGCACGGGGCAACGTCTGTGGAAAAATATAGGGAAATGGGGTATCTTCCACAAAGTGTGATGAATTATTTGGCTCTTTTAAGCTGGTCTCATCCTGAAGAAAAGGAAATCATGTCCATGGATGAGATGATCAAAGAATTTACCATAGAACGGGTCAATTCCAGTGCCGCCATTTATGACGAACAAAAACTTCGTTGGATGAACGGGGTTTACATCCGGGAACTGGATGATGATGAATTGACCCGACACGCTAAAAAATACATCATTGAAGCCGGCTTGATGGACGAAATGCATTTTGAATCCAATTACAAATGGATTCGAGAGGCGGTTGTATCTTTGAAGAAAAAAATCCATCAATTTGATGAGATTCCCGAGATGATAGCGGTTTTCTTCAAAGAACCCATTTTTAGGAAGGAATGGGCAGATCAAATCAAAGAAGACGATACCGATCCCGCATTCATTGAACTTTACAACACAGTCAAAGCTGCTGACTCATGGAATATTCCTGATATTTATGAATTGTTTAAACAAGTGGGCAAACGGGTGAAGGTGAATTCCAAAAAGTTCTATCATTTGCTGAGGGTCGTTTTGACCGGTGAAGAAGATGGGCCTGAATTAGTCAACGTCATTCATCTGATTGGAAGGAATCAGATGCTCAAACGTCTTGAACGGGTTGTGGATATCCTATGATACGACTGACTGACACCCTTGCAAAAGAAAAACTGGACTTTGTTCCCTTGGTTGAAAATCAAGTGAGCATGTATGTCTGCGGGCCGACTGTATACAATACAGTTCATATTGGCAATGCCAGGCCTGCTGTGGTGTTTGATGCCTTGAGGCGTTATTTTGAATACAGAGGGTATAAAGTCACCTATGTGATGAATTTCACGGATATTGACGATAAAATCATCAACCGGATCAACGATGAAGGCTGGGATTTTGACCTGATTACCAACACGTTTATTCGGGAATACCTGAGGGATATGAGGAACCTGGGTGTTCGAGATGCCAATGTTCACCCCAGAACTTCTAATTATATTGAAGAGACTATTGTCTTTATACAAGAATTGATTAAAAAAGGACTGGCTTACGTCGTAGAAGGGGAGGTCTTTTACGATGTGACACTTTATGATGGCTATGGTCAATTATCCCATAGAAAACTTGAGGATATGATGTCTGGCGCTAGAATTGAAGTGGATCAACGGAAGAGGAATCCGGGAGATTTTACCCTGTGGAAGCCTGCAAAACCCGGAGAACCCAGTTGGGATAGTCCATGGGGAAAAGGGAGGCCCGGATGGCATATTGAATGTTCTGTTATGGCAACTACGATATTAGGAGAGACTTTCGACATTCATGCAGGAGGAAATGACTTGATTTTTCCTCATCATGAAAACGAAAGGGCTCAAAGTGAATCATGTACAGGAAAAGAATTTGCTCGGTATTGGCTTCACAACGGGATGCTTCAAATGAATGGTACTAAAATGGCTAAATCAGTGGGAAATATCATTTCTGTTCGTGATGCCCTAAAAAAATACGGACGAGATGCAGTAAGAATGTTTCTTTTTTCAACTCAGTTCAGAAGTCCCATAGACTATTCCGAAGAGCATTTTGAAGATTGGAGAAAGGCTTCAAACAGGGTTATAGAAGCCCTTTCAAGAGTTGAAGAGGTGTTTGAAGGTGATGTTCCCTATTTAAAGAAAGAAACAGAGTGGGTAAAAGACAAACGGGACAAATTTGTAGAATACTTAGACGACGATTTTAACACATCCAGGGTGCTTTCCATGTTGTTTGAAATCGTTAAAGAAATGAATATTACTCAAGAAGCGCAAAGACTGGCGGAAGCTTACTGGATAATCAAAGGCGAATTCGCTGATGTTTTGGGTTTGTTTTCACAGCTTCCCTCCAAGAAAGAGGATCAAGCGAATTTGAAATTCAATGATGTAATGGAGACGATAATCCAGCTCAGAGCTGATTTGAGAGCTGAAAAAATGTATCAAAAAGCAGATTTTATCAGAAACAGCCTGATTCAAAAAGGGATTCAGCTACTGGATGGTCCGGAAGGCACAAAATGGCAGATCTGAAGGTTTTTATACAGTTAGAGAATTGGAGGAGGTGAGTGACAGATGAAGCGGTCCGGAGACAAAATGTATTCTTATGTTCATTTTGAAAAAGAGCTATCACCCGGTTATCATAAAGAGATCAAGTTGAAAAAGCATACCCGGGAAGTTGGCGAAGTCTTTATCGAAACCACTTTCAAGCTCCTAAAAAGGGTGGATGATGAGATCAGTGATAAAGACATAGAAAAAATTATCTTCACTCCTGAAAAGGGGAAAAAATGGGAGTTAATGCCTGTTTTGTACAAAAAAATCGAGGATAAGTTTGAACATTCCGATTTAGAGGCAATTATTAGCAGATTTGCAGAAGAAGCCTATAAATGGCATGAACACATTATCAAAAGAGACGAGGATAATCAATTTTTTAACGCCACAGGCAAAGGCGAACTGGGAAAGGGAGTCGTCAATGGAAAATAGGAATTTTTCTGCCGGTGAATTGATCTTTATTCAAGGAGAAACGGACAGAAAGATTTATAAGCTCATAGAAGGCAAGGTAGTTACATACCTTGCCTTTCAGTCTTTGACAATGCTCGATCTGATAACCCGACCTCAATTTATAGGATTTGGAACATTTACTGGGAATCGAAATGTGTTTACTGCAGAAGCTGTCGAGGAAACAACGGTCGGTATTTATGATTTTAATCAGGATAAAATCCTTGATGTGCATACCAGTCTTGTTAATCAGTCGATTGCAAGGATTATTGCTTTGATCAAGCAAGAGGACTTTCACGGTAGAAAACAATTACTCAAACAGATGGAAAAATTGGACCGGTTTACCGAACGCTTTTTTACACGTTTTTACTCTTATAACCTGGTAAGAGAGGTACTGCGTGAGTTAAGTGAAACCGGCCAGATTAAAAAAATAGAAAAAGGTCAGTATCAAAAAAACACAGAGAGTTTCAACTTAGAGGAGGGATGGTAACATGTCAATTTTGAAACCGTTTAAGGCTGTTAGGCCAAAAAGGGAATTGGTTGGAAAGGTGGCCTCAAAACCTTACGATGTTCTGAATTCTGATGAAGCCAGAGCAGAAGTCAAGGGAAACGATTATTCATTTCTGCACGTTGTGAAACCCGAGGTCGATTTAGATCCAATGGTTGACCCCTATGACAAACAAGTTTATCAAAAGGCATCCGAAAATCTGAAGAAGTTCATTGATCAAGGTGTTCTGGTTCAGGAACAAGAGGAGCAACTTTACTGTTATGAACAGGAATGGCAAGGCCATAAGCAGGTGGGAATTGCCGGATGTTTTTCAGTTGATGAATATCAATCGTCCAAAATCAAAAAGCACGAATTCACAAGAAGGAAGAAAGAGGATGACCGTGTTAACAACATATTGGCAACAAATGCCAATACCGGTCCTGTATTTTTGACTTATCGTAGTGTTGATCAAATCGATCATTTGATCATGCAAAACACACACAATGAACCATTGTATGACTTAACTGATGAATACGGCTGCCGACATCGGATTTTTAGAGTGACCAATCAAGAGGAATTGGTAGAAGCATTTAATCATGTCGATGCATTATATATTGCAGATGGGCATCATCGTGCGGCATCAGCTTCACGTGTAAGGGATATTAAAAAGGATGCGAATCCAAATCATACAGGAAATGAAGAATACAACTTTTTCCTGGCGGTTCTCTTCCCTCATAAGCAGTTAAAAATCATGGATTATAACCGAATTATCAAGGATTTAAACGGATTAAGCGATAAGGAATTCTTCGACCGAGTCAAAGAGAGGTTTGAAGTAGCTGAAGAAGGCGATATTTCCTATTCACCTTCATCTTCTAAGATGTTCGGGTTGTATATCAATAAAAAATGGTATTCGCTGAAAACCAAAGACGGGACCTTTGACGCTTCAGATCCGGTGAAGTCATTAGATGTAGCTATTTTACAGGATAACTTGCTCCATCCGATTTTGGGTATAGAAGACCCCAGAGCGGATGAAAGAATCGATTTTATCGGCGGTATCAGAGGTTTACGGGAATTAGAGAACAAGGTAAACAGTGGTGAATGGAAATGCGCCTTTTCAATGTATCCAACCCTGATGGAACAATTGTTGGATGTGGCTGATGCCGATCAAACGATGCCTCCAAAATCGACATGGTTTGAGCCAAAATTAAGAAGCGGATTATTTGTACACTTATTGTAAAGAGCAGCCGGGGTTTCCCGGCTGTTTAAGAAAGAAGTGATTTTTTTGATCCGAGCAGTTTATAGTATGGATCCCGGCAGTGATATTCTGAAGATTTGTGATAAAACAGGAGAGATTCTAGTCAACACAGCAAATGCTTTGTTAAAAACAGCATATAACGAAACAACGGCTTATGGGGATACTGCAAAGCAATTATTAGGGAAATTGCCTCCAGATTTTCGGCTGATCAAACCGATCAGAGAAGGAAATTTCTGTGATTTTGATGTGATGGTTCAACTGTTGCATCTACTTTTTTTCAAAGATAAATCAAAAGCAGGGTTATTTAAACCCGATTTTATAGTGAATACTTCGATTAACGCTACAGTTGTAGAGCAGGAAGCTCTATGTGAAGCGATTATTGAAGCCGGTGCTTCAAAGTGTTATTTGGTGGATTCACCGATTGCAGCAACCATAGGTGCTGGAGTGGATGTGGCTGAATCCAAGGGCAACATGATTGTCATCGTTGGCTCGGAACATACGGAAGTGGCTATTTTATCTTTATCAAACCTTGTTTTTTCAGCAACACCGGATTTCAGTCTTCGATCGTTAATGCGATTGACATCACAATATATGTGCGATGCCCATGAGATCATGTTGGGAGAAAACACCGTTGAGTTTATGGTCAAAGAAACATTGAATCAGGTGAATGCCAATGAACGTAAACTGGGACCGATTGTTGGAATTGATAAAAAAAATGGGTTGCCAAAAAAAATGCAAATCACAGTTAAAGAAATATGGGATTTGATCCTGAGACAGCTTCAGTTTTTGGTGGATTCTTTGAGAGAAAGTATGGAAGGCATTCCGCCTGAGTTAATCAAGGATATAATGGAAAGGGGTATTTTATTTGCCGGAGGATTGGCGAATTATCAAGGTTTTGTCAACTATATGAAACAGGCAATGGAGATCAATCTCATCGTGCCAAAAGAACCAGAGTATCTTTGTGTTCGTGGTAATATGGTAATCCATAAAAACAAAACGCTACATCCACTGATTCGAGAGGTTTTTTAAAAGCATGAGCACATTGGAAAAAACAACCTTTATTTGTTGCTCTTTATGTGTTTTGGGTTGGATGGCATTTGCCCTGTTTTTTACACAACCGTATCAACAGTTGGAAATACTTGTCAAAAACAATATTGCCTACTTGGAAAGCTGGCGGCTATCGTACAATGGTTTAATCAGTAATTTAGATCAAGCCTTCAAACTGTCTGATGAAGAAGTTGAACGTGTTATCAACACCGCTTATACGCTGATATATAAAAAAGAATATGAAGCCCTAAAAGATATTTTACAAATCAGTGAACAAATGGAAACAATCAATAACATTCCGATCGGTGCCCTTATCAACACCGTTGGTTCAAAGGGATCACAAATTCTGCATGTTGCTTCAATGGAACGCATTCCGCAAAAAGGCTTTTTGGTCTCTCCAAGTCGACTGACGGTCATCGGGAAAATCATTTCATCAAATGGAAAGACTGCGGAAGTCATGCCGATTTGGAACGATCAATTTAGCGCACAAGTCGTCATCAAAGACGAAATTCATCAGCAACAGTATTCCGATTTAGCACTGATCGAAAATAATCAAGTGATTAATTTTAACCCAGCTTTTCCCTACAGAGGAGGAGAAGGGGTTTATATTTCAGAATATGAATCCGGAGGTTACATTCTTTCCAGATACAACTGGACTAAGATAGGGAAGATTGTCCCGATTAAACAAAATGAAATGGTTGAGAAGTATGCGATACAATACAATTTTAGCAATGAGGATTTTCTTCAAGAACGCTATTTTCTCATTGTTGAGTAAAAATTGAAGTTGCCTGTATGACAGCAGGCAGGGAGGGTGAAAAATGGAGATGATAGAAGGCATTACTTTTGACGATGTTCTGCTTGCACCCGCATATTCAGAGGTTACTCCTAGGGAGACCTGTTTGGATTCGAGACTAACGAAGCGGATCACTATACACATGCCCCTGGTCAGTGCAGCAATGGATACCGTTACAGAATATGCCATGGCGAAAGCCTTGGCCAGAAATGGCGGTGTCGGGGTCATTCATAAGAATATGTCCATTAAAGAGCAAGCGGAACAAGTAGACCGGATAAAAAGAACCGAAAACGGTATCATTTATGATCCGTTGACCATAGCCCCGGAAAAGTTCGTAACAGAAGCCGATCAATTGATGAGAGAATATAAAGTCGGGGGTTTGGCCGTTGTGAATCTTAACAACGAGTTATTGGGTATGGTGACGAACCGAGACATCCGGTTCGAGGATGATCCCAAGAAAACTGTGAAAGACTTGATGACACCTATCGAAAAATTGGTTACCGCAAGAGAGGGCATCACATTATTGAAAGCAAAAAAGATCCTTCATGAGAACAAGGTTGAAAAATTACCCATTGTGGATGAGAATAATATTATCAAAGGCTTAATCACTATTAAAGATATTAATAGTGTAGTAGAATTCCCGAATGCCACCAGAGACACAATGGGGAGATTGGTTGTTGGCGCCTCAGTAGGTACCGGAGAAGATACAATGGAAAGGGCACAAGCGTTGATTCGCTCCCGTGTTGATTTTATCGTGGTGGATACGGCTCATGGACATTCTAAGAATGTTTTAAACACGATCCGAATGATCAAACAGCGTTGGCCTGAAATTCAAATCATCGGGGGAAATATCGCAACTGCCGAAGCTACAAAAGCGTTGATCGAGGCTGGTGTGGATGCGGTCAAAGTGGGAATAGGACCAGGATCCATTTGTACCACACGTGTCATTGCCGGTATAGGGGTTCCACAATTGACGGCAATAGAAGATTGTGCCAAGGCCGCGTCGGAATTTGACATCCCGGTGATTGCTGATGGGGGCATCCGCTATTCGGGAGATATTGTGAAAGCTATTGCAGCGGGCGCATCATCTGTCATGCTGGGCTCCATTTTTGCCGGAACGGAAGAAGCTCCGGGTGAAGCCATTCTCTATGAGGGAAGAAAATATAAATCCTATCGTGGAATGGGCAGTATTGGTGCCATGGTGAAAGGAAGCAGTGACCGCTATTTTCAATCGGGTGCCTCCGCTGAGAAACTGGTTCCGGAAGGTGTGGAGGGAATGATCCCTTATAAAGGCAGTGTGGAAGACATCGTCTATCAATTATGCGGGGGATTACGTTCCGGCATGGGTTATTGCGGAGCCAAAACGATCAATGAATTGCAAAAGAAGGCTAAATTCATCAAAATCACCAATGCTGCACGAACAGAAAGCCATCCGCATGATATCAAGATCACAAAAGAATCGCCTAATTATCAAACAATGTAGAATCAAACTGGAATAGTTGAATGGGACAAAAACGTGAAAAACATGGTGCATGAGGGATAAGATGAGATACAAGATGACTTTTTTAGGTTTGGGAGTCAGTAATTTTGCTGTTTTGAAAAATGTTTTTCAGGATAATCCTGAAGATTTCTTCGTTTCCTCTGCGACATCAATTGAGCCTGAAAAGCGTGACTTCTTATCACAGCATTCGATAGCCTTTGAGGAAGGGTTGCATACACAGAAGTTGTTGGATACCGAAAGGTTAATGATCAGTCCTTCGGTTAATCTTGATCATGAAATATATCAAGAAGCTAGGAAAAAGGGGATTGACATTAAAACCGACATTGAGTTGTTCCTGGAAACAAAATCACCCATTTATTATCTGATGGCCATTACAGGTACAAACGGTAAGACAACTACGGTTGAGTTAATTCATCACTTATTGAGCCTTTGCCGTGAAGCTTATGCAGTTGGAAATATTGGTTATTCGCCGTTTGAGTTGATCAATAAAGATCTAAGCCATGCGGTGTTGATCTTTGAATTATCCAGTTTTCAGATTGAACATTTACAGAAAAACCGCCAGATATTTGACTTGGCGGGAATAACCAACATAGCACAAGATCATTTGGACTGGCATGGGGGGGTTCATGCTTATACTCAATCGAAATTATCGTTGCTGGATTGTTCAAAGGAAGCCATACTGCCAGTCGAAATGAAAGGGTATGAGGCTTATCGGTTTGGCACTTCAGAAGGTTTGAATTGTTCTGTCAATGAAAACACTAAACAACTGATTCTTTCACTTCAAGGTCGGTACGGTGTTGTTGACTTGTCAAATATAACACTTATAGGTATTCACAATTTAAAAAATATTGCTTTGGCTGCTTTATGTTGCTTTCATTTCGGAATGGATGAAAAGCAGATTGAAAAAGGATTGAATACATTTGCGGCAGGTGAACACCGCTTAGAACCATTTTTGAAGTTCAACGGGAGACTGTTTGTGAATGATTCTAAGTCCACGAATGCCCATTCGTTGATTTCAGCGATTCAATCCTTTCAGGGACCGGATAAAAATATACGTTTATTGGCAGGTGCGAAAGATAAAGGGGATGACTACACTCAACTGGCAAGGGTAATCTTCAATGGGTGTAAAAAAGTTTATTTGTGTGGTGAAAGTGCTCACAGACTCAATCAATCAATTCCTGATTCGATTGAAAAACAGTTGTTTACCAGTTGGCATGAGGCTATTCAAACCTGTATGAAAGAAAGCGAATCGGGTGATGTCATTTTGTTTAGTCCTGGTGGGTCTAGTTTTGATCTTTTTGAGAATTATAAGAAAAGAGGTGAATTCTTTAAAGAACAAGTCCAGTCGCTTATTAGCCTTCTTTAAAGACTACACCGCAACGTTTAAACTCCTCCATGGTTCTTTTGATATCTCCCGGATTTGCTTCAACCCCTTTGGTGGCATTGATGATCAGGTTGATTTTAAAACCGAAAAACAAAGCATCATGGATGGTGTATCTGACACAATAGTCAAGGGCTAATCCGCAAATATCCAATTCGTAGATATCAAGTTCTTTTAACAGCGAGGCGATTCCCAAGTCAGCTCCGTTGTTTTCCTTAAAAATGGAATAACTGTCTACATGAGGATGGGTTCCTTTTCGGACGATATAGTCAAAATTTTCTGAATGAATGTCTTGATGAAATTGAGCCCCGAATGTTCCCTGTTGACAGTGTACAGGCCATAAAACCGGGCCGATGCCTTTTTCATTATCAAATGCTGTGAATGGCTCCTTTCCTTGATTTACTGCGAAACTTTCATGATCTGCAGGATGCCAGTCCTGACTTGCCAGAATGGCTTTGTATTGAGTATGTTTCATCATTCTGTTGATGACCGGATTTATCTGAGTGGCTTGTTTGACAGGTAATGAACCGGTTTCATAGAAATCGTTTTGAACATCAACGACTAATAATGCCTTTTTCAATTTATTCTTTCCCCCGTTTTTTAATACAAATTTTTTCTCATTTCTTCTTCTATTCAGTATCGCCAAACATTTTCATTACGCTTTTTGTAATGGCATCGGCAATTTTTTCCTGGTATTGAGCTTGCTGGATTTCTTTTGCAAAAGAAGGATTGGATAAAAAGCCACATTCAATAAGGATAGCAGGCATCTCTGAGTAAGCCACAACGGCGAAATCTTCCGATATTGTTTTGTGTATCTTAAATCCTTCTGAAACGAATACATCGCTTAGGGTTTTGACATACTCTTCACTCTTCAGTGAGGTGTCGATCTTGTTATAGATTTTCTTTTGTATCTGTTCTTCACTTAGCGATGATGCACCATATAACCTTTCAAGACGTATCTTGTAGCTGTATTCTGAGAAAGCATAGTAAAAAAGTTCAACCCCCTCTACTGTGGGATTATCCAATGAGTTCAAGTGAATGCTGATAAACAGGTCAGCATCTTTTTGATTGGCAAAACGACCCCTTTCCATCAACTCAATGTAATTATCTCTGGTACGGGTTAGATAAACTTCGTATCCCTTGTCTTGCAGCTTTTTTGCAAGGAATTTGCTGATCTGGAGAACGCCATCTTTTTCCTGAAATCCATCCGGACTAATGGCACCAGGATCGAATCCGCCGTGTCCCGGATCGATGACAATCCGTTTGACATCTTTATCGGGGGTCTTTTCTTCCACAGTGACAAAGCTTTCGGTTTTCATCAAGTATACAGTTGAGCCAATCGTTATGGGTTCAAAAGAGATATCCTTTTCAAAGGAAAAGGATAATCTTAAAAATGACTTCATGGTGTTTTCAGAGATATTTTCCACCACAAACCCGCTTACGTTGTTCATTGAATTGGTGGTATTGATCAGATCATTGGTTTGGGCTCCAATTACTTCAAATATTGCGTTATTATTGCCTTGTTTGGCAATGGAAACACTAACCGGTTTTGAAAAAGATAGCACCAAACCGTTTGGAATCCAATAGAAATTTTCTAATTCTGAAAAAGAGGAATAAATATAATATTTATTATCCGAACTGACCATTCTCAGCCCTAATAATCTACAAGTATCGATTAAAGGCAGAAAAAAACGGTTGTTGATGATTCTTGGAGCTGTCATTAAATAAACTTGCTCACCATTGAGTGTGACTTTAGTTGAATTATTGTTAAATTGAATAAAGTTACCGTTCCACTGAACATTTAAAGTCTTGTTGATATTGTCCCATTCAAAATCAGTTTTCAATTTTTGAAGTAAGTTGACTGAGTAAATATACAAATTGTCACCCAGCATTTGAAAACGCTCAGGAGGAAGTTCTTCATCCATCAGATACACTTCTGAGGAAAACAGGCTCAGGCTAATGAAAAAAAGGAATAGGCACACTAATTTTTTAAACAAGAGAAAACCTCCAGTTCTTTTCTTTGCGTTGATTATAACATGTTCTTTTCTCTACATGAGAGGGTGATACGCAAAATCTGTTAATTTATCAGGGGTATACCATTTTTTCGGGAACATAAAGAGGTTAACCGTTTTAACACCCAAGGGCTCGAAAAACTGATCGGTATTGTTTTCCACACAGATGATATTTTCAAATGATTGTATTGTTTTTTTTGTCTGATGATAATCCGGAATTTTGTAAACGTTTGGTGTGATTTTATGATAGTATTTCCAAGTTGCTCCCGTGTCTAACAAATAGAGTGCGCCTTTTTTAAGCGATTTCAATTCAGGTGAAGCTTTTTGGATAGTATAAAGAGAGGCAAAAAAGCCGTTTTTACAAACACGGTAGAGTTCTTTTAAGCCTTTTAGCGGATCTGTACAAAACAAAAGTGTACTTTCCGTGAATCCCAGATCGAAAGCCTGATCCTTAAAATCAAGATGTGTAATATCTCCCAACTGAAAGGTTGCCCAAGGAAGTTTAAAAAGATCCATCGCTTTGATGATCTGAAATCGGCTGGTGTCCACACCAGTATAATGTGTTTTCAACTGATGAAGTTTTTCCTTAAGGTAGAAAAATTGTGCTCCGGAACCACATCCGGCATCAAGTATTTTGGCCGGTTTGTAAAAGTCCAAAGCGGACTTGATATGGGTTGTTTGTGAAGGGTGGTAGCTTTTGTATTCGTCTGAGCGATTTTCATGGTAACGAACATCATACTGTATGGCAATCGGCTGATTGTCAAAAGAGGTATCTTGATTCAAGGGATAAAAAAACCGATAAAGTCGAAACAAGTCGTTTTTTCGGTAGGGTGTCCATTCGTTAAGCAAAAACCTCTTAGTATAAAACTCATATAGTTGTTCAGGTTTGACTGTTTTTTCCAAAAAAATGATGTGATGAAGATTTGTCTGTTTATTTTTTGCAAAATAGGCCTTCAAACCAGCTGGATGACCGGCGGAAGAGAATAAAAACAATCGAGTCGATTTGTCCTCTTTAAACCAGTATTGATAATCATCAATAATCATTTGAGTTTGTTCGAATCCTGCAACGGTCGTATCGAGATAAAAAACAATTTGCTTATTTCTTGCCATTTGATTAATCTTCTTTAACAGATAATCCCTTCATGATGAATTTGACGATTGTGTCTACATTGAGGTCTTCATTGATGGAATTGACACCAATACTTTGAGCGATTAGCTTGGCAGTTCCCCGAGTGGGAATTGTTTGTGGAATACAATCTTTTTGCTTCCCCTCATCGATTAGATTTTCAATTTTTTTGATAAATGAGTTATAGCGCAACTTAAGGGGCTGCATATTGACATTTGTTTCATTTTGACTATCAATTATTCGCATTTTATCCATTTCAATTAATTTCATGATTTCTTTTCGACTCATGACAAAGTCAATGTAAGAGATGAGAACTCTCTTCAATTTTGACAAATAAGAATTTTCTCTTTGAGTGTTTCCAAATATATGTCTTTCCAGTTCATTAATTCCTTCAGTCCAGGCTTCAAGAAAAAGAGAATCCTTAGTGGGAAAATAGTAAAAGATTAGCGCTTTTTTCACCCCTGCGTCGATGGCGATTTCTTCTACAGAGGTGCCGTCAAATCCTTTGCTGGCAAAAATCTTTTTTGCTGAATCCAATATTTTTCTTTTTGTCGGTATTTTCATAGTCATCTTGATTCCCCCTTTTTAGCATATACTACGAACTTCGTGAAGGTAAATGATGGGTATTCGTTTGGATCATCTCTCGCTTAATTTTATCACATTTCAAGTTATTTTTACCAAAGGGTCAAAGAACTGTAGATTCTCGTTTCGTCAAAGTTTTCTTCTTTGTGTGATTTGCAAGAAGTTCAGTTTTTCAATGAGAATTGGGAGAATAAGTGAGGATTGTTTTTCTTGACAAAAAAAGTCAGTAATGATATCATATGGATGTTAGCACTCACGTGCCATGAGTGCTAAACGGAGGTAGGTTATGGATAGCGAATTGACAAAAAGACAAGAAATGATACTCTATGCAGTTATTCAAGAATTCATTGCCATTAAAAAACCAGTCAGTTCAAAAAAAATATTGGAAATTTCTAGTCTGGATTGTTCTAGTGCAACAATACGCAATGAAATGAAAAGGCTAGAAGAAATGGATTATATTACACAACCCCATACATCTGCCGGGAGAATGCCTACAGATAAAGGTTATCGATTCTATGTGGAGTGCTTGAAGAATATGAGAACCATGCAAACGGCAAACAGTTCGGATTTAGAGTTGCTTGATGAGTTTCGTTATAATAATATAGAAGAACTTTTAGCTTATTTTTCCGTTTTTTTAGCCAAGTGGACCGGGGGATTAGCAATCATAGAAAAACCTTTTATTGAGAGGCTTCGTATTAGTCGGATCTCTTTAACCAATGTGTTTCTCAATTACTGGGTTGTGGTTGTTATCACCAATATGGGACTATCAGAAACGTTTATTGTTCCCATGGCGGAAAAATTCCCCGTCAAAGAGTTTGAGCAGTTTCTCTCCAATAAATTGCAGGGATTAAGCTTGAGGGAATTAAAAGAATTACTGGAGCAAATGGATTTACCTGATTATTCCTGGTATAATCCCGAGTACGACCATGTCTTTACATTTTTAAATCAAATGGTCAGCAGAAATTACAAAAACAGATTCCAAAAATACGGGTTGGAATTATTGGTTCGGGACGAAACATTATCTCAATCCGATCTGAAAAGCTGTCTGGTCTTTACGGAAAGTGATGAGAGACTGATGGGGTTGTTTTCGTCTTTGGAGCTTGAAAGACACGAAAACGTCAATATTGGCAGTGAAACGAAAAGACAGGAATTGGAAGCGTTTGCTGTTTTTCTGAATGATTATTCCGGCGGGGAGCAAAAGCTGGGTCGAATGATTGTGATGACCTCCAAGGCAACCGACTATCTTCAAAACCTAAAAGGCATCCGTTTTGCCAGTAATCGTATAACGGAGTACCTGTCCAGATTGATGACATTAAACGAATAAATACAGGGGGAATTGACTTGAAAACGGCTATTGAAAAGGTGCAAAACCTTCAGGAAGAGATGAATTTCCTAATCAATGAAATAAAGAGGCTCAAAGAAATTGAACAATATGCCTATAAATTAAAGGCGGATTTTGAGCATTACAAACAGATTGTTCAAAAAGACAAGCAACGGATTTATGAGAATGCCGCGATTGATTTTCTTGATAAGATGATCCCCGTACTAACCAATTTCGAGCGGGCTTTACAATTCATGAATGTGGAAAATCCATCCAAAGAAACATCAATGATTATCAAAGGGGTTCAAATGATTCATCAATCTTTTTTGATGACATTGCAAAATGACGGATTGGAGGAAATCCGAGTGACGCCAGGGATGCAATACGATCCTTTTGAGCAAGAGATTGCCGAACAGGTGACGGATCATTCTCATGAGGAACATACGGTCATAGAGATTGTTGAAAGAGGTTATAAATATAAAAAAACCGTGCTGAAACCCGCTAGAGTGAAAGTGACCGTCAAGCAAACTGAGGATCAAGACGATGAACACAAAGAAGAAGAATAAAAGAATGCCATCAGATAAAAACCGGTTCTGATGAAGGTAGGTGAATTATGGCGAAAAAGGATTACTATGAGATATTGGGGGTTTCGAAAGAAGCTACTCAGGATGATATAAAAAAGGCATACAGAAAGCTGATTAAAAAATGGCATCCTGATCTTCACAAGGAAAACAAAAAGGATGCGGAAGTCAAGTTCAAGGAAATTAGTGAGGCTTACGAGGTGTTGTCGGATACAGAAAAAAGAGCGATGTATGACCGATATGGGTTTGTTGGAGATCAAGTGCCGCCACAGTACCGATCAGCTCAAAGGGGTGCCGGAGGATCTCCGTTCGACGATTTCTTCGGTGGTTCAGGTGGAGGATTTGGAGGCTTTGAAGATATTTTTGATATGTTTTTTGGCGGATCAAGGTCATCAAGAGGACAACAAGCCTCGCAAGCCTCCAGGGGACAAAGGGGTCAGGATATTGGCGTCAATGTTCAGATCAACCTGAGTGATACGATTTTAGGTGTGGAAAAGGAAATCGAATACGAGCGTTACCATCAATGTGATGCATGTAAAGGTACCGGAGCAAAGGACGGCACTTCTTTCAAAACTTGTCCGGAATGTGGCGGGCGTGGTGCAGTGGTTCAGGAATCTCATACTTTTTTCGGGAACATACAAACAACCACCACTTGTCCACGATGTGGTGGAAGGGGAAGGATCATCGATCAAAAATGTCCCCAGTGTAATGGGGCCGGCAGATATCAAGAGAAAAAGAAGATCAAGATTAAAATACCTGCAGGAGCCACCGATGGTTTAAAATTAAGAGTGGCTGGGGCTGGCAACGCCGGAAGTGGACAAGGTCTGGCAGGGGATTTGTATGTGATCGTTTCTATTATTACCCCGCAAGATTTAGTTCGTCAAGGAAAAAACATCTATTCCAAAGTGAGTGTGGATTATTTACAGGCGATTTTGGGAGCGGATATCGAAATTAACACCGTTGAAGGGCCGATGCAGTATAAAATAAAAGGGGGCATACAGCCCGGAGAACAGATCAGAATCAAAGGCAAAGGCGTTCCTGATTTGAGAACAGGTCTGAGAGGCGATCATTTTGTTACTGTGAACGTTGAATTGCCCAAAAAGCTTTCCAGAAAGGAAAGGAAACTGTTGACAGAAGTTGCAGAAAGCACAGGCATTAAGGTATCGTAAATAATAATTTGCAAATAAAAACGTCAAGCGTGAGAAAATTTTACCAAACGGTCAAATTATTCCCCTTGACTTTTTTTTACTAAATGGTAAAATCTATTCTGAGAGAGTACAGATTAAAATGGAGGAGAAATCATGGCTATCAAACAAACATTGAAACAAAAAGCACAGGGAGCGGTTATCGGACAGCTTCTTGATCAGGCAATCGGTTTTGTTCACAAAAATCCCGAAAAAAATTACGATAAACTCGTTAGTACCCTTGAGAAATTGGATAAGATGTTTCCGTCCGGCAACAATCAATTCGAAGCATTTTTGACATGGACCAACGCCAATCCCGGAAGTAAGCAGTGGTTTATTGAATTATTGTCCAGAGACGTGGAACAAGTTAAGACCTTCATGAGAAACATGTTTGTCAATGTCAGTCTCAAGTGGATGCAAACCAACAATCAGCTACAGGAAAAGGAGGGCATTGTTGCCCCCTACACCATTCTCATCAGCCCCACTATGCGGTGTAACCTGAGATGTCGAGGATGTTATGCCGGAGAGTATACTCAGCAGGATGATTTGAGTTTGGATGAGATCAGAGATATAATCAACCAAGCCAAGGAACTAGGGACGCATTTCTTTACCATACTTGGCGGGGAACCCTTTGTGAGGTTCTGGGAATTGGCAGATGTATTTGAAGAGAATTCGGATTGTCTGTTCCAGGTATTCACAAACGGAACGTTGGTTAGTGAAGAAGTAGCCGATAGACTGAAGGAATTAAAGAACGTTGTTGTGGCATTTTCTGTCAACGGGGATAAAGAAGAAACAGACTATATGCGTGGAGAAGGCGTATATGAGAAGGTAATTGCTTCTATGGAAAGAATGAAGGCGAGAAATCTCTTATTTGGGATGTCTTTGGTTTTGACCAAGCATAATTATAATTTGATGACTGATCCGGATTTTTATATGTCATGGAGAGATAAGGGCGTTATTTATGCATGGAATTTTCTTTACATGCCGGTAGGAAGAGATCCGGAAGAAGCAGCGAAATTTATGCCTACACCTGAACAACGTTATAAATACGGCGATTTTATCCAGAAGTTCAGAAATGAAAAGCCCATCTACATCATGGATTTCTGGGCAGATGCGCCTTTTGTTCACGGTTGTATAGCAGGTGGTCGAAGATACCTTCATATCAATCATAGAGGCGATGTAGAACCGTGTATATTTGCCCATTTTGCTACCGATAATATCCGTGAGAAATCATTGCTTGATTGTTTAAAGTCGCCTTTCTTCACGGATATTAGGGCACATCAACCCCATACCGACAATCTGCTCAGACCTTGTATGATCATTGATAACCCTCAAGTATTGAGAAATGTTGTCAAACGAAATGGTGCCAAGCCGAC
>Ga0209607_1000332_pt1 | contig 42815 bp, 34 predicted proteins | sample AD_UKC117_MetaG_FD_184413 | JGI IMG/M metagenome (GOLD analysis project Ga0209607, IMG submission 184413) | Active sludge microbial communities of municipal wastewater-treating anaerobic digesters from Hong Kong - AD_UKC117_MetaG (SPAdes)... | ecosystem: Engineered > Bioreactor > Anaerobic >... | reverse complement strand
CGACCCGCCTTCGATCGTCTGAATCCTTGCTCAAATCACTCGGTTAAATAATGTATTCTTGGCTGATTAACCTTCAGTCAGGGGCGGTCTTGTTCGACGATTAGACCGAGAACTTACGACTGAGGAGTCCATTAGAAGTTTATTAGGTTGAGTGGAGGATCAAATTCATGGCGATATTTACCGTGACGGGAGACGTTGACCCCTTCCTGCATGTCTCCCTGAGTAAAGGCGAGAAGATTTATTGTGAATCCGACGCGATGGTGATGATGGAAGACACCCTGGATCTAGCCGGCAAGATGAGCGGCGGATTGGGCAGCGCGCTCATGCGCCGCTTTGCTAACGGCGAATCGTTTTTCCAGCAACACATCGAAGCCAACCGGGGTCCCGGAGATTGCCTGCTGTCGCCCATATTGCCAGGGACGATCCAGATTCTGGAGGTCGGCGCTACCCAGTACATGCTCAGCGATGGTGCATTTGTGGCGGCGGAAAGCGGCATTGATTTGCGCGTTCGCAGTCAGAGTCTGGGTAATGCGCTATTCGCCCAGTCCGGTGGGTTCTTCGTCATGGAGGCCACTGGCAGCGGCAAGTTGGCGGTCTCCGGCTTCGGCTCCGGCTTCATGCTGGATGTGGAGCCGGGCAAGGATGTGATTATCGACAATTCGCACGTTGTAGCCTGGGACAGTCAACTGCATTACGAAGTCACCGTACCCAGTCAGCAGAGTGGCGGACTATTCAACCGGTTGGTGAGCAGCGTGACCAGCGGGGAAGGCATCGTGCTGCGCTTTTCCGGGCGAGGGAAAGTTGTGATCTGCTCCCGCAATCGCAATGCTTTTTCCGCCTGGATTCGTGGCGGAGCGACCAGTAACGGTTGATTGAGTCATTCGGAGTGACCGACCATGTCTGATCCTTCCCTTTTCCCCAACGACTTTCTCTGGGGCGCTGCGACTTCGGCCTATCAGATCGAAGGATCGCCGCTGGCGGATGGCGCGGGTCCGAGCATCTGGCATGAGTTTGCGCATACGCCGGGACGGACCTGCGACGGCGATACCGGCGATGTCGCCTGCGATCACTATCGCCGTTACCGGGAGGACGTAGCGCTGATGGGCGAATTGGGGCTGAACGCCTACCGTTTCAGCATTGCCTGGAGCCGGGTGCTGCCAGAAGGACAGGGTCGGGTGAACCCCTTGGGGCTGGATTTTTACCAGCGCCTGGTGGATGCATTGCTGGAACGGGGCATTCAGCCGATGGCGACGCTTTATCACTGGGATTTGCCCGCAGCGCTGGATCGTCGCGGCGGTTGGCTGAATCCCGACAGCGCCGCCTGGTTTGCCGATTACGCTCAGGTTCTGTTCCGGGCGCTGGACGACCGGGTCAAACTCTGGGTTACTCTGAACGAGCCGTGGGTTGTGGTCGATGGCGGCTACCTGCATGGCGTGCTGGCACCGGGTCAGCGTAATGTCTTCGCCGCGCCATATGCCTCGCATAACTTGCTGCGCGCCCATGCCGCCGCCGTGCAAACTTATCGGGCTGAAGGCCGCCATCAGATTGGATTCGTGGTCAATCTGGAGCCTAAATATTCGGCGACGGAAACCCCGGCGGATTTCGCCGCTGCCCAGCGCGCCGACGCCTATTGGAATCGCCAATATCTTGATCCGGTTTTCCTGGGCGCTTATCCATCGGAGTTAGCTGAGATCTTTGGAGCGGCCTGGCCCGACTTTCCCGATAGTGACGTGGAGGCGATTCGCCAACCGCTGGATTTTCTCGGCATTAATTACTATAGCCGGCAGGTCGTGCAACATGATCCCGGCGACTGGCCATTGCAAGCCAGTCGGGTTCGCCAGTCCCGGCAGATGCACACCAGCCTGGACTGGGAGGTATATCCGCAAGGGTTGACGGAGATTCTGGAATGGGTCGCCCAGCGCTATGGGCCGTTGCCCCTGTACGTCACCGAAAATGGCGCGGCTTTTTACGATCCGCCACAAGCCGATGGGGCGGTAAACGACCCGCTCCGGCAACGCTACTTGCAAGATCATCTGTGCGCGGTTTTGGAGGCGCGGCGTAAGGGTGTGGATCTGCGGGGTTATTTCGCCTGGTCCCTGCTGGATAATTTTGAATGGGCATACGGCTACTCGCAGCGTTTCGGATTGGCGCATGTGGACTATGCAACGCAACAGCGCACGATTAAGGCCAGTGGCCAGTTTTACGCCGAGGTGATTCGCAACCAGGGCGCGACGCTCAACTTCCCGTCTCTATAGTCGATTGCAAACTGAACGAGACCCGCCAATAATGATAAAAAATACCTCACCGAGGATCACCCATGGAGAATGCAGCAGCCGTCGAACTCTACACGGAGGCTCTTAAGCAATGGCGGGAAGCGGTTGAACTGGATTTACACGCTTCCGAAGATATCGTGTATGGCATTATGCCTTTGTTGGTCAAGGCACTGGGCCTGGATCCCGACAACTTGCCAGCGCTGGATTTGCTCAGCGATTTACTAATGGAAATCAGCGTCTATGACGAAGCGCTTGAACTGGCCGAGAAAATGCTCAGTCTGATGCCCGATGATGATGGTTATCGACAAAAATTGAACGCACTGACTAGCGAGGAACCCAGCCAGCGCCGGCAGGTTCGCGCCTACCTGCATCAAAAACGCCAGCAACTGACCCGGAAAGCCGTTACCCCGTAGCACCGCGACGCGATGTGGAAACGGTCTCAGCCCGACAATGAAAGCGCCGCCATTAGTCGCCTCCGCCCTCGCTCAGAAAGAGCAGGGCATAGACCAGCAACAGCAATCCCAGTCCGCACATCAGAATGATATAGCCCTGGTCGCGCAGGATATGCTGTCCTCTGCCCAACGCCAGCGCAAGCGCGGCCCCGATGCCGACGCGAACGCCATGCCGCAGGGTTTCACTGGCAACCAGCGTCAGCAACGGTCCTGGCGCTAGCCCCCCGCTCAGGCCGAGAAGAAAACCTGCTGATAAAAAAGGGAAAAACGTCGTTGCCACAGGAGAGTTAAGTTTTAGGTTTAGTCGCTGTGTCCAGCGTGATGCGCAATTGCCGGTAACTTTCCAGCCGCTGCGCATGAACAGCGCCCTGCGCTACGGCATCCCGCAACGCGCAATCCGGCTCGACCGCGTGGCGGCAATCGGAAAATCGGCAGCGACCCAGATAAGCCGTTAGCTCCGGGAATCCACGATCCAGCTCGCTTAATCCGATTTCGCCCAGTTCGAAGCTGCGCACCCCGGGCGAATCGATCAAGTGACCGCCATTCGGCAGGTGATAGAGCGTACTGGCACTGGTGGTGTGTGCGCCGTGACCGGTAGCGGCAGATACCGCCTGGATGCGGATCTGGCGATCTGGCAGCAGCGCCTTGATCAGCGACGATTTGCCAACGCCTGACTGCCCGACCAGTATGCTGGTTCGCGCACACAACCAGGTACGTAATTCATCTAGACCCTGGACAATGCGACTGCTGGCCAGCAACACGGGATAGCCAATTTGGCGATAGGGCATCAATCGGTCACACAACGCTGCTAAAGCAGGTGCGTCCAGTAGATCCACCTTGTTCAACACCAGAAGCCCCTGTACGCCGATGGCGGCGATTGCAACCAGATAGCGGTCGATAAGGTATTCACTTGGTTCTGGCGAGGGCGCCAAGATCACCGCGACTGCATCCAGATTGGCGGCTACCGGGCGGAGTTGACCACGGTAGTCGCGACGGGTCAATAACGAGCGTCGTTCAGAAACCGCGACTACCACGCCTTCCCTCATGCCGGAGGCTTGCCAGATCACCTGGTCGCCACAGGTCAGCCGACCCAGATTTTGCCGCACAGTGCAGCGATTTAGCCCTCCCTCGCCATCTTCGACAATGAGCACTGCGCCATGATGGGTGATGACCAGGCCGGTTTGCTCCGGGCCGAGTCCGGTTTGCTCCAGGGTCTCTGCACCCTGAACGGCCCGCAGTCGACGACGATCTTGCAGGCGCTCGATATGTTGCTTTTGTCGGTGGGTTAATCGTCGTCCGGCCAGCGCTGGCCCTGTTTTCCGTGGCGTATCAAGAATAAACACTCTCCTTTCTTTCAACCTTTCTCCTATGTCTTAGCGGGTCTCTCGCAACCAGTGAGGGTCGTTCATCAAAGCTTCCGCCGCCGTGGCTTCGACCGGGCGGGAATAATAGTAACCCTGCCCGAAATCGCAACCGAGCGCCGCCAGATGTTCCGCCTGTTCCCAGGTTTCTACGCCCTCGGCCACTACCAGCATCCCGAGCGTTCTTGCTAGTGTGATGATAGTATTTATAATTTTTGTTTTGCTGACATCCTGACCCAAGGATTGAACGAAAGAACGGTCAATTTTGAGAATATCAAACGGGTACTGATGCAGATAACTCAACGACGAGTAACCGGTGCCAAAATCGTCCATGCTCAGTTGAAACCCCTGGTGATGTAACCGACGCAGATTGGCTTGAGCGGCCTCGGTATCTTCCAAGATGGCGCTCTCAGTGATTTCCAGCGCCAGCAATGCAGGATTACAACCATGCTGGCGCACCAATTGATTAATTTCCCCGGACAGATCGGTTACAGTAAACTGCCGGCTGGACAAGTTGACGCTGATAGTCGGCGCCGCAGTATAGCGCTGCGCCCACTCGACTGACTGCCGGCAGGCTTCCGCCAGGACCAGATGGCCAATCGGCAAAATCAGCAGCGTTTCCTCAGCTATCGGAATGAAATCGTTAGGTGGCACCAGTCCGCGTTCGGGATGCCGCCACCGCACCAGCGCTTCGAAACCCTTGAGTTGGCCATTATCAAACTGAACAATCGGCTGGTAGTACACCACAAATTCCTGTCGCTCCACAGCATGACGCAGATCGTGCTCCAGTTCCATAATCTGGAGGGCGCGCACATGCATGACCGGATCGAACAGTGCATAACGCTGATAAGGCGCATCGCGCTTTTTAGCCTGATACATGGCGATGTCGGCATCGCGCAGCATGGCCTCCGGTTCACTATAGCGGTCATCGGCCAATACGATACCGATGCTAGCGCTGGTGTAAATCTCATGGCAGTCCAGCGCAAAGGGGCTGATCAGCGCTCGCTCCAGGCGTTCTGCGCAAGCTACCGCGTCATCAGGCTGGCGCAATTCATTCAGCAGGATTACGAATTCATCGCCGCCCAGGCGGGCGATGATATCTTCCGGTCGCAGGCAACGATGCAATCGATGACTGATTGCAATCAGTAACTGGTCACCCAAGCTATGACCCAGACTGTCGTTAATGATGCTAAAACGGTTCAAATCCAGAAACAGCAACGCAAACAGATAACCAGAGTTCTGTTGCCGCTGCTGGATGGCGTCCGCCAGGCTTTCGAGGATCAGGGCGCGATTGGGCAATTGGGTAAGGGCATCGTGAAAAGCGTGATGGCGAAGTTGCTGTTCGCTCTGTCGACGTTGAGTGACATCGCGTACGACCGCTAGCAGCAAGCGCTGCTGACCGGCATAGATGCGGTTCAAATTGATTTCTACCCACAGACGCTGGTCCGTTGCGGTGTGGATTTCACACTCGAAGCGTTGCGGGCGGCCTGCGAGCGCACACAACCATGGTCTTTTCCAAATTCTCTCGGCGGAAACCAGCCAGTCGGTCAGGGGGCAACGGCGCAATTCCGTCAGCGAACACCCCATTAGATCAACCGTGCGCTGATTAGCGTCCAGCAGCGCCTCATTCTCGACATCGAATACTACAAAAGCTTCATGAGCGCTTTCGAACAACGTGTGGTAATTGGTCTCCGCAGCTTGTAGCGCCTGAAAGGTTTGTTGCTGTTCACGCAAACCCAGATAAACCTTGAGCGCAGCGGCGGCGATCACCTGATCAGCCTCCTCGAGCGTCGAGTCATCAGACGATTTTTTTAACTGACGACTGCCGAGCAGGAGCGCCTGGCCAGCCTTCGGCGCAGCGATCCATAACCAGTTTCGCAAGCCAGCGCGCTGCAAGGCGGCTTGAGCGGCAAGGGGCAAAGTCTCAGGATTCAGGCTGGCGGCGCGAGCTGGCGGCGATGCAGACAAAGGCAAGGTAAAGCTGGCGGTCAGACCCAGACCATGCTCTAGCTGACACTGATCCGCAGCGCTCTGCCAACTCAGTAATCCCGCGCAGTCGATGCCCAGGGATTCCACCAACACAGCAATCAGGGTTTCACCTAGTGATTCGGTCGATGCTTCCTGCTGATTGGCGCATTCATGGAGTCGCTGCACGACCAAGGCGATGGTGCGATGGCGACGGGCATCGCGACGCGCCTGGGTCAGTTCCCGCTGCAAGCGCAGTAATCGACTGCCAATCTCATCATATTGTTGTCGATAGTAGTCAAGCGCCTGTTCCAGTTCCGGCTTGGCGGTCATGGCGAAACATTCAGGGGATAGTGGCAGTAAACACCGTTAATACACCGGTCCAGTCCAGTGGCCGGGATCGACCGAGCAGTGGCGCAATTTCTACGCCGGAGTAGAAACCGAGCAGCGGACAACGGGCGCCCACCTGTTCCCGGACGGGCGCGGTTTCATCTTCCTCCAGACCACTGAAGGCCATTGAGCGACCCGCGCAATCGATATACAGACCAAACAATGGCTGATTGACTAACGTGTTTAACAGCGTTCGGGTTTGCTGATGGGCAGATTGGATCATCCGTTGCGGATCGATAACCATCAACTGGACCCGCGAGCCGGCCTGGAAATCATCCTCAAATAAAACCAGTGCGTTATCAGATAAGTCGGCGGCAATCACCAATCGATTGACATATTGACTTTCATCAAAAGGCGTGAAGGGATTGCCGTGTTTTTCACCCAGTGTCAATGAAAAATGAGGGGGATGAAGCATAGCCAGTTGCTCGTGCGGAATATCCAGGCGCTCCGCAGCGACAGTTAAAGCGGGACGACCATTCAGTTCCAGCACCCGTGCGCCGTCGATGCGGGTAATTTCCAAAAAATCACTGGCCGGATAACAGCCATGCATAATCGTACTGTGGCTAGTCAGCGTTGACGGCAGCACCACAGCCACCGCAGCATGTTTTCGGGATGCCCGACCATCGAAAATATAGCTGTCCATCATATTTATATCCGCCAGTGTGCCTGCGCCAACCAGCGTCGGACGGTATTCGCCGAGTCCCTCATAAACGCCATCGACCAGTCGGCTGCCTACATGCAACACGGGCGGCGGACTGCTCTGTATCGAGTCGTAGAATAACAACACGGTTGCATTCGGAAAAATATTTTCCCGCAGGGCTTCGCCCAACTGTTGTCCAGCCGCTTTTTCATCCTGTTGCAGGTTGTCTACGAGCGCGATGGCTACCGGGCTGAGCGAAGTGGGAAACAGCAACAAGCCACATTCATAACCGGTGAGCGTGGCGGCTTCGGCGGTGATCAAGCCAGCGCCAGCACCACCGATGATCGGAATATCGCCAAGAATAGAACGGAAACCCTGCAGCAACGCCGTGGCGTCATGCCGGCCGCCACCGAAGGCCAGCGCCCAGCCGGGAAGTTGGCCGGACAATGCGTTTCGCGCCTGCAACGCAGCTTTTTTACCAGTAGTGAAGGCATCAGCATGACGGACCTGGCCCAAGGTAACGTAGCAAAGGTTCGAATTCATGTTATCGATCCCGCTTTGAAATTTGGCTGATCAAGCAGACGGAACCCCCACGATGCTGGCTCCTGGACGTTGCATTGAGCAGAACAACGCCTTGGACAAGCCTGCTACAGGGGGCAGTTCAGATCAGCGGTTTTTCCGAAACCAGCAGGCCATCTTCATCAGCATAAACATAATGATTCGGCAGGAAGGTCACACCGGCGAAGCGGACAGGGATATCGCGTTCGCCGACGCCCCGTTTGACGCTCTTGAGCGGGTGGACGCCCAGCGCCTTGACGCCAATGGGAATCTCGGAGATAGCGGCGGAATCGCGAATGCAACCATTGATGACGACGCCAGCCCAATCATTCTCCTCCGCCAGTTCGGCTAGTTGATCGCCCAACAGCGCGCAGCGCATTGAACCTCCGCCGTCCACGACCAGCACTCGACCTTCGCCGGGTTCTTCAAGGGCGGAACGAACCAGGGAATTATCCTCAAACACTTTCAGAGTTACGATAGGGCCGGAAAACATGATTTCACCACCGTAATCGCCGAAAACAGGCTCGGCAACTTGCAAGTGGTCGGAAAAATCATCGCATAAGTCGGTCGTCTTGAAGTCCATGGGGATTACTCTCGCGGGTGGGGGAACACGAATTTACAAAGTTTACCACATTTGCTTTTATGCCTTATCCTTTGGCTGGGTTCCAAGCGTTGAATATTAAATTATAATACTAACATACTGCTATAACCGCTTGCTTTATGAGTATAATTATGATTACGAATGATAATTTGATGCAGCTTCCACTCATCGATGATGAAACTCTTGCCGAGTTGCAGGATATTATGGAAGACGGCTTTGCTGATCTGGTTAACCGTTTTCTGGACGATCTGCCGGTGCAACTTGAATATCTACGCTGTGCGGTTCAAGAGAAAGCCGCCGACGACATTTATCGTGTTGCTCACAAGCTTAAAACCAGTTGCGGCAACCTGGGAGCGATGCGTTTGACGGAATGGGTGCAACAACTGGAGCAAGCGGGCCGCCTGAACACATTGAACGATGTTGCCGAAATGCTGGAAGAAACCCAAGCCGTTGCCGAGCAAACCATGATCATGCTGCGGGCGCAGGCGCATTAAACACCCTGTCCTTCCTGATCCGACTTCCTAAAGCTATACCAATGATTTGGAAACCCGTGATGCATTCGAGTTCTCGAAAATGCATGATTTTGGTGTGGATTGCCACATTGGGAATTGGTTTAACCCTTGTCTATGAGTGGCAATACACCGGGACGGTAGGATTTACCGGTTTGGTCGGATTGCTGTTTTTTACGGCGCTATTGTTGGTGATCCGTCAACCCTATCAACAACAGGTCATGCTTGAACGCCTGGTTCAGAAACAGACGGCAGCTTTGCAAGAGAGCCAGGAGAAATATCGCAATATCTATGAAAATATGCAGGATGTTTATTTCGAAGTCACTTGTGACGGCGTCATTGTGGAAATCGGTCGACGGATTCAAGAGTTGAGTAAAGGGCAATATAAAAGGGAAGATTTGCTGGGTAGAAATTTTATGGAGTTTCTGCACAATCCTGAGGAAATCAGCGCGTCCATGTGGCGAACTCTCAAGGAACACGGCAACATTCACGACTGGGAGGCTTGTTATAAAAACCGCGACGGCTCATTGACTACCTGTGCAGTTTCAGCCGCCATTGAGACCAATGGTATTGGAAAATCTTTCAAAATCATTGGTACATTGTACGACATCACGGATCGCAAGCAGGCGGAACAGCGCATTTTGACGCTCTCGCAGGCGGTCGAGCAAAGTCCAGTATCGATCGCCATTACTGATCCGGTCGGCAATATCGAATACGTCAACCGCAAATTTGAAAAAGTGAGCGGTTATACCCAGGCCGAAGCTTTGGGACAGAATCCTCGGGTGCTCAAGTCTGGCTCCCAACCTGATGAACTTTATAAGGAATTGTGGGAAACCATTTCATCGGGCCATGAATGGCACGGTGAACTATGCAATCGACGGAAAAATGGGGAAATCTACTGGGAAAGCGCATTCATTTCGCCGATTTGCAATGACCATGGGCAGATTATTCACTATTTGGCGATCAAGGAAGATATTACCGACCGCAAGCACATGCAAGAGCAGCTGCAGCAGCGCACTGAAGAAGCCCAGGCAGCCAGCCGGGCGAAGAGCCAGTTTCTCGCCAACATCAGTCATGAAGTTCGCACCCCTTTGAACGGGGTTATTGGCATGATCGGCCTGTTGCTGGATTCCGAGTTACCCGCAACGCAACGTCACTACACTGAAGTTGCCCATGCCAATGGTGAAATCCTGTTGGGCCTGCTCAATAACATCCTGGACTTCTCGAGAATTGAGACAGATCAACTGGAATTAGAGGCGCTGAATTTCAATTTGCGGGTCACGCTGGAGGATATCGTCGCGGTGCTGACGTCGCAGGCGCACGAGAAAGATCTCAAATTTACCTGCCGGACTGCTTGTAATGTCCCGGCTTTTGTTCTGCGGGGCGATCCGGGGCGATTGCGCCAGATTTTGATGATTCTGGGCAGTAACGCAATCAAGTTTACTGCTCAGGGCGAAGTCGCCATCACCGTCAGCCTGGCATCCGAAACCGACCAGCAGATCACAATGCGGTTTGAGGTGCATGATACCGGCATTGGCATTCCACCGGACAAGATCAAATTGCTGTTTAACTCCTTTCAACCGCTGGACGCATCAACGACCCGCCGGTTTGGCGGCATCGGTCTGGGATTGGCGCTCGCCAAACGTCTGGTTGAAAAAATGCGCGGAGAGATCCATGTGACCAGCGTCGAAGGACAAGGCTCGTGCTTCTGGTTTACCGCGATCTTCGACAAGCCGCTTCACCAGACAGGCGGTGAAGAAACGCCGGACGCCGATCTGCATGGCCTTCGGGTATTAGTCGTCGATGATAAACTGAGTAATCGACTCATTGTGACCGAGCAACTCGCGCGCTGGCGCCTCCGCTACGAGGAAACCGGTAGCGCCCAAGAGGCGCTCACTCTGTTGCGCGAAGCGCATGCAGCGCATGATTCCTTCCATCTGTTGATCACGGACATGCAGATACCGGACATGGATGGGATGACCCTGGGGGCGGTGGTTAAAGCCGATCCTGATCTGTGCAACACGATTCTGATCATGTTGACGTCGATGGGCCAGCGCGGCGACGCTAAAAAACTTGCGAATATCGGTTTTGCCGCCTATCTGACTAAGCCGACGCGACCAGATCAACTCTATGATTGCCTAACCACAGTGGTTGATCAAGCCTACGTGAGTCGTCAAATTCCAGCTCCATTGGTGACTCGTCATTCACTTCGCGAAGCGCGCTGTTTGCCCTTGCGCATCCTGGTCGTTGAAGACAACGAAATCAATCAGATAATTGTATTAAAGCTCCTGGAAAAACTCGGCCATCGCGCGGATGTAGCGGCCAATGGCCAGGAGGCCCTCGCAGCGCTGAAAACGCGCCCTTACGATCTAGTGCTGATGGATATTGAAATGCCGGTCATGAATGGATTGGAAGCGGCCTCGCGGATTCGTTCCGGTCAGGCCCATGTTGCCGATCCCCAAATGCCGATTATCGCCATGACCGCGCATACTGAGCACGAAGAACAGGAACGCTGCCTGAAAGCCGGGATGAACGACCACATCGGCAAGCCTATCGACCGGAAGATGCTTTCACAAGTTCTGGAGCGATGGTATCCAGGGCGCTCAGGAACCCCTAAAACGGTGTCCCAGACTAATAATGAGCAAACAAGAGCGGATGCCGATGATCAATGGCCGGAGATACCGGGTATAGATACTCGTCTGGGATTACTGCGAATTGGGGAAGATCACAGCCTATATCAGCGGTTGCTGGACCGGTTTGTGGAAACGCAATCAGGGATCGCGACGGTCATTCGCATGGCGGTGACTGAAGACGATCTGGATCGGGCCAGGCGGCTTGCGCATAACATCAAAGGGGCTGCGAGCAATCTGGGGGCCAGCGAATTGGAAGCGGCGGCCCGTAGGATGGAACAGGTTCTTGCTGAGGATCAACCACGGCAGATCGAGGAGGTCTTGGCAAATTTCGAGCAGTCACTGACTCAGCTAACCCATCACTTGCAAAGCTTGCCTGATCGAAAACCACAATCAGGCCACTCATCCCGCACCGCTGCCAGATCGCCAGAGGCGCTGGCTGCGCCGGACGCATTGCGCGCTGCTCTGGATAAGCTGGCTCCGCATCTGAGAACCCGTAAACCTAAATATTGCGTCGAGGCGCTCCGGGGTATTGAATCGCTTTCGTGGCCAACGCATCTTCAAGCAGAAGTCAAACAGTTGTCTACTCTGGCGCGCAAATACCGGTTTTCCGAATCCTTGACCGTGCTCGAATCCTTGCAGCGAAATCTCTCCTCGCCTGGAGAGCTGGGTTCATCGTTAGAGTGAGCCATGCACGACCTATCCGAATGCACTCTTCTCATTGTTGACGATACTGAAACCAATCTTGATATTTTGGTGGAGGCGCTGGCTGACATCACCGAAGATATTTCGGTGGCCATGGACGGACCCGCTGCGTTGGATTCCGTGCAGGATTCTCCACCAGACCTGATCCTGCTCGATATCATGATGCCCGGTATGGATGGTTACGAAGTCTGTCGCCAGCTCAAGGCTAACCCTGACTTTCGTCATATCCCGATCATTTTTATCACCGCCATGAATGAGATTGGAAACAAAACCCTGGGCTTTGAGTTAGGGGCCATTGATTACATTACCAAGCCTTTTGAAGTGCTCGAGGTGAAAGCTCGAGTCAAAACCCACCTTTCCCTGCAAAAAGCGCAGCAGGCGCTGGCCCGACAAAAAGAAATTCTGGAGATTAGAGTCAGAGAGCGCACCCAGGAACTAGCGTTGACCCAGGAAGTGACGATTGAATGCATGGCTTCCTTGGCGGAACATCGCGATCCGGAAACCGGCGGTCATATCCAACGCACCAAAAACTATGTTCGGGCGTTAGCCACGCACCTGCAAAATCATCCCAGGTTCAAGGACGTGTTCACTCCGGAGATCATCGAATCGCTTTACCTGTCAGCGCCGCTGCACGACATCGGCAAGGTCGGAGTGCCTGACCATATCCTGCTCAAGCCCGGCAAGCTGACGAGCGAAGAGTTCGAAGAAATGAAGAAACATACTACTTATGGCTATAACTCGCTCAAAGTCGCAGCGGATAAACTGGGCGATTATTCCTTTTTGCGTATCGCTATGGATATTGCTTTGACACACCAGGAAAAGTGGGATGGCTCAGGTTATCCCCAGGGCCTTAAAGGCGATGAAATTCCACCCGTGGGGCGCGTAATGGCGCTGGCGGATGTGTACGATGCGCTCATCAGCAAACGGGCTTACAAATCGCCCTTTTCTCATCAGCAGGCGGTGGAATTCATTCTTCAGGGCAAAGGCGCGCATTTCGACCCGGATATGGTCGACGCCTTTTTGGAGATTCAGGAGGAGTTTCGCCAGATTGCGCTGCGATTCATTGACTTCAAGGAAGAACAGGTCGCCCTGTCCAAGCCTTATCGCAAGAGCACCTAACCGCTTCGAATCACCCTGTGGCGCTTTGCACCGCCTCATTATCCAGGAATGATCGATTCGAAGGACAAGGCCGGATTATCATACTGCTCCAACGCTACCAGAAATGTGCTCTTGCGAATAGGTTTCGTCAAGTGACCGGTGCACCCAGCTTCCAGGCTGCGTTGTTTGTCCTCTTTCAAGGCGTTGGCGGTGAGCGCGATAATGGGAACAGGGGCTTGATCATTTTGTTTGCGCTCCCACTCGCGAATCAGGCGGGTTGCGGTATAACCATCCATAACCGGCATCTGCACATCCATGAACACGATGTCGTAACGTTGCTGTTTGAATTGCTCAACCGCAATGGCGCCGTTCTCGGCGACCGTAAGATGGTGTGGCGTTTTTTTCAAATAAGCCTGAATCAACAGAATGTTGTCCCGAGCGTCATCGGCGACCAAAATTGACAAACACTTTTGCCCGACGCTGTCATGAGCCGTTTCGCTAAAACGGGTTTGGCGCGCCTCTGCGCTAGAATCATCATCGACCTGCTCGGACAGTTGCTTGATCGCCTTCTGCAATGCAGAGCGCTTCAGCGGTTTCGTCAGCATTAGGGTGGGCTTGTCCGAAAACGCTTGAGCCATTTTGTCAGGGCGGTCCTGAAGGTTTAGGCCGAGCAGTAGCACACAAAACTTTGCATAACTCTGTTCCCTGAGCAGGCAATCTGTCCATTCGGTGCCGGCTTCAGACAGCAGCCCGGAATCCAGCGCCAACAACTGGTAGGGTTCGCCACGGTCGCGCTGATCTCGTAAGTGGGTCAGAGTGGCTTCCAGAGTCGCTACCTGGTCGGTGTGCGCCTGGGCCGCGGTCAAGGATTCAGCGATGATTTGGCGGTTCATAGCGACATCATCGGCAATCAGCACACGCCAACCGGCCAGGGAAACCGGGTTTACCCGGCTCGGCGCAACCGGGGATGGTGAAGGCGCTGCCCGCAGGCGAAGGGTGAAATAAAAAGTGCTGCCCCGGCCCAATTGACTCTCTACCCAAAGCCTGCCGCCCATCAGCTCAACCAGGCGCCGGCTGATCGCGAGTCCCAGTCCCGTGCCGCCATAATTGCGGGTAATGGTGCCATCGGCCTGAGCGAATGCAGTAAAAATCTGCTCTTGCTGATCGGGTGAAATGCCAATGCCGGTATCGGCAACGGTCATGCGCAGGCATCCAGGCGTCGGTAAATCGGGGTCATTTTCGACGCGAACCAAAATATGACCGCTTGGAGTGAATTTAATGGCATTGCCGATCAGGTTGGTTAGGACTTGCTGCAGGCGATGCGCATCGCCCTCGAGTTGCGTAGGAACTTCCAGGTTGATGTAAAGAATCAATTCGAGTCCCTTTTGCATGGCACGCACCGCCATCAAATCGATTTGCTTCTCCAGTAATGCTTCCAGATTGAAAGGTTGAGGATTCAACGTCAGTTTGTCGGCCTCAATTTTGGATAGATCGAGAATATCCTCGATCAGCATCAACAGATTATCTCCAGCATTTTTGAAGATCTTGATGTAGTTGCGCTGTTCGGAATTCAGGTTGGTTTCGGCCAGCAAATCCACGGCGCCAATGATGGCGTTCATCGGCGTGCGGATTTCGTGGCTCATGTTGGCCAGGAATTGGCTTTTGGCGCGATTGGCGGCGTCAGCAACGTCCTTTGCGTTCCGTAATTCTTCGGTGCGCGCTTCAACCAGCTTTTCCAGGGATCCGCCGTAGGCGGTCAGGCGCGCGTTGTTTTGCTCGATGGTATCCAGCATTTGATTGAGAGTTAGGCCCAGTTGAGCGATCTCGTCACTATTTTTGGAGGAGAATCGCGCATTGAGTCGGCCTGATTGGACCTGCTTGGCGACTTTAGCGATCTCGCGGATTGGCTGGATGATCGTACGCTCTATGACCTGTAGCAAAAAGCCAAACAACAAGGTCATGATCAAGGCGGATAACAGCAGAGAACTCTTGATTTGGGTACGAATTTGTTGACCCGATTGCAATTCGTGCAAATAGATGTCGATGGACTGGGCGGAGATGTCAGTAAGCAGGACGGTCAAGGCCAAAGTCAATTCATCGAATTGATGGTTCAAATCATTTAATTGATTTTCAAATGTATAATCATGAACTAATAAATCCCGATAGCGAAGGCAATAGGCCTTAAGACGGCTATCGTTATCCAGCGAGGATGATTCAATGTTGTGCAAAAGGGAATCGAATGCAATATTCAAACTCGTGAATTTGGCTTCTGAACGGGCAATAAAATAACTTTCCTGGAAACGATTCACATTAAACAAGGGCTTGTAAAGTGCGTTGCTATCTTGAGTGAAGAAAATGCTTGAAGCCAATACCTGATAGTTGGAATCAAAATTCGTTTTATTGAGTCTTTGCTGAGTCTTCAATTGGATCAATTGGTTGAATAAAATTTCATATTTCGAGAATAGCTCGATGATTTCTTTAACTTTAGGTTTGGGCAACATGCCAGCGATGTCCGGGTTTTCCTGACGCAGATCGGTTTTCACCTTGTTCAGCAATGTCGCAAAGCGTTGTGCAGCATCGGGGCGGTTTTGCACAAGGGCGGCCTGTTCCCAAAAGCGGATTTCCCAGAACTGCTGCTCCAGACTGTGAGTTGCTCGATCAGTTAACATAGCCAACTCACCCCGATTGGCGCTGGTGGATAATTGCTCTAAAAATAGAACTACACCCATGTAGCCAATGCCTAGCAACAACAATAACAAGCCGGCCACCAGGTAAAAGCGCTGTTTAACTGTACCTAACATGACATTGTTTTAATGGGGATAAGAAACAAGCAAACACTCCGTAACCATTCGCTCCCTTTACCCACTTGCGGAAGAGAGGTTAGGGAAGAGGACTGTATATTCAACGACTTACATCTCTATAACCCACTTTCCCTTGACAGGGGTAGAGAGGACTATGCTTACGACGGTGGGTGAGTTTTTTAATTTTTTCTAGCAGTACAACAGGTTGATCTATTGAGAGCTTTTTATCAATTCGAGTTCGACCGGGATAAAAGTTGCGACTTTTTCTCCGCGTAATGCCTTGACTGCGGTATCAACCGCTAAAACGCCCATTAGCCGTGGGTTTTGCGCGATCGTCGCGGACAGTTTGTTTTCTGTGATAGCCTGTCGAGCTTCGGGGATTGCATCAAATCCGATTAGCAATGGGCGTTGCACAACATGAGCTGCTTGCAAGGCGTCCAGCACACCTAAAATCATATTGTCGTTGTGAGCGAAAATTGCGTCGAACGTTGTTTGATTTGCGGCCAGCAAGCGTTGCATGATGATGCGAGCTTCATCGCGGCTGAAATAGGCAACTTCACGCTTGACAATTTTTAGATTGTCGTGCTGCGCGATCCGATCGTTAAAGCCTTTTCCACGCTCATAACTGGCTGAAGTTCCGGGGATACCCTCGAATTCCACAATAGCGCCGCCCTTGGGCAGTTGGCGGATCAGATATTCCGCCGCAAGTTGTCCGCCGGCGATGTTATCGGAGGCAATATGTGAAAGGACTTGGCCGCTGTCCTCCTTACGATCTACCGTAATGACCGGAATTTGGGCGCTGTGCGCCATTTCAATCCCGGGTTGCACCGCTTGCGAGTTGGTGGGATTGACGATCAGGAAATCGACTTTTTGGCCGATGAAATTCTGAATAGCCACCAGTTGTTGGGCATCATCGTTCTTGGCGTCCGAGTGCAGCAGCTCCACTCCATGCAGTCCAGCATGCGTCTGAGCGCCTTTGAACAAGGCCGTGAAAAATGGATTGGCCATTTCCGACACCGCCAGAGCGATCCGCTTGCCGAAACTGTCGTGAGTGATCAGGTCCAGTGGGGTTTCCTGATAGGCTGGGATCGGGCGGCCCTGCATCGCTTCGTGCGCTAGAGCTATTCCGTAACGACCCATCAGCTCGGGATGTTGCTCAACCGTAGCATGCATCCGGCCATTGCGCAGTTCGTTGCGCGCTGCTTCGATGTTGTCATAGCCAGCGATGAGAATGGGTGCTGTTTGAGCATGCGAATCCAGTGCTTGCAATACCCCAAGCGCCATTTGGTCGTTGGCGCAGAAGACAGCATCTACTGCGCCGTGCTTCTCCAATAGCTCGGTCATCTGCGTAAAAGCGTCTTCGGTATGCCAGTTGGCGCTGACGGAGTCCACAATTTCAATTCCGCCGCCCGTGGTAATAGCTTTCGTAAAACCGGCTTTGCGCCGATCCGCATTTTCTACGCCCCGGATGCCTTCGATAATGATGACGCGGCCTTTCCCCTGCATTTGGCGGCGCAGGTAGTGGCCTACCAGTGCAGCGCCTTTGGCATTGTCGGAACCCACGAAGGGGATGTTCAGGCCCTGCTGCGCCAGAGTCTTCTGATCCAGGGGGTTATCGATATTAATAACCGTAATGCCTCGATCAATTGCTTTTTTAACCGACGGTATCAGCTTGTGCGAGTCCACAGGGGCAATTACGATGGCGCCGTAATTGCGGGTGATGAGATTGTCAATAATACTGATTTGATATTCGACGTCGGTTTCCAATTCAGTGCCAAACACCTCCAGAACAATGCCGTTTTCATCGGCATACTCTTTAGCCCCAGCTTCCATTCTGGAAAAGAATGGGTTAGACAGGGCTTTCATGACCAGGGCGATCTTATCCCGGTTCATGTCAACTGATTGCGCAAAACTCATGAAGGGTGTTGCACATGCAGCGAACCCGATCAGCGCAAGTATGAATAAACGGCTTAACATATTGAACAATTCTCAAATATATAGCTTACTATGTAATTAAACAATAATTATGCGATAAGTGCAAAATAATCCAACATAAGTATAAAATATTATAAGCGCCAGAAAGTTAGAACCTAACCGGAACCTGTTTTGCAGGGTATCATAAAAGTCTATTTTTCTGGCAACGAATGAAAGATGATTCACTCCTGCGGGAAACTCTGTTCCCAGCGACCGTCGAACGCAATTTGCGCCAACGGTTTGCGCTCCCGAGGCGCTTGCTCTTTTTCGCGTAGCGCATCGGTTAACACCTCGACCGGCCCTGGGTGACCCACGGCGATCATCGCCATACAGATATGATCCGCCGGGATATTAAATGTCACCTTGACCTTATCCGGATCGAACCCACCCATCTGATGCGCCGCCAAACCCAGGGCAGTGGCTTGCAAACAGAGATTCTCACTAGCGGCGCCGGTATCGTACTGTGCCCAGCGGTTGGGTTTATTGTTGTGCCCAAAATGGGGCGCGGCCACCGACAACAACAGCACCGGCGCGTTTCTGACCCAGATTTGATTACCTTCCGCTAGGCATTCAAAAGCCTGTTGCCAGGCGGCGGCGTCACGGAATCGGTCCCAGACCAGATAGCGCCAGGGTTGATCGCCAAAGCAGGACGGCGCCCAGCGCGCTGCTTCCAGCAACGCCAGCACCTGTTCGCGGCTGACGGGCTGATTCGGATCGATGGCGCGCGGACTCCAGCGACGTGCAATCAAATCGGCGATCGGGGTTGAGGTCAGAGCCAGTTTTTCCAGCATGTGAGGTCTCCAGGCCGGTTGAGCTAGAATGAATAGCTAATGGTATCGCTTTGCCTGAAACAATGTAGGCGTAGTTTGCGCTGCTGTCATCAACGGTTTCATGGTACGATTTCCTAAATTTTCGATAACTCAGGCTGGCCGTGTGACCTGTCTGGATATCCCACCACATCTGAATCAAAACCAAGAACTCAGGGGAATCCTATGATCGTTTACAACCTCTTTCCCTTGCTGGCGGGTCCTTGCAGCCAGTGGACGTCTCATTTCCAACGCGCCGCCGATATGGGGTTTGACTGGATTTTTATCAACCCGGTGCAAAAGCCGGGCTACTCGGGCAGCTTGTATTCCATTGTCGATTATTTCGATCTTCACCCTCTGCTGGCTGACCCGGAATCCAAACTTCCCCTTGAACAGCAACTCAAGACAGCGCTCGCTGCGGCTGACAAGCTGGGGCTTAAAGTGATGGTGGATCTGGTGATCAACCACTGCGCCTTTGATTCGGAACTGACTCGTCAGCATCCGGAATGGTTCGTCCGTGAAGGGGACGGTAGCGTTGCCCATCCGTTCTGCATGGAGGACGGGCGCAAGGTGGTGTGGGGCGATCTGGCGTTGTTCAATCACCAGCACACCTCTGACCCGGAGGGTCTCTATCGCTACTTCTTCAAAATTGTCGAATATCTGATGCAGCTGGGTTTCAAGGGCTTCCGTTGCGACGCCGCTTACCAGATTCCCCGCAATACCTGGAACCGGCTGATTCGCGAAATTCGGCAGAAGTATCCCGACACCATGTTCGCCGCGGAAACCCTGGGCTGCACTGCTGATCAGACCAAGCAAACGGCGCAAGCTGGTTTCGATTTTGTGTTTAACAGCTCTAAATGGTGGGATTTCCACGGCACCTGGCTGTTAGAGCAGTATCAACTGGTGCGCGAAATTGCTCCGTCCATCAGTTTCCCGGAAAGCCATGACACCGACCGGTTGTTTCAGGAAGTCAATGGCAATGTAGCCGCCATGAAGCAGCGCTATCTGTTTTCCGCCCTGTTTTCCGCGGGCGTGATGATTCCCATTGGTTTTGAATATGGCTTCCGCCGCCGCTTGCATGTGGTCGAAACCCGGCCCAGCGACTGGGAGCAACCGAATACGGACCTCTGCGAGTTCATCACAAAAGTGAATGCGATCAAGCGGCAATATTCCATTTTCCAGGAAGAGTGCCCGACCAGCATTTTGCCCTACCAGAACCCCAACATCTTGTTGATGTGGAAGGCTTCGGCCCGCAGCCAGGAAGAGGCGCTGATCGTCCTAAACAAGGATCCGTGGAATCATCAGTATTTCTATGCTGAAAATATCGGCACCTACATCCAGGCGGGTGCTCCGCTGCAAGATGTATCTCCTGAGTACACCCTGGAATACATTCCACGACCGTTTTCCTACGATCTGCGGCCTGGGCAGGCATTTGTCATGGTCGCCAGCCGCGATCATTTACCGCAGCAATAGACGACGAGGCGCGGGCGCGCTTCAACGCTTTCAGGATAAAGGCGCTTTGGACCCGCAGCCCGCGCTGGCATACGACAATAAGGATGGAAGTTTATGTATATTGTACAAATTGCTCCCGAATGCGCCCCGGTGGCCAAAGTCGGCGGCTTGGCGGATGTCGTTTTCGGCCTGTCCCGGGAACTGGAAATTCGCGGCAATGAAGTCCACATCATTTTACCGAAATATGACTGCATGCGTTATGACCACATCTGGGGTCTGCAAGTCAGCATGAAGGATCTGTGGGTACCCTGGTATAACGGGGCGGTTCATTGTTCAGTGTGGTTCGGCTTCGTCCACGGCCGCAAGTGCTTTTTCATCGAGCCGCATTCGCAGGACAATTTTTTCAATCGCGGCCATTTCTACGGTTTCTCGGATGATGTTAGCCGCTTCGCGTTTTTCAGCAAAGCGGCGCTGGAATTCCTGCACAAGGACAACCGTCGGCCGGATATCATCCACTGTCACGACTGGCAGACGGGTTTAGTACCTGTGTTGTTGTTCGAACAATACGCGCATGGCGGCATGCACTGGCAGCGCGTTTGCTATACCATCCATAACTTCAAGCATCAGGGACTGACCGGCGAGTATGCGCTATGGGCTACCGGTCTGACCAACATTGCTCATTATTTCAACTACGACCGGCTGCGCGACAACTTCAACCATACCGCGGTCAATCTGATGAAGGGCGGTATTGTCTACTCTAATTTCGTGACGACCGTGTCGCCCGCCCATGCCCACGAGGCGCGCTTTACTGATCAGGGCAGCGGATTGAGCCATACTCTGAATGTGCATCAGAGTAAATTCGGCGGGGTGCTGAATGGCATTGACTATGAGGTGTGGAATCCCGAAATCGATCCGCATATCGCCAGCCGCTATAATATCGAGACTCTGGATAAAAAGTACGAAAACAAGGATGCGCTGCGCGACCGGCTGTGGCTGAGCAAGGATTTCAAGCCGATTATCGCCTACGTGGGCCGGCTCGACAGCCAGAAAGGCGTTGATCTGATCCATCACGCCATCTTCTACGCCCTGCGTAATAATGCTCAGTTTGTGCTGCTCGGCTCCAGCCCGGAACCGAATATTAACCACCATTTCTGGAATCTGAAGCGCCATCTCAACGACAGTCCCGATTGCCACCTTGAACTTGGATTCAATGAAGAACTGTCGCATTTAATCTACGCTGGGGCGGATATGGTGGTCATGCCCAGCCTGTTTGAACCCTGTGGTCTCACACAGATGATCGCGCTGAAATACGGCACCGTGCCGATTGTGCGGGCGGTCGGCGGTCTTCAGGATACGGTATTCGACAAGGATTATGATGGCCGGCCCTGGGAAGCGCGTAATGGCTTTGTCTTTCATAACGCGGATCATGCCGGTCTCGAATCCGCCATGCACCGCGCCATTGCCCTGTGGTTCGCTTACCCTGACGATTTCCGGGAATTGATGATCCACGGCATGCAGTGCGACTACTCCTGGTGTCGACCCGGTCAGGATTATCTCAACATCTACGATCTGATCCGTTGCAAGTAACAACTCCAAATGTCTACCACTCCAAAGGAGAATCCTACGCATGAGTCAACTTCCGGAATACGTCGATGGTTTGCCCAATATTTGCGGCTCGGAACCTTTGATTGAACAAACCTTGCGTACTAGCGCTGACCGGCCGGTATTCCTGCCCGAGAGTCGGGTGGATTTCGGTCACATTCGCGCCACCTGCGCCATTGCTCTGCACATGCATCAACCGTTAATTCCTGCGGGTGGGCATGATTTGCAGACGGCGGGTATGATCAGCAATCTCAAGTACATGATGGACAATCAGGGGATTGGCGATAACTACAATGCCCCGGTTTTCCACTGGTGCTACAAGCGCATTGGCGAATTCGTTCCGCAATTGATCAGCGAAGGCAAGGAGCCGCGCGTGATGCTGGAATACTCCGGTACGCTGTTCCACGGTTTGCGCGACATGGGTTTGCACGATGTTTTCGATGCGCTTAAGAACGCGACCTGTAACCCGGATTTTCGACGCGGCGTAGAGTGGCTGGGCTGTCCCTGGGGTCATGCAGTCGCGCCTTCGACCCCGGCGCAGGATTTCCGCTTGCACGTCAAAGCCTGGCAGCATCATTTTGCGGCAATCTTTGGTCTGGAGGCGCTGGAGCGGGTGCGCGGCTTCTCGCCCTCGGAAATGGCGCTGCCCAATCATCCTGATACGGCTTACGATTATATCAAGACTTTGGTGGACTGCGGTTTCCAATGGGTCCTGGTGCAGGAACACACGGTGGAACAACCGGAGAATGGTTGGGGACCGGAGAAGAAGCATCTGCCGCACCGATTGGTCTGCACCAATTCCAAGGGCGAAACGGTCAGCATTATCGCTGTGATCAAAACCCAGGGCAGCGACACTAAACTCGTGGCGCAAATGCAGCCTTATTACGAAGCCAAGGGATTATCGCGCTGGGAACTGGCGGGCAAGTCCGTGCCGCCGCTGGTGACTCAGATTGCCGATGGCGAAAATGGCGGCGTAATGATGAACGAGTTCCCCGGCATGTTTTTCCAGGTCATGCACGAAGCGTCCGGGTCGGATGTGCCGATGATGAACGCCACCGAATATCTCGAACATCTGTTCGCGATGGGCATTAAGGAAAGTGATCTGCCCACTTTGCAACCGTTGCTCCAGAAGCGCATCTGGGAGCGGTTTAAACCGGGCGACGGTCCGGAGAAACTGGAACAAACTATCGCTGAACTTAAAAAGGAAGATGGTCGTTTCCACATGGAAGGCGGCAGTTGGACCAATGATATTTCCTGGGTGCGCGGCTACGATAATGTCCTCGGCCCGATGGAAAAGGCCAGTTCGACCTTTTATGAAAAGGTGTTGAAACCGAAAGTGCCGACGACCGATCCACGCTATCGCAATGCGTTGTTCCATCTCATGTCCTCGCAGACCAGTTGCTACCGGTACTGGGGACAGGGATTGTGGACCGATTACGGTCGCGAAATCTGTCGGCGGGCCAGCGCCGTTGCTGAGAGCATTTAGCCACTCCAAATCATTCCATCGGGGCCGGATTTGGATTTATCATGATAAAAATACTGGATTAGCGGAGATACGGTTATCCGCCGTATCCACCGCAATCCGCTCACAGGAGGAGGCTGAATCATGGCGGATACACTCTACCATGCGTTGGTGCTGAACCTTCATCAACCGCACGGTAATCTGGAACACCTGTTACAGCATAATGAATGGGAAGCGCGGGAAATTCTGTTCGCTACGGACCGGATTCCCCGCTCGCTGACCGACTATCAGGATGTAGGCCGGGTCCACCTGGCCCTGTCGGCGACTCTGCTGGAAACCTTGACCCATTCGGATTTTCAGAGCCGGGCCTATGGCATCGTCGATTGCAGCGCGCTGATTTGGAGCCTGTGCAATAGCCCGGCGATCGACATGCTGGGCACCGCCTATTATCACCCGGTCATGCCACTGATTCCGCCAGCCGACTGGCCGGCGCAATTGGAGCGGTGGCGGGGATTTGCCCGTCGGCTGTTTTATAACAGCGACTTCCAGGGATTCTGGCCGCCGGAAATGGGCTTTTGCATGGAGATGATCCCATTGTTGCGGCGACTGGGTTATCGCTATGTCCTGGTGGACAGTGAACATGTCAAACCGGTGGAGCCGATGCGTTGGGAAGATGTGCGCTATCGGCCACATATCGCGCAGTACGGCGGCGAGGAAATAACCGTTATTGTGCGTGATCGCGATCTGTCGAATGCCCAGGAGTCAGGCATGGAGTTTGAGTGGTTTGACAAGGAAGTCCGGGAACGCACTAAGAATTGCAACTTCCCGCCCTTGGTGACGACCTGTAGCGATGGCCAGAATGGCGGCTGGTTCCGCAACGTCACGCCAGGCAGCAACTTCTGGGATGCGTTCTACAAGCCGCTCATGGAAAAAACGCGAACTGGAGCGAGCGCTATTCAACCGGTCTTTATCAAGGATTATCTGGACCGGTTCGGCGCACGAGGCGAGGTCACGGTCGGGCCGGGCGCCTGGAATACCGGCTGGCATGACGGCAACGATTTTGTGCAATGGACTGGAACCCAGGCGCAGAAAGATGCGCTGACCCGGGTGGACGAGGTCAGCCAGGCGATACACGGCGCACTGAGCAACGCCACGAATATCGGTTCGCATAACCCGGAATTACTGACTTTATTGGAGGAAGCGCGCTGGCGGGTCCTGCGGGCGGAAACCAGTTGCAACTTCTTTTGGGGCGACGCCTGGGTGATGCGTTGTCACTCTGATCTCGACCAGGCCTGTGAGTGTCTGGAGCGGGCCAGCGCCTGTTTTAATTGAGGCGAGCAGCGAGTAGCGAGTAGCGAGTAGCAATTGGCTTCTCGTTACTTGCCGCTCGTTACCTTCTACAGCATGGCTTCGATGGCATCCCGCAGTTTCGGCATATCCAGCAGCCCGAGCTGATAATGCACAATCCGCCCTTCGGGCGAAATAAGCACCGTGGTTGGCGTAACCTGCACATTATCGAACTCGCGGGCAATGCGTTCCTCGCTGTCCAGCACGATGGGATAAGGAATCTGGCGCTGCTCGGCCATCGCCCGCACTTGGGCGGGCGGATCATAAGCCATCGCTACGCCGATGATTTCCAATCCCTTGGAGTTTAAGTCCCGGTATAACTCGATCAGATGGGGCATTTCCTCGATGCAGGACGGGCAGGTCGTGGCCCAGAAGGTCACCAGCACGGGCCTGCCGCGTAACTGTTCCAAGGTCAGGGTGCGTCCGTCCAGCGTTTTTCCGACCAGGGGCGGCGCTTCGCGCAGACCGGCGGGCATGAACCAGATCGCGGCGAAGACGAGAATCACGATCAGGGCGATGCCGGCGATGAGCATTTCTTTGTTGAGCTTCACGAAAAAATCTCCTGCGGTCGATCATTGAATGGCGTTCTTCAGTTTACGCGATGAAACCGACGCCAGACCATTTTTTCCAACTCTACCAATGACAACAACGCCAATCCCACTAGCGCTACAAGCATCCAGTCGGCAACGCTAATCGGCGTAGTACCCAATAGATATTGCAGGGGCGGTAGATAGGTAAACGCCAGTTGTATCACCAACAGGATGCTGATGGTCATCAGCACCGGGCGACTGCCTAGCAGACCTTCTCGCGACAGGACCGGATGATAGAGATAACGGCTGTTGAACAGATAGAAAGCCTCATTGACCACCAGGGCGTTGACTGCGACCGTGCGGGCGGCTTCAAGCGATGCGCCCTCCGCAGTCCGCCACAGGAACAAAGCCAGCGGCGCGATCACGACCAACACCGACACAAAGACGATTCGCCATAACATGAAGCCATTGACCAGCGGCTCTTCGGAATTGCGAGGCCGCCGTTTCATCACATTCGCTTCGGCGGGTTCAAACGCCAGCGCCAGTGAGAGCGTTACAGCGGTGACCATGTTGACCCATAGAATCTGCACGGGCGTGATCGGCAGCGCTAATCCAAATAGAATTGCAGCGATGATCACCAGCGCCTCGGCGCCATTGGTCGGCAGGGTGAACAGTAATGCTTTGCGCAGATTATCGTAGACCGTGCGGCCTTCCTCAACGGCGTGCGTGATCGAGGCAAAGTTGTCATCGGCCAACACCATCTCCGCCGCTTCCTTAGCGGCTTCAGTGCCTTTCAGGCCCATCGCGATCCCGACATCGGCGCGTTTGAGCGCCGGCGCATCGTTGACCCCGTCACCGGTCATTGCGACGACTTGATGACGGTCTTGCAGAGCGGCGACCAAGCGCAATTTATGTTCAGGACTGGCGCGGGCATACACGTCGGTATCCAGCACCCGCGTGCGCAGTGCGGTATCGTCCAGCGCCTCTAACTCCGGACCGGTTAAAACGTCTTCTCCATTGCCGATGCCGAGTTGGGTTGCAACCGCCCGCGCAGTCGCACGGTGATCGCCGGTGATCATTTTGATTCGGACGCCAGCCTCCTGGGTCCGGCGCACTGCCTGAATGGCTTCCTCGCGCGGCGGATCGCTGATGCCCATCAAACCCAGCAGGGTCAGGCCCGCTTCGACATCAGCGAAGGTTAATTCCCGCTGGATTTTGGGAACCGGTCGAACGGCGACGGCCAGCACCCGTTGCCCTGCTGCCGCCAAGACTTCAATCCGTTCCCACCACTCATCAAGACTCAGCGGCTGCAAACCCTCAAGATGTTGTTGGTCAGCGCACATATCCAGGATGCGCTCTGGCGCGCCTTTGACGTAGATGACATGTTCGCCGTGATGATCATGATGCAGGGTGGCCATGAAGCGATGTTCAGATTCAAAAGGAATGCTGTCGAGGCGCTGAAAGCGCGCTTTTTCATCGACGGGATCAAGACCCGCTTTTAACGCCAAGGTCAGCAACGCGCCTTCGGTGGGATCGCCTTCCATGCGCCATTCGCCCTTGCGTTCGTACAACGCCGCATCGTTGCATAGATGAACCGCGCGGGCGATATGCTGCAAGTCAATCGCTTCTTTAGGGTTAATTGCGGACGCTTCGCTGGTGAAACCGCCGGTGGGCGCGTAACCCACGCCGCTGACCTCGAACAGGCGATCGGGGGTCATTACGCGCTGCACGGTCATTTCATTGCGGGTCAGGGTGCCGGTCTTGTCTGAACAAATAACGGTGACTGCACCCAAGGTTTCCACGGCGGGCAAGCGGCGGATGATCGCGTTGCGCTGGGCCATGCGCTGAACGCCGATGGCCAGGATAATAGTCATAATCGCAGGTAATCCTTCGGGAATCGCCGCCACCGCCAGGGCTACGGCGGCGATGAACATTTCCTGCATGGACTGGCCGCGCCAGAACACGCCAGCGACGAAGGTGAGACTTGCAATCAGCACAATGGCGAGACTCAACCAGCGCCCGAATTGGGCGATCTGCCGCAGCAACGGCGTGGCGATTTCCTCGATCTGTTCCAACAGGACGCTGATCCGTCCGATTTCAGTCGCTTCACCGGTGGCCACCACCACGCCTGCGCCCTGGCCATAGGTGATTAGCGTGCCAGAATAGGCCATGTTGGTGCGATCGCCGATCGCAACTTCGGCAGGAACAGGATGGCATTGCTTGCCCACCGCTTCGGCCTCGCCGGTCAAGATCGCTTCCTGAATGCGCAGATTGCAGATTTCGATCAACCGCAGGTCGGCAGGCGCCTTGTCGCCGGATTGCAGCAGCACCCAGTCGCCGGGAACCAACTCCTCGGCGGGAATTTCCCGGCGCTGGCCCGCGCGCAACACCATGGCGCGAGGCGATAACATCTTACGGATAGCCGCCATCGCCGATTCCGCCTTGCCTTCCTGCACGAAGCCAACCATAGCGTTGATGATGACCACACCCAGGATGACAGTAGTGTCGACGCCATGCCCCAGGGTGGCGGTAATCGTGGCGGAAACCAGCAACAGATAGATCAATACGTTGTGAAATTGCAACAGAAAGCGCATCACGGGTCCGCGCCGTTGCGGAGCGTGTAGCCGGTTGGGGCCGCAGGCTGCCAGACGCCGGGCGGATTCTTCGTCGCTCAAGCCATTGGCGGTGGTTTGCAGTTCCTGCAAGACCTGTTCGGGAGTGAGCGTGTGCCAGAAGGGAGGGGCTGGGGAGGTCAATGCGTTCATGGGCAAGGCTCCTTGATCGCGGTGATTCCAGGATGTCAAAATACCGATTGCTTCATCCTGTTTGACCTTGATGCGGCGCAAAAAAGCCTTACGGCAATCGCGTGTAGAGTGGATGACGCCAATTATCCCAGCCCACGCATCTATTTGAACCTGCCAAAATTTCTGCGTCAGTTCACTAAAAAGGCAGTGTTAGATTGGTTTGCAATCCCAGCAGGATGCAGCGGAATCGCTCCTGAATATCGGTCATTGCTTCTGCGTGATCGGCCTCGAAGCGCAACACCAGACTCGGCGTAGTATTGGAAGCGCGCACGAGCCCCCAACCGTGCGGAAATTCCACCCGTAACCCGTCCAGGGTAATGACTCGCGCATCCGGGCCAAAATCGGCTTGGCTTGTCAAGCGCTCCATAAAACGGAATGGCTCGCCCTCGGCCATCTCCAAGCGCAATTCCGGAGTGGTCAAGCCAGTCGGATAGGCCGCGAAGAACTCGGTGCTGGAACCGCTCTGCCCAGCCAGCAATCGGAGTAACCGGGCGGCGGCATAGAAGGCGTCATCGAATCCGAACCAGTCATCGGCATGCGCCAGATGGCCGGTGATCTCGCCGCCCAACAAAGCGCCGGTTTCGCGCATCTTGGCCTTGATCAGCGAATGGCCGGTTTTCCACAGAATCGGCTGGCCGCCCAGTCGTTCGATCAACCGGGTGAGATGCCAGGAGCATTTGATATCATAAACAATCGCTGCGCCAGGATAGCGGGTCAGCACTTCTTCGGCCAGTGGCATCAAGAGCCGATCCGGCCAGATGATTTCACCAGTGTCGGTGACTACGCCCAGCCGGTCGGCATCGCCGTCAAACGCCAGACCTATATCGGCTTGATGTTCGAGCACCGCCGCCTGCAAATCGACCAGATTTTCCGGAATACTGGGATCGGGATGATGGTTGGGAAAGCGGCCATCGACTTCACAGTACAATTCCACGACTTCACAACCGAGTGCGCGCAGCAACGGCGGCGCGGTGTGCGCAGCGATGGCGTTGCCGCAATCCACGACCACTTTCAGCGTTCGAGGCAGGGGCAGTGTTTCACTGACGCGGCGAATATATTCAATGCAAACATCCGCTGATCGCTCGCCGCCGTGACCTTGACGCAGATTGCCGGTTTCGATGCGGCGGCGCAGGTCACGAATCACTTCGCCATGCAGGGCAATCCGGTCAATAACGATTTTCAGACCGTTATAGTTGGGCGGGTTATGGCTGCCGGTGACCATAACACCGGCGTGGGTATCATCAAGAGTGTGGGTGGCGTAATACAGCAAGGGAGTGGAGAGCGCACCCAGATCAATGACGTCCAGGCCCGCCGCACGGATGCCCGTCTTGAGCGCAGCGCAGAGCGCTGGACTGGACAATCGCCCGTCGCGTCCTACCGCGATGCAGCGCTCGCCGCGCTCAGCGGCCAAACTACCCACCGCTTGACCAATATCATGCACAGCCTCGGGCGTCAGGTCGCGGTCAACAATGCCGCGAATATCATATTCCCGAAAAATGGATTTTTTCATCAGGGATTAGTTAATGTCGCCCAGAATGACCGAAACCGCCTACGCCGCGCCCGCTCGGCGTGAATTCGGAAACCATCGCGAATTGTGCATGAACCACAGGCACGATGATCATCTGCGCAATTCGCTCGCCCACCGCAATGGTAAACGGCGCGTGGCCCCGGTTCCAGCACGAGATCAGCAGTTCGCCCTGATAGTCGCTATCGATGAGTCCTACCAGATTGCCCAACACGATGCCATGCTTATGGCCGAGGCCGGAACGCGGCAACACCAGCGCCGCCAAGCCAGGATCGCTGATATGGATTGCCATGCCAGTCGGGATCAGATGCGTTTCTCCTGGATGCACGATCAGCGGCTCGGCCAGGCAGGCGCGCAAGTCCAGACCGGCTGAACCGTCCGTGGCGTACTCAGGCAGAGGGATATCCTGGCCCAGTCGGGGATTCAGGATTTTCAACTCGATGGTTTGATGAGTCATCATGCTTTTCCGATTCGATACCGCTCGGCGATTAACGCAACCAATTGTTGTCCGAGCCAGTCCTTATCCGCCAAGGGTAACACGCGCTCGCCTCCCTCCCACAGCACATGCAAGGCATTCTGCTCGCTTTCAAAGCCGCTGCCGGCGATGCCCACCTGATTGGCGGCGATCAGGTCCAGATTCTTGCGACGACGCTTGTCCTCGGCATAGCGCAGCACATCATGCGTTTCTGCGGCGAAACCCACGGTAAATGGTCGATGAGCACGCAGCGCAGCGACTTCAGCGAGAATATCCGGGTTGCGCGCCAGTTCCAAGGTCAACGTCTCGTCGGTTTTCTTAATTTTGCGCTCTGCCGCCTGAGCGGCGCGATAATCGGCGACCGCTGCGGTTGCGATGAAAATATCCGCCTGCCGGACCCGGTTCATCACGGCCTCATGCATTTCAAGCGCGCTCTCCACATCGATCCGCTCGATGCCAGGCGGAGTCGGCAAATGCACGGGACCGCTGACCAGCGTCACCCGCGCCCCCGCCATCGCCGCGGCGGCGGCGACAGCAAAACCCATTTTTCCAGTGCTACGGTTACTGATGAAACGCACCGGATCGAGCGCCTCGCGGGTCGGACCTGCGGTGAGCAGCACAGTCAGACCTTGCAAATCGTGCGGTGTGAGGGTCTCGGCGGTCAGGGATTCCTCAACGGACGATGTGGGTTGCCATTGGGCGCCTTCTTCCTTCCCGCCCAGCCACTCAACGACCAAATTCCGCAACTCCAGCGGCTCCAGCATCCGTCCCTCGCCAATCTCGCCGCACGCCTGTTCACCGCTGCCCGGCCCCCAGATTTTAACGCCGCGCCGCACCAGCAGTCGGCAATTGTCCTGAGTCGCGATATTTTGCCACATTAGGCGGTTCATAGCCGGCGCAACCGCCAGCGGCCGGTCGGTAGCGAGACACAGGGTGCTAAGCAAATCATTCGCCATGCCATGCGCCAGGCGAGCAAGGAAATCGGCGGTGGCCGGAGCGATCAGGATCAAGTCCGCCCAACGCGCCAGCTCAATATGCCCCATGCCGGCTTCGGCGTTGACATCCAGCAGTTCCGTGCGCACCGGTTGCCCGGAGACGGCCTGGAACGTCAGAGGGGCTACGAAGGCGGTGGCGGCTGGGGTCATGGCCACCTGAACGTCAGCGCCTGCTTCGCGCAGACGGCGCGTCAGGTCGGCGCTTTTATAAGCGGCGATGCCACCGGTAATACCGAGCAGAATTCGGGTGTTAGCCAGGGGCTGGAGCATGAGAGGACTCCGGGCAAGAAGGAAAAGTTGCTGAAAGCTTAACGCAACTTACAGGCATGCGGAAATAAAAAGGGCGTCCGAACACGTACTGTGATGACACGCGTCCGGACGCCATAGTCCGCGACGGCGGCCCCCGTTAGCCGCCCGAATCGATGCTGCTGTCAAACCAGAGGGGCTTGTTGAGCATCGATCCTTGGAGTTCGGTAATGCAATTCAGTGGCCAAGTTTCCAAGTTATTATTTTTATAATTTTTTTATGATTCTTCCGGCTTGATAAGCCTGATGGACAGGGATTATATTGCCTGGTTATGGTGCGAAATGTGAAGGAGATGTGCAAAGAATGTGCGCCGCGACGACGAAGAGGCAGTGCTAGTCTCTTCTTCTCCCGCGAGTGGGAGAAGAATTCAAGAAGAGGGGTCAGCGCGCATCAGAAATTGGTCTTTTGCAGTTGACAATTCGTTGTATCCATAAGGATACTCGCGCTGCAAAGCTATTATGGCATCCAATTTTTTGCGCTAAACAATAAAACAAAACGGTTGACCATCTGTGACAGACCTTTCTCACTTTTTAAGCATATTGGGGCTGCGCCGTAAAGACCTCAAGGAGTTCAACGGCCAGAACGGCAGTACCAAGGTCTTTAATACCTTCATGGAAATCCTTCGGCACAACAACGTGTCCGACAGGGAAAATGCTTTCAACCGTCTGTGCGCCATCATTCTCGCCAAACTGGTGGATGAAGATCGCAGTGAGACCGATATTCTCAGCTTTCAGTGGTTTCCTGGTAACCATTCAGTCCCCCCCTTTGGCAAAGGGGGGAGGTGAACGCTTACGTTTCCTGACAAAGACACCCCGGAAGAACTGATCGATCGTCTGCAACGCCTCTATAAGCGCGGCATGAAAGACTCCCTCGGCGAAGAAATCACCTACTTCGAGGAAAGAGACATCGACAACGCCTTCATGGCCCACCGGCGCGACATGGCCCGCAACGAGGTCAAAAAAATCTTCCGCGCCCTCAAATTCTACACCAACAATGACTTTGCCTTTAAATGCGAATTAAGAGCTAACTAATATCCTTAAATATAAATATGTTACGTTACTCATCGAATTGCTGACGAAAATCCAGAATCGGGTTTTCAACGAGTTGAGGATGAAGCTCTTAATTCGCATTTAAGGAGGTGCATAACCGCAAGCTCTTCGAGCAAAACACGCAGGTGGTCCGCGAGGTCGTGGAGTTATTCCAGAGCTACCGGCTGAAATACACCAGCAAGCAGGCTTTCCTGGGCAATCTGTTTGAACTGTTGTTGAACAGCGGCTTCAAGCAGTCCGAAGGTCAGTTTTTTACCCCGATTCCCATCGCCCGCTTCATCGTGCGCTGTTTGCCGCTTCGCGAGCGCATGGCCGCCGCTCATGCTGCGGGCGACGCGCGGGTGATTCCCAAGGTGATGGATTACGCCTGCGGCAGCGCCCATTTTCTCACCGAGGTGATCGAGGAGCTTCAGGAAGACCTGGCTGCCCTTGACCTTTCGCAACAGGTCAGCACCACTTGGGCGCGGGATTGCGTCTGGGGAATCGAAAAAGATTATCGTCTGGCCCGCACCGCCAAGATCGCCCTGTTCCTGCACGGCGCAGGCGACGCCAATATTCTTCATGCGGATGGCCTCGAACATGACGACGCCCTGCCCAAACCCGGTACGCTGGACGTGCTGATTGCCAACCCACCGTACTCAGTCAAGGATTTCAAGCAGCACCTTAATCTCCGCCACAACCGTTTTACCCTGCTGCCTCATCTCACCTCGAACAGCGGCGAGATTGAAACGCTGTTTGTGGAACGGGCTGCGCAACTTAACAAGCTTCGCATTGCGCCTACGCCCGCTTTTTTGGATTTTTCCCGCACGGGTTGCGATTTGGCGTTCAACCTGTCGCCTCAACAGGCTATGAAGTCAGTTCAATTTGAGACGCGGTTTGATCGGGTTCCGTTCGATCAAGTTGCGACCCTGGAGTACGGCAAACCGCTTCCTGAGCGCAGCCGGATTCCAGGGGAATTCCCGGTGATGGGGTCTAACGGAATCGTTGGCTATCACAACGAGTATCTTGTGGAAGGCCCGGCAATTGTTGTTGGTCGGAAAGGCTCTGCCGGAAAGATCACCTACATTGAGCAGAACTGTTTTCCAATCGACACCACCTTTTACGTCTCGTGTGACAAAAACAAAGTGGCGCTTCGCTATCTGCAAGCCATTTTGCAGGAGCTAAAACTGGAAGAACAAGCCAAAGCCCAGGGAGTTCCAGGCTTAAACCGAAATGATGTTTACAAGTTTTCCATTCCCCTGCCGCCGCAGTCTGTCCAAGAGAAGATCGTGAAAGCTATCGCAGCGCTCGAAAAGAAGGCGCAGACGTATGTCATTAAAGACCTTGTTGACCAAAAGCGGCAGATTCTTCTGGATGGCATCAAATAGCCAAGGCGCTGATCAAAGATGCTTGGCTGGGAGTTATTCGCCCTGCTGGATAACGCTGGGGCGAACCTGGATGAGCGTCTTGGCGCAGGACGATCCCAAAGCGCAACCATGACATCCGCTACTAGCAGGTGCGGCGTTCTTCCCGGAAGGCTTCCCGTCCCGGCCAGCGCCGGATCGAAACCAGCCGACTGGCGCGTAAGCCCGTAATAGCCCGAAAGCTGCGCCTGCCACGATCAACAGCGCCAATCCATCCTGCCATCCCATCTCAACCGCCTCCCAACGCCAAGGCGACCCGATAAGTGATGAAGGCCGCGATATAGGCCAGCACGATCAGGTACACAAACATGAACACCGGCCAGCGCCAGGAATTCGTTTCGCGCCGAGTTGCCGCCAGCGTCGCCAGACATTGCGGGGCGAACACATACCAAGCCAGCAAGGCCAGCGCCGTCGCCAGCGTCCAGTCCTGAGCCAGCGCCACGCTCAACGCCTCGGTGACCGCCTCTTCGTTGCCGCTCAACGCATACACCATACCCAACGCCGCCACCGCCACCTCACGCGCCGCCAGGCCCGGCACCAGGGCAATAGCGATTTGCCAGTTAAACCCAATCGGCGCCAGCAGCGGCGCCAGCGCATGTCCAATCATACCGGCAAAGCTGTAATTGATCGCCGGCTCAGTCGCCCCCGCTGGCGCGCTGGGAAACGTCGCCAGACACCACAGCACAATCATGACCCACAGAATGATCGTGCCGATGCGCCGCATAAAAATCCGGGCGCGCTCCAGCAAACCCAGTAACACATTTGTTGGATTCGGCCATTTATAGCTTGGCAACTCCATTAACAACGGCTGCCGCGCTCCGCGCAACAGAGTCAGGCGCAACACGCCCGCTACCACCAGCGCCCCAATAATGCCAGTCGCGTACAAGCCGAACATGACCAGCCCTTGCAAGCCGATTCCGCCCCAAACCGTGGTGTTAGGAACGAAGGCGGCGATAACCAGGACATACACCGGCAATCGCGCCGAGCAGGTCATCAGCGGCGCAATCAGAATAGTGGTCAGGCGATCCAGGGGATGTGCAATGGTGCGCGCCGCCATGATGCCGGGAATGGCGCAGGCAAAGCTGGACAGCAGGGGGATAAATGCGCGCCCGTTCAAACCCACCCCGCTCATCAGCCGATCCATCAGAAACGCGGCGCGCGTCATATAGCCGGAATCTTCCAGCAGTAGAATGAACAGGAACAAAATCAGGATCTGCGGCAGGAAAATGATCACCCCGCCGACCCCGGCAATAATTCCGTCAACGATCAGGCTCTTGAGCAGGCTGTCCGCCATGTGCGCGGACAGCCATTGTTGCAAACCGACCATCACTGCGTCGATAGCGTCCATCGGCGCTTCCGCCCAACTGAACACAGCCTGAAACATCAGAAACAACAGACTCAGCAGAATCAGCGGTCCAGCCACCGGGTGCAGCAAGACACTGTCAATTTGCCGAGTGAGGCGTTCCGGCGCTCCTTCCTGGATGACGGCTTCCTGCAACACGCGCTCGACCTCTCGGTGGTAGGCACGAATCGCGTCGGGCGAGGGTTCCTCCCAGGCATCCATCGCCGTTGCTCCATCAGCGCCCGGCCTTTGCTGCAACAGCCGGTCGATCTGATTCAGCAGGTCTTGTACACCGTGCTTGCGCATCGCGACGGTAGTCACAACCGGAATGCCTAACTGCCGGGATAGCGCGTCGATGCTGATCTGGCAACCGCGTTTTTCAGCAATATCCATCATGTTCAGCGCCAGAATCAGTGGTCGGTCCAATTGCCGCAGTTCCAGGAGCAACCGCAGATGTTGTCCCAGATTGGTCGCGTTGGTAACGCAGACGACAACGTCCGGCAGGGCTTCCTGCGCCTGCCGGCCCAGCACGACATCGCGGGTAATGGCCTCATCGGGGCTGCGCGCACGCAGACTGTAACTGCCCGGCAGGTCGAGAAGTTCAACGGTGTGGCCAACGGGCGTCCGCAAGCAGCCGCTTTTCCGTTCGACGGTCACGCCAGGGTAATTACCGGTCTTTTGCCGGCTGCCGGTCAGCGTGTTGAATAGGGTGGTTTTGCCGCAGTTAGGCGGGCCGACCAAGGCGATGCGCGCCAGCCGACTCTCGTCAATGGGCAAAGTGGTCGTGGTCATGATGACGCATACTCCAGCGTCATCACCGGCGCGGACTCTACCGCCGCATCGCGCAGCGGCCCAACCAGCACGGCATTCGCTTCACAGCGACGCAAGGCCACAGTCATGGTTTGATTAATGCGCACCGCTAACGGATCGCGACCCAGAAAGCCATGGTGCAACACTTCAACGCGCGCGCCTTCCACAAACCCCATTTCCAACAGGCCGCGTTCGACTTCCTGATTGCCATCGCTAGCCTGGACGGCCAGAATGCGCCCGACGCCGCCACACCGCATCAGGCTCAGGGGTTGGGTAAAGCCCAGTCCTACGGTGCAACCCGCCTCGAACGCCCGGCGTTCCTGTTCACTCAGCCTGTTCATTTAGCTTCCTCCACCGCCGTCCGGGTTTGAGCCGGCGCTCGCAGCATTTTGTCCACCTCATCATGATGAGTTTGCTCCTCAGCAATCTGGGTGCGAGCATATTCTTCCAGCCGCACGTCCTTGTCGCGCACCACGTCAAGCAGTTCGTAGTATGCCTTGAGCGCTTCACCCTCATGCGCCAGCGATTCCCGCAGGATATCGCCGATGTCATGCTGGTGCGTTTCCAGCAGCGGGCCGATATCGAGCGATGGGTGTCCCCCCAAGCTGGTGATCAACTCCCCGGCCTGACGGGCATGGAGCAGACTTTCATCCGCTTGCGCATTCAGCCAACCGACGATCGGGATGCGATTGTAGCCGTACACCATCAGCGCGTAGTGGGTGTAGCGCACTACGCCCGCTAGCTCCAGTTCGAGAATCCGGTTCAATACTCGGATCGCAGCGTCTTTGTCGAATGCTTGATTCATGCTTGTATTCACCATTTTATCTTAATGAAACAAATATTTGCTACTCGCCGAACCAGGTAAGCTGCGTTGATGGCCGCGTGGCGACCATTGTCGGCATTTCTACAGTGGAAGCATTATATTATAAATGATAATAATTCTCAAATAAAAAATATATTTTTGTTTTTAATAAAACAAATAAAATCGCACTCATAGACTCATTAACTGTTAAAGACTATAAGCAAGCAGAATGCCAACCTGTTCAAATTATCCTAATTGGTAGGATTTCCTTAGTCGCTACACGCTGCCGGAAGACTTAAAAACAAATACAGTAAAATTAAACAATTAATTTATAAAAAAATTTATGTTAAAAGTGCAAAGAAATTTGCTCTGAAATTTAGAGTGGATTTTGGCGGGCGAGTCGAAGATCCGCGCGCGTAGGCGTGGCTGTCTTACATTCATTTGTGCTGATTGTGAATGCGGATTGACAAAGCGAACATGATAATCGATGGGTTAGAATCGGCGCCGATTGGTGTTAAACCGGTCTTCAACTCAATCTCATTGTACAGGAAAAGAACATGAAATTCGTGAATACCTTATTGCTGGTTTTAGCCCTGATGGTCAGTAGTATAGCTACTCCCGCGCTGGCGGGCGATGCCGATCCGCTGTTCGTGAACATGACGACTGACGACGCCCATCGCGCTAACATGGCGATCACCTTTGGCAAGGCGCAAATGGAGCGGGGCCATCCTCTGACTATTTTTTTGAATGACAAGGGGGTTCATGTCGGCGACAAGACTAATGCCGCGAAATACGAAGAGCAGCAAAAAAAGCTGGATGAAATCTTGAGCAAAGGCGGCGTGGTCATCGCCTGTCCGATGTGCATGAAGCATTATGGCGTTAAGAAAAGCGATCTCTTGCCGGGCGTTCAAGTGGGCAAACCGGAACTGACCGGCGCTGCCTTGTTCAAGGACGGAACGCAGACTTTAACTTGGTAGAAAACCTGTCAGCAAGCTTAAAACTTAAAAATCGTCAACCAACAACGCTAGCGTCAACAACGTTAGCGTTTCTATTAATTCGCAGGTTGCGCCGAGCATATCGCCTGTAACGCCGCCCAGCCGCGTCAGCCAGGCATGGCGTAAGCCAAGAAAGCCCATACCCAATACAACCAGCAGGAGGCCGCCCGACCACCCCAGCAGGAAAAGGGTCGCTATCGCAATGGAGCTGACCAGCAAGCCGTTGCTCACGCACGGCAGTGTATCGGCATACGGGGAACCCAGCCCATCAGGCCGCACATACGGTGTTGTCACCAGTAGCAGCACAATCGTGGCGCGACCCCATACCGGAGCCAGCAACAACGCATTCTGCGCATCGCCAGCCAGCAGCATCTGTAAAGCGGCGAACTTGTTCAGCAGGACCAACACGATCGCGGAAATAGCCATTGGGCCGCTGTGCGAATCTTTCATAATCGCCAGGGTGCGTTCCCGGTCACCCTGTCCGCCGATCCAGGCATCGGCGGTATCGGCTAGCCCATCCAGGTGCAAACCGCCCGTCAACAACACCCAGACCGCCAGCATCAGCGCCGCGAGCACTCCGGGATCAGCCCACCACAGCGCTGTATGCAATCCGGTCAGCAACGCGCCGATCAGCAAGCCCACGAATGGAAAAAACAGCACTGCCTGCCCCAGTTCCCAGGGTTGCGGCGGCGCGGTCAGGGTGGGAACCGGCAGTCGGGTCAGTAGTTGCAAGGCCAGCGCCAGGGGACGGATCATGCCAGGCAGCCGTTGTGAAACACCAGATGCGGTTCGGCCTCGGGGTCGCAATGCACCCGCATCCGGGTAAGTGAAGCAAAAGGCGCCTCGATGCGCCAGATGCGCCGCACCGGCATATCCAGCAGTTGCCGCAACACCATGCGAATGACGCCGCCATGCGCGACCAGCAACACATGCCGGCCCTGATAACGTTTCAGCAGATCGGTCCAGGCCCGGGCGATGCGCCGGTCGAAGTCCACAACCGGTTCGCCGCCGGGAATCGGCCAGGCAACCGGATCGCGCCAGAAGCGCCCCAGCGCTTGTGGTTCGGCATCATGCACCTCGGCCACCGAACGCCCTTCCCAAACGCCGAAACTGATTTCAGTGAAGTCCTCCACAATTTCCAGTGGGCGGGTCAACTGTTGCGCCAGCGCCTGGGCAAACGCCGCGCAACGGATCAACGGCGAACTGATAATGGTTTCCCATTCCCGATAGTCGCCAACCGCTGCGCGCATCTGCTCCCAACCGCGCGCACTCAAGGGATCATCGATTGCCCCCCGAAATTTTTGTCCGCCTTCCGGTTCGCCATGCCGTAACAAATCGACGATGGTAAAGTCATTCATGCCTGCGAAACTCCCGCCTCATCAAAGGTCGCCATGCGGGCGTGCAGAGCGGCGGCAGCGCGCAGGATCGGTAGGGCAACCGCCGCGCCACTCCCTTCGCCGAGACGCATCTCCAGGTCGAGCAGGGGTTTTGCGTCCAGCGCTTCCAGCAAGCGGCGGTGTCCCGGTTCGGCGGAACAGTGGGCGTAAAACAGCCAGTGCGCCAGTTCCGGCCGCAAGCGCACCGCGACCAGCACCGCAACCGTAGCGATAAATCCGTCCACCAAAACCGGTAAGCTCAATTGACCGCAACGTAAATAGGCGCCGGTCAACGCGGCAATTTCGAATCCTCCCAACCGTTGCAATACTTCCAGCGGCTTGTCGCTGCGCAACTTCGCCAAAGCGCGTTCAATCACCAGCGCCTTGCGGGTGACGCCCACCGTGTCCAGTCCCGTGCCAGGTCCCGCCAGTTGCGCAGCCGGACGACCGAGCAAGGAACAGGCGATGGCCGCAGCGCTCGTGGTATTGCCAATGCCCATCTCCCCGCCAATGAATAACTGTGCGCCGTTGATGGCCGCGCGATCCGCCGCATGGTGACCCGCCATCAGCGCATCATGCACTTGTTCAACGCGCATGGCCGGTTCGTGAACGAAATTGGCCGTGCCGGGACCCACTCGGGCGTCCAGTACGCCGGGCAATTCTTCCAGGGGTTGCGCCGTCCCTACATTCACCACATCCAATCGCGCGCCCCACTCATGGGCTAATACACTGATCGCCGCCCCGCCCCGGGCGAAATTGCGCACCATTTCAGCAGTCACCGCTTGCGGGAAAGCGGATACGCCTTCGGCGACTACGCCGTGGTCAGCAGCGAATACGGTAATCCAGACCTGTTCGATACGCGGTTGCTGGGTGCGCTGCATGGACGCCAAGGCGACGCCCAGTTCCTCCAGCCGGCCCAGTGAACCGGGCGGCTTGGTCAATTGCGCCTGACGTTCACGGGCGGCGGCACGTGTCGTTTCATCGGGGGTGGGAATCGGGTCGTCAAACCAGTGGTGACTCATGCGAAACGGTCCTTGAGAGTGAGAGGTAAGCCCGCAATGATAAAAGTCACGCGATCGCAGCGGGCGGCAACCGCCTGGTGCAGCCAGCCCGCTTCGTCGCGAAACCGCCGGGCCAGTGGGTTGGCGGGAACAATGCCCTGGCCGACTTCGTTGCTGACCAGCAGGATGTGACCAGGCAACGTCGGGAGGATTTTCAACAAAGCGCTGATTTCATCAGATAAACGCGAGTCACTGGCGGCCAACAGATTGTTCAGCCACAGGGTCAGGCAATCGACCAATAGGCAACAGTCGGGAGCGGCATGGGCGCGTAAGGCCGCGGTCATCGCCAGTGGTTCTTCCACCAGACTCCAGTCAACTGGACGTTCGGCGCGATGACGGGCGATGCGCTCAGCCATTTCCGGATCGCCCGCCTGGGCGGTCGCCAGATAAATAACGGGCAGACCGCTGGCCATCGCTCGTTGCTGAGCGAAAGCGCTTTTGCCGGAACGGGCGCCGCCGAGAATGAATTCTTTCATGGGATGCATGATCGTCGATTCGCGATTCATTTTAAACCACCCAAACCAGGATGGCGGGCAACGTCACCAGCGCTAACGCGGTTTCGACGGTGATAATGGCCGCCATGAGCGAGGCGTCGCCGCCCATTTGCCGCGCCAGGATATAAGCGGCGGAGGCACCGGGTAAGGCGGCAAACGTCATCAACACCGCGGTCTCCAGGCGTCCCGGTTGTACGATGAAACACAATAGCGCCATAACCATGGGCAGAACCAGCAGTTTCAACACACTGGCCGTCACCAGTAAACCCGGACGGGATAATCCATCCAGCCGCAATCCCGCGCCTACCGCCAGCAGGCCAAGCGGCAGGGCTGCCCGCGCCAGAATGTCCAGCACCGCTGCCGATCCCCAGGGTAACCCGATCCCGCTGACATTGAGGCCAATCCCGCTCAGACAGGCCAGAATCAGCGGATTCGTGCTCAGACTTCGCGCAATGCCCGCTGCGGTGCATGAACCACTCGTATGGGCGCTGAGCACCAATACGCACAATACGTTGATCAGCGGAATCATGATCGCCATGATCAGCGCCGCCACCGTCACGCCTTCGGCATGGAAGACCGCCAGCACCACAGCCAACCCGACGTAAGTGTTGAAACGAATGGTTCCCTGATAAACCGAAGTAAATGCCGGCCCGTCGACCTTGAGCCAGGGGCGCAGGAGGTAGGCCAACGCCGTCATGATCAATAGCAAGGCGCCGATTACTGTGGCCACTGACCCCACGGCGTAATCGCCCAATCGCGCCAGCGCCAGTCGATGCGCCAACAGCGCGGGAAACAGCAGGAAATAGGTCAGGCGTTCAGCGGCAGGCCAGAATCCGTCGCCGGGAAAGCCCGTCAGCCGCAAGCCCAGACCCAGCAGGATCGAGGCGAAAATTGGCCCCAGCGCGCCGAGAATGAGCGGAAGATTGTTCAAGGATCGGCCTCTTCAAAACCTGAGTCTTTTGCAAAATCCTATTTGACTCTATCATGATTTGGCCGATGATCATTATCGACGGGCGGAATTTCTCCACTACCGAATCAATGACTGGACCCCAACCCGTATTTTGCCCACCTGCCCGATCCGCGCCGCGAGACGCGAAACAAGCGCCACAAACTCCATCTCAAAACACTTCGGCGTCCAACCTCATCAATGAATCCGCACCGGCTTCGATCCGGGCCAGATGGGCCATAGTCTCCGGCAGCACCTTGTCCATGAAGAATCCGGCGCACACCAGCTTGTTCTGGTAAAACCGGCGATCGAAGCTGTCATCATCCGGGTTGGAAAGCTGGTTCTCACAAATACGCGCGACTTGCGCCCATTGATAACCCAGCGCCACCAGCGCCACCATGTATAAATAATCCATCGACACCGCACCGCCATTATCCGGGTTGGAGATGGCGTGGCGCATCAGCCACTGGGTCGCAGTGACCAGGCGTTCCAGCGCCTCGGTCAGTGGTTTCACGAAGGGCGACAGCGCCGCATTGTTCTCATACTTCTCGCAGAAGCCGCCAACCACGGTAAAGAAGAACTGAATCGCGCGGCCCTTGTTAGCCGGCAGTTTCCGCCCGACCAGGTCCAGCGCCTGGATGCCGTTGGCGCCTTCGTAAATCTGCGTAATGCGGGCGTCGCGCACGAACTGCTCCATGCCCCATTGCGCGATGTAGCCATGGCCACCGAAACATTGCAGGCACAAATTCGTAGCAGTGAAACCGGTGTCGGTGAAATAGGTTTTCATCACCGGCGTCAGCAGGCCCAGCAAGTCATCGGCCTTGCGCCGCGTCTCCGGGTCGGGATGCTTGCGGGTAATGTCCACCTGCAAACCGGCCCAATAGGCCAACGCCCGCGCGCCTTCCTGAAAGACCCGAACGGTCATCAACATCCGGCGAATATCAGGATGGACAATGATCGGGTCCGCCGCGAGATCAGGATGCTTGGCGCCGGTCAAAGACCGACCTTGCAGCCGTTCCTGGCAATAGGTCACGGCGTTTTGATAAGCCACGGTTCCCTGACTCAGTCCCTGCACGGCTACACCCAGGCGGGCCGCATTCATCATGATGAACATGGTTCTGAGGCCCTTGTGTTCTTCGCCGAGCAGATAACCGACCGCTCCATCGTAATTCATGACGCAAGTGGCGTTGCCGTGGATGCCCATTTTCTCCTCCAGCGCACCGCAACTCACCGCGTTACGGTCGCCGAGGCTGCCATCGGGATGGACCAGGAATTT
>Ga0209607_1000331_pt1 | contig 42897 bp, 33 predicted proteins | sample AD_UKC117_MetaG_FD_184413 | JGI IMG/M metagenome (GOLD analysis project Ga0209607, IMG submission 184413) | Active sludge microbial communities of municipal wastewater-treating anaerobic digesters from Hong Kong - AD_UKC117_MetaG (SPAdes)... | ecosystem: Engineered > Bioreactor > Anaerobic >... | reverse complement strand
ATATCTGGACCACGGCGGAGTTGCTGGGCTTTCGGGTACCCGCACCGTTTCTGAATACCTTGGAAACCATCAAACACTTGTTCCCCGCACTCGACGATGCTCATCACGTAAACTGAGGGACACCACCTATTTTCTATAGTCGAACAGTTTTGATATTTTTATATTAATTAATAATAACAATAGTTTATTTTATAAAAGTCAATTAACGTAACACTGTTTGACTATACCCTCTTTTCCCGCCTTTCCCGTGATTTCATCCTGGCTCCGCTTTTATCTGTTCTCAATCGGGCCAACTTGACCTGATTGATTTCTCCTTCGTTATTTCTGACAAGTAAGTGTTATTTTTTGGCGGACAACTGTCGGTCTGCAAGCCCATTGCGTTCAATCTGATACGAAAGCGAATGAAAAAAAATAAAAAAACAAGGCACATCCGTTGCAAGGGATATAACAGCAGTTCTCCAAACACAAGCCATGAAATTGAAACGGTTAAACCGATAAAGTGTCTGATTCTCCCCTGTTGGAAATGTCAGTTTTCCAGGATCAGTTTGATGCAAGCGATTTATTAGCGCTGCCGATTTTGCCAACTGTGATGGAAGAATTACTGGAAGTCAGTGAAAGCAGGAATATCGATATCCACAAGCAGGCGCAATGGATGGGTTGCGACCCGGTTTTAAGCCTGCGGTTGCTGACCATGCAGCATGCGCCAGATCAGACCTCGCAATCGCCAAACCTCCAAAACGCATTGGCGATCATTAATCCAACCACCTTGAGAACCCTGGTAGTCGCTAATGCGCTTCAACAGTCTGCAATCCAGCAGGCCGGTTTTCCGGCCTCGACGCTGAAACGATTCTGGCGTCACTCCCTGCGTTGCGCTCATCTCGCCCGCCGGTTGGCTGAGATTACAAGTTTCCCTGATCCGGAAACCGCCTATTTAGTCGGGTTACTGCACGATCTAGGCAAATTGGCGCTCAGCGCCCGTCAGGCCACGGCGCTCGATGAAATCCATACTCTAAGCCGCACCGCCCGAACTCTGAATGAAGCTCTCGAGCTGGAGCAGCGCTTGCTGGGCGCTGATCATTGCGCACTGGGCGCAGCGCTGCTGGATAACTGGAAATTGCCTCCGTTATTGAGCGACGCGATCCGCTACCATCACTTGAACGCTCACGAGTTGCGCGGCGCTCATCCCCTGCTGTGTTTGCTACATGTCGCGAATGCCCTGAGTCAGGAAACCGGATGTTCGGAAACGGCGCTGGCTGAAGAGAGTGAATTGCTGTACCTGAATCCATCCGCACTGGAACACGCACACGTCGGAATAGAGTCACTGATTGAACCACTGATCAACGAGCTGGGAATCGCGGCGACCGATGTCGAGCATCGGGCGGGGCCTGCGTCCGTGCGTGGAGCGCTGCCCGATGTCATTCATGAACTGGCGCTGATTGACGCTATCCGCAGCGAACTCAACAGCGCCGAAGATGCATCGCAAATACAGGAAGCGATCGCTCGATGCGCAACGCTGCTCTTTGATCTGACCGAGGCTCATTTTTTTCATTACGACGCACAGACCGGCCTGCTGCGCCATCATCCTTCGGCGCAATGGCCCGATCCATTCACTATCGACCTAGCTGGAGCGACCAATGCCTTCCAGCGCGCAGCGCAGGAGCAGCAAATCCATCATTCGCTGGAACCGGAAATCCCGCCAGGCATTATTGACCAGCAACTGGCCAGACAGTGGCAAAGCGCAGGGGTGTGGTGTTTGCCGCTTCATGCCGGAGATCGACTCGCAGGCATACTCGGCGCGGGTGTTTCACGGATTCAATTGCCCCGTCTGCAAGCCCGGGAGCGCCTGTTGCGCCGTTTCGCGGCGACTGCGGCAACGACGATCGACAATCTGAACCGGCGGGAAATCCAGCAACGCCGGGTCCGTGAAGATCGGGAATTAATACAACGACAACATTTGCGCGCGATCCTGCATGAAGCTTCCAATCCTCTGACCATCATTCGCAATTCGCTTTACATGCTGGCTGCAAAAGTCGGCGAGCAAGCCGCTGAAGAACTGCGAGTATTGAGGGAAGAAACCGAACGCGCGAGTCGCATTTTGCAGCGTCTTGCTAAACCAGAAGAATCACTGGCGGAATCCAGCTTCGATTTAAACACAACGATCTACGACCTGGCGCGGGTGCTCGATGAAGCGCTGTGTCGGCCACACGGCATCGACTTGAGCTTGCATCTCCAAGAAGGACTGGCGCCGCTCACGCAGGGACGCGACGCCATCCGGCAAATGCTGCTGAATCTGGTGCGCAACGCCGCCGAAGCCTTGGGAGAACGAGGCCATATTAGCGTGACGACCCAGGACGATATCAATCTGCACGGGCGTCTGTATGTGGAAATCGCTGTCGCTGACGACGGCCCGGGTTTCCCCGAAGGATTACGCGCCCGGCTTTTCCAACCGGTAACCAGCGCCAAGGGTGAAGGACACGCCGGCCTAGGGTTGTCGATTGTCAAAAATCTCGTTGACGAGCTGGGCGGTCTAATAAGCTGTCGTCCCCATCCGGGAGGCGGTACGGTCTTTCTAATATTACTGCCACAAGCTAATGTTTAATCTCGCGTTTTTCATATTTTCCCTCTCTCCCCGCGCAAAATTCCCGGCAAATCGATTATAACGATGGGTCACTTTACAGATCGTAACTGTCATCTTGCCCTGAATTAGTTAATACTAATAAATTGTAAGCGAAGCGATCTTCTATTAGAGCGTTTTAAAGCGCCAGGACTGTTAACCCTGGGGGAACTAGGATTCGACAAACAGGGGGAAATAAGGGAATGGATGAAAACGAGATATTATCCATACTCGTAGTGGATGATGAACTGGGCTTACTGGTCAGCCTCGAACAATTGCTCAGGATGCAGGGTTATCAGGTGACCGTCGCCGCCAGCGGCGTACAGGCTTTAGCGTATCTTGCCGAAATCCGCTACGATTTGTTGCTGCTGGATTTGGCCATGCCTGGCGTCAGCGGCGCCCGGGTGCTGGACTTTATCACCGAACACAGTTTGGATATCGCGGTTATTGTCATTAGCGGCACCACCTCGGTGATTGAAGCGACGTCCGCCATGCGGCGAGGCGCCATCGATTTTCTGCGCAAGCCCTTCGGTCCCGAGGAACTGCTGGGCAGCGTAGCCAATGCCGCCCATAAACGGGCGCTAGAGCGCGCTAACCGGCGCATGAGTCAGCGCCTGGAAGCCTCCGAGCGCCTGCACCGCTTCATCGTTGAGCATTCTCCCGACCTGATCTTCGTGCTCGACGTGGAAGGCCGGTTTACCTATCTCAATCACCGCATCAAAACGTTGTTGGGTTTCGAACCCGAGGTTTTGGTCGGAAAATCGTTGCTGGAGCTGGTCACGCCCATGGACCGCGGAAAGGTCAAGCAGCTTTTGGCCGATCTGGCCGATGGACCGACAAAATCTCTTTCTGCTGAACTTTGCCTGGCGCGCGATCCCGAATTCCGTCGTCATTATCCCCGCTTGCCGCCGCTGGTGATTGTGGAAGTCATCGCACTGGCGATCATCGAAGAAAACTTGCAGGCGTCGCGCTGCATGGGCAGCCATATCGTCGCCCACGATATCACCGAACGCCGCCGGGCCGAAGAAGCCCTGCGCCGGGCCAGCGCCCGTCTGGAGCATGTCGTTGGTGCCAGCCCGGCGGTCATTTACTCACGCCACCCCGGTCCGGGCATGCCGATCAATTTTGTCAGCGCTAACATATATGAATTGATCGGTTATCATGCGGAAGAATTGCTCGCTGATCACCACCTATGGGAGCGTTTGATTCATATGGATGACTGGATGCGCCTGGACGCAGCCCTGGAAAACCTGGACAAGCACCATCCCGTGAGCTGCGAATACCGAGTGCAGCATCGGAATGGCGAATGGCGCTGGATACGGGATACGGTGCGCCTGATTTTCGACGACGAGGGGCGCCCCCTGGAGCGGGTCGGCTCCTGGCTGGACTACACCGAGGCGCAACAACTTGCCGAGCAGCTGACCCATCAGGCCAGCCATGATTCACTCACGGAGCTCGCCAATCGGCGAGCTTTTGAAACCAGTCTTCAGCAGGCGCTGGAAAGCGCCCGGAGTCAAGGCGCAGAACATGTTTTGTTCTATCTGGATCTGGACCAGTTCAAGATTATTAACGATACCTGCGGGCATATAGCGGGCGATGCCTTGCTGCGCGAGTTGTCACGGATTCTGCAAACACGGGTGCGTCGACAGGATACGCTGGCGCGGTTAGGCGGCGACGAATTTGGGGTGCTCATGGAGCATTGTTCCCTGTCCGACGCCTTGCGCGTGGCCAACACGCTCTGCGCTGCAATTAGCGAATTCCGCTTCACCTGGGATAACAAGACGTTCCATGTGGGCGTCAGTATTGGCGTGGTGCCGATTAATGAAAACAGCGAAAGTTGCGCCAGCGTCCTGAGCGCCGCTGACAGCGCCTGTTACGCCGCCAAGGACGCGGGCCGCAACCGGGTCCACCTGTATAAGGAGAACGACCTGGAGCTAGCGCGCCGCAAGGGCGAAATGCGCTGGGTGTCCCGCATTAATCAGGCTTTGGAAGACAATCGCTTTCAACTGGCTTTCCAGCCGATTGTCCCCACTTTGGGGCCGCTCGGTGGCCATCACTACGAACTGCTCCTACGCATGAAGGACGAGACCGGCCAGCTCGTAATGCCAGGCGCTTTTTTACCGGCGGCTGAACGCTATCACCTGGCGGGAAAGCTCGATCAATGGGTGGTGGGAACCGCTCTAGACTGGCTGTCCAGCAATCCTGGTCATCTTAATGATCTCTCCCTGTGCTCCATCAACCTGTCCGGTCATTCCCTGGGCAACGACTATTTGCTGAACTATCTCGTAGGGCGTCTGGCGCCGCAACCGCCGCTGACGCGCAAAATTTGCTTTGAAATCACCGAAACCGCTGCGATTGCCAATCTTTCCAGCGCCCTGCATTTCATTCATACTCTGAAAGATATTGGCTGCCGCTTCGCCCTCGATGATTTTGGCAGCGGCTTTTCCTCATTCGCCTATCTCAAAAAACTTCCTGTGGACTTTCTCAAGATCGATGGCATGTTTGTCCAGGACATCATCGATGATCCAGTCTCATTGGCGATGGTGAATTCTATCAATGAGATCGGGCATGTCATGGGCATGGAAACCATTGCCGAATTCGTGAAAGACGATGAGGTTCTCAATAAATTGCGCATGATCGGCGTAAATTATGCGCAAGGCTATGGAGTCGGCAAACCGCAGCCCCTGTCCGATCTGGCCGCGTCCAGAATAGATTATATCCCTCGCACTCTGTTTGGATAGAATCAGCGCCCCCCTCCCCTTAACTCCCCTCCCCGCAAGCGGGCAAGGGGAGTGAACGGCTGGATCAGGGCCAATCCCCCCGCAAGGCAACCACTTTTTCGCGCAACAGGGGAGAGGCCGCCTGATTCGGGGGGACCGGTTCACCGACTATCAGCTCGATCCGCGACCAGAAGCGCCTTGGAAAATGGCTCATCGCCTTGCCAAGCCGTCGGCTAAAGAAACTGCCCCATAACCCGCGCAGCGCCATCGGCACGACCGGAACCGGGTTACGCCGGATAATACGCTGAACGCCGCCCTTGAACGGACCAATCTCGCCATCCCCGGTCAAGCGCCCCTCCGGAAAGATTCCCACCACCTCGCCTTCCTCCAGATAGCGGGCGACCCGCTCATAAGCTTGTTCCAGAATTGCAGAATTTTCTCGCGCCGGAGCAATGGGAACAGCCCCCGCTGTGCGAAAGACAAAGCTGAGCACTGGGATTTGAAAAATTTGATAGTCCATCACAAAGCGAATCGGTCGCCGACAACAGCCAATCACCACCAAGGCGTCCATGTAGCTGACATGGTTGCAAATCACTACCACTGGCCCCTCTTCGGGAATGTGCTCAAGTCCCTGGGTGCGTAACCGGTAAACGGTGTTGACCAGAATCCAGACAATAAAGCGCATCAGGAATTCCGGCACCAGAGTAAAGATATAAATCGCCACAACGGCGTTGAAAATAGCGGTTAGCAGCAGGAACTGTGGAATGCTCAATCCCACCCTGTCGAGAAAAAGGATCGCCAGGACCGCCGACAGCACCATGAACAGGGCATTAATAATGTTGTTACCAGCGATGACCCGCGAACGGAAGGCCGGTTCGCTGCGTTGCTGCACCAGGGCATACAACGGCACAATATAGAAACCGCCGAATGTCCCCATGAGCAGAATGTCCAACAGCACTCGCCAACTGGAAGCGCTGCGCAGAAATTCCTGCGCTCCGATCAGCGGCGCATCGATGGCAACGGAAGGAACCGCGAAGAACAAATCAATGCCAAACAGGCTCAGGCCAATTGAGCCAAACGGCACCAAACCCAGTTCCACCTGCCGCCCTGACAGTCGCTCGCATAACATAGAGCCGATGCCAATCCCTAGAGCGAAGGTCGTCAATAGCAACGTCACGACATGTTCATCGCCGCCCAGGTTCAGCTTGGTATAGTTGGGCAATTGCGCCAGATAAGTCGCACCCAGGAACCAGAACCAGGAAATGCCCATCACCGATAAAAATACGGTGCGATTGCGACGAGTAATGTTGATAGTACGCCAGGTTTCGGTGAATGGATTCCAGTTGATGCGCAGATCAGGCGCATCGGGTTCTGCGCGCGGAATGAACAAACTGGAAAGAAAGCCCAGAATGGCCAGAATCACGACGGCGCTCGCGACCAGCCAGGGACCATTGTCCTGGATAGCGATTAGCACTCCGCCCAGCAGGGTGCCGATCAGGATAGCCAGAAACGTCCCCATTTCCACCCAGCCATTGCCGCCGACCAGTTCTTCCGGTTTCAAGTGCTGGGGCAGAATGCTGTATTTCACCGGACCGAACAAAGTCGATTGCGCGCCCATCAGGAACAGCAGGCCGATTAGCAGAGGCACGCTGTCCAGAATAAATGCCGCCGCTGCGCCTAACATGATCAGAATTTCCAGGAGTTTGATCCAGCGCATTAAACGGGATTTTTCGTACTTATCGGCCAGTTGTCCGGCAGTGGCCGAAAACAAGAAGAACGGCAGCACGAACAGGCCAGCGCTGGCGTTGACCAGCACATTCGCCTGGGCCGGATCGGCGGCTTGGAAAGCGATGAGGATAATCAGGGCGTTCTTAAAGACATTATCGTTGAACGCGCCCAGAAACTGGGTCATAAAAAACGGTAGGAATCGCCGTTCTTTTAACAGGGTAAACTCGTTGCCGGTGGACATGCAGCAGGACTCTCCGAAATTGCAGGGTCGATGACTGCTATTTACAGGAGAATTGATTATTCTTCCAATCTTGCAGGCACCGGCTGGAGGGGATGAGGAGGAACTGAGGGTTTATGCAGCAAGAACATTCGAGAAAAAACTGGAAATGCGCGCGGCGACAGTCCGGCGTTGTTCCAATGTGGTTGTTGATTACGCTAGGCATTCTTCTGGGGGGAATTCTGTTGTACTGGTACACGACGCCCCGGGAGACGCCCTCTTGGATACGCGACTGGTTGCCGGGAATGCCCGAGTATACGAGGCCGCTCTACCAGTGGCGCGATGATGGGGGACAAGTGCAGATCACCGATAAACCACCCCGGGACCGACCTTACAATATTGTCCAGTATCGCAGCGATACGAATGTGACGCCGCCACAAAAACCGTGAAAAGTTGGGCTGCCAAAAGACCAGCAACCCAACCTAAATCCTGAAAAAACAGTTTACAGCTCTCCTCACCAGACGCCTTGTATCGCTTGTTTCAGAGAGCAGGGATCAAAAGCACGGGAATGAACGATACTGCTATGGCGCATCCTTTTTCGGCTCGACCGCTTGTTGCGCCAGCTTGTTCAATTCCTCGACGCTCATTGTATCATCGTAGATACCTGCGCCGACTCTTACGTCTGGTTGAAAAGACACCTCGGTGCTTTGGGTGTAGGAAATCTTACGAGAGGCTTTAGCTTCGCCAGGCTTTGGCCACCAGTATTCGACCCAGCCGCCATCCGCTTTTTTACCCACATCACACAACTTCTGGAAGAGCTTATTTCCTTTGTCATCTTCCATTTGCAGAATCGGTTTGCCCACTAAATCGGGGCGCAGGGGGTGAGCGATCATCTTGTTATCCCGACAACTGAAGACAAATACATAGCTGTCCTTCCATACCCAGCGCGCATTGTTATTGAAGTCCGGAAAACCGGCCTGGCCCTTGTCATGCAGGTACTTGGCTGCTTCGTGAACTTTAGCGATGACTTCCTCGGCGGTGGCGGCGTCGGGACCGCTGGCTCCAACCCATGCTGGCGCGGCGAGCATCAGCGCCAGGCTGGCGCAACTCAACAATTTCTTTCGCATCTTGAAAATCCTCTCGAAATGAGTGATGGGGGCAAGAAATCCGTGATCAGGAAACCCAGGGCTTGCCCGCTGGCAAGAGCTCCTTACCGTAAATCTCGTTCAGAATGACCCGCGCCATCATGTACCAGGCGGCCAGGGCGCAGACCATCAGTTCATAGCCAGCCACCACGGTCAGGCCCGGATAGCCGAAATGCGCCAGATCGAGCAGGATGAACCCAATGAGCAGTGTAGTGAAGGTAAAGGCCATCGCGCCATGAACCCGCAGCGACCCAACCCACAAAATCGCGGTGAACAATGTCCAGGCGACCAGGAACCAGCCTACATCGGTGGTGCTGGCCTTGAACAGGTCGTACTTATTGCCGAGCAACATCAGGCACAGAGCAATCCAGAATGCGCCATAGGAAGTAAAAGCGCAGTAACCGAAATTGTTACCGGTTTTCATCTCCTGGAGACCGGCAATCAGCTGCGCGGTTCCACCGAACATCAATCCCAGCCAAACCACAGGGCCGATGCTGGGCATCCAGCCAACATTGTGGAATTGCAAAACCAGGGTGGTCAAACCAAATCCAGCTAGCCCAACCACTGCTGGATTACCAAGTTTTTGTTCAGACATACTTTTTTCTCTCTCCTAAAGTAGTTTTTTCCGACCGCTTGCATCAATTCCCGGTTTGAGGAATATGCTGCATTTCAAACGGGGCGATTAATATAACATAGTTTTAAAGAGAGCAACCCTTATCCCCATGCCTCTCTGACAGGAAGAGGAAGTTTTAAATACTTCAAAAATCATGGATCGTCATTAGTATCGTAATGCATAAGAACAGTTGCTATGTCACAATTAAAATATATAAAATATATAAAATATATAAAATATACAAGATATAGAAATTTTAAAGTTTAAATTTTTAAGAACAGGATCAAGGTCGAATGATCAAATATGCTTTAGCTTTAATTTTGGCTTTACTCTTGCCAACATTATTAATCATGTGGTTCATTCCTGGTTTTGGCTTGGTGTTGCTGGGTTCAATGTTGCTGGCTTATGTGTTAGATCCGATTGTCAATTGGTTGGAGAAGCGCATCTGTCGGCGATCATTCAGCGCTTTTATTTTAACCTTTATTCTTCCTAATCTGCTGTTGTTATGGTTTTTATTCGTGTTACCTGATATCCTTAATCAACTGATAATAATCACAAAAGGCTTCCCTGCCTTGTATGATCAGGCGTTGGCACCCATTCTTGAAAGTCGGATTGGAGTGCGACTGGACTGGAGCTGGGTGATGGACCATCTACCGCGCTGGTCTACAGATTATCTGACACACAGCTTTGAAAGCATTCTTAAATTTAACTTGTATGCACTACTGTTCATAGTGATCGCCTTTATTCTGTTGCGCGATTGGGAACGGATTATCGCTACCCTGCGAACCATTTTTTACGATTTAACTCCGGATGCCTGGAACGATGAGATCGATCAATTGTTCATGCAAATCGGTCAGTCAATTTCGCGCCTGATCCGCGGACAGTTGCAGATTGGCAGCATTTTGGCGATCTATTATGGTTTGGCGTTCCATATTCTGGGGACGTTGGCTGAGGGAGATTTGCGTTTTTTCAGTGTCTGGATGCTGATCGGCATCGTCACCGGCTATCTGAATATACTGCCCTATATCGGGGTGCCGATGGGTGGATTGGTCGCTGGCGTATTGGCGCTGATGACTTTTAAATTTGAAGTTTTGTGGATTTATATCGCCTTGCTGATCACGGTGACATTAGGTGTCACCATCGACCATAAAATCCTGACTCCCGCTATTATAGGCCGCACGGTTAAGGTCTATGAATTGTTTGTGTACCTAACCATTTATCTCGGTGGGACATTGGGTGGAGTCGTTGGGGTGATTTTCGCGCTGCCCGCCATGGTGATCATCAACGAGATCGTCAAGCATTTTTACAAACATTGGTTGCTGCACCGTCATGTCGAACGTGAAAGCGTCCAGCGCTCGGGCGGCAACGAACCGCAATTGTAACCGACGCCAAAAAACCGTTCGACCCCGCCGTATGATTCGGGTCGATACGTTGATCTGGATCAATTTTTTCTACAGGACTACCTTTAGGGCTACCCAGAAATGGAAATCTCACCCTCGTCCGCCCAGGTAAGCCCGCCTTACTTCCGGGTCAGCCAGCAGCTCCTCGCCTGTTCCCGACAGGTGAATTTCGCCATTGACCAGCACATAGCCGCGCTGGGCCAGTTTCAGCGCGTGATGAGCATTTTGTTCCACCAAAAAGATCGTTGCGCCACTATCGCGAATTTCCTGAATCGTGGCGAAAATGCGTTGCACCATTAGCGGCGCCAGCCCCAGACTGGGTTCATCCAGCAGCAATAACCGGGGCCGGCTCATCAGCGCCCGGCCAATCGCCAGCATCTGCTGTTCACCGCCGGAGAGCGTGCCGGCCCGCTGATTGCGCCGTTCCTTCAGACGCGGGAACAGTTCAAATACTTTAATCAGGTCAGCGTCCACATGATCGATCCCGATGGGAATCGCCCCCATCAACAAATTTTCCTCCACGCTCATCGCCGCAAAGATTCGTCGTCCTTCCGGGGCTTGCGCAATGCCTCTCTTGGCGATTTCATGCGTGGGCAGGCTGGTGATATCCTGACCCTGATAGCGAATCCAGCCTCCCGCCGGTTGTGGATCGCCAAACAGGCTCATCAATAAGGTCGATTTGCCGGCCCCATTCGCGCCGATCAGGGTCACGATCTCGCCTGGATTAATGTACAAAGAGACTTGACGCAACGCTTGAATCGGGCCATAGCGGGCATCCAGTTCGTGAATTTGCAACAACGGCTCAACGGGACTCATCGTCGTTCACCGCCTCGGTTCCCAGATAAGCCGCCAGCACGGCGGGATGATGCGCCACAGTCTGCGGATCGCCGTCAGCAATGACCTCGCCATAATCCAGCACCACAATGTGTTCTGATAAATCCATCACCAAGCTCATGTCGTGTTCAATCAGTAGAATCGTAACGCCGTGTTCATCACGTAACTGGCGAATCAACTGACTGAGTTCCGTCGTTTCGCGGGGATTCAAACCCGCCGCCGGTTCGTCGAGACACAACAATCGGGGACTCGTACACATGGCGCGGGCGATTTCCAGCCGACGTTGATGGCCGTAGGGCAATTCTCCGGCCAAGCGATTCGCGTCTTCAGCCAATCCAAATACCTGGAGCCAGGCATAAGCGCGCTCCAGAGCATCCCGTTCCGACTGGCGATAAGCTGCAGTTCGCAATAAACCGGCCAGCAGGTTGCGATTGAGTTGCAAATGCTGGGCGACCAGCAGGTTTTCAATCGCCGTCATTTCCTTGAATAACCTTACGTTCTGGAAAGTGCGCGCCACTCCGGCCCGCGTCACCCGGTGGGTGCCGCCAAACATTTTGTAATACAATCGGTCGGCAAAGACCGCTGGGTTAATAAAGTCGCTCGCCTTGAAGGGTTGGCCAAGAATACTAATCAGATCAATGGCAGCGCGCGGTGTATGCAAGGCAATCCGGCCTTCCGTGGCTTTGTAGAAGCCGGTCAAGCAATTGAATACCGTGGTCTTGCCAGCGCCATTGGGACCGATCAGCGCAGAGATCGAATTACACTTGACCGCAAAGCTGATGTCGTTGAGGGCCAGGATACCGCCAAAGCGCATGGTCAACCCGGTCACTTCCAGAATCGGCGGATGGATCGGATCAATGGTCATGGGCATAACCCCTTGACCTCGAAAGCGCGCCGCCGGGGGCGCATCAAGCCGCGCGGTCGCCAGATCATCATCAGCACCATTAGCGCCCCAAAGGCAAATACCCGGTAGTCGGCGAAGGCGCGCAGTAGTTCCGGGAGAATCGTCAGCACCACCGCCGCCACAATCACTCCGGTTGTGGAACCAAGTCCGCCGAGCACCACGATGGCGACAATCAACGCCGACTCAAAGAAATTGAAGGACATCGGGTTGATGAAACCTTGGTAGGTCGCAAAAAAGACGCCAGCGATACCGCCGACCGTGGCGCCCATCATAAAGGCTGACAGTTTGACCAGGACGTGGTTAATACCCAGGGCGCGACAGGCAATTTCGTCCTCGCGCAACGCTTCCCAGGCGCGACCGACCGGCATGTCGCGCAGGCGGGTAACCACTACGACCATCAGGCAGACGATCAGAAATAAGACCAGGTAAATGAAGACAAAACGGTGGAGGGGGTCATAGCTGATCTGGAAATATTCATGAAAGGGCACACCCCCATCCCGGGCGGTGCGGGTGAACTCCAGACCAAATAACTGCGGAGCGGGGGCAGAGACGCCGTTAGGGCCACCGGTGAACTCCAGCCAGTTGTTCAGCACCAGGCGGATAATTTCGCCAAAACCCAGGGTGACAATCGCCAGGTAGTCGCCGTGCATACGCAGCACCGGAAAACCGAGTACGCCGCCGAACAGCGCCGCCAGCATCGCGGCCAATGGCAGTGCGCTCCAGAAACCGAGATCGAGATACTGTGCGCCCAAGGCCAGACCGTAAGCGCCCACAGCGTAAAAAGCGACATAGCCCAGATCCAGCAATCCGGCCAGTCCAACCACAATGTTCAAGCCCAGACCGAGCAGCACGTAGATCATGGCCTGGATCAGTACGGTCAGCCAGTATTTGCTGGCTAGAAACGGCAGAGTCAGGCCAAGGATGATAATGGCCAACAACCACCAACGCTGCCTGCCGCTTTCCGCGGCGCTGACTACCAGCACGCCCGGTTGCCGGCGACGGGCGTTGAACCGGTCAAGCGCGGCCTGCCCCGCCGGAGTATGCGTCGCCAACGTCACCAGGAACCGGCCCACGGCAATGATCGCGGCGATCAGCAACGGGCGCTGCAATTCATTTTTGACCTGATAACCATCCAGCACCAGACCGACGATGGGGCCAAGCAGCAGGAGCGCCAGCGCGAAGGCAGCGGCGGCTTCCAGGACGGCTTGACGAAAAACCAGATTCCAGCGAACCTCGCTGGCAGCGGGTGAAGCAGCAGTCGACGGCATGACTTACACCTTCTCTACTTCCGGTTTACCCAGCAGGCCGGTGGGGCGGAAGATCAGCACCAGCACCAGCAGCGAGAAAGCGAACACGTCTTTATAATCCGTGTTCACCATGCCGGAGAACAGCGCTTCCGACAAACCGAGAATCAAGCCGCCCAGCATCGCGCCGGGCAACGAGCCGATGCCGCCCAGAACCGCTGCGGTGAAGGCTTTTATTCCAGTCACGAAGCCAATGTAGAAATCGAAAGAACCGTAATTCAGGGTAACCAGCACTCCAGCGATCGCCGCCATAGCCGCGCCGATCACGAATACAGTGGAGATGATGCGGTCAGTATTAATGCCAAGAATCGCCGCCATCCGTCGGTCCTGTTGCGTCGCGCGGCATTGCCGGCCCAGCGAAGTGCGCTGGATGAGCCAGGTCAGCGCCGCCATGCTGGTCAGGGAAACCACGATGATCATTAACTGCACCAGGGTGATTTGCACGAAATCATTGCCTTCGCCAAAACGCAGCGTGGCTGGAATCAGGCTCGGCACGCCCTGGGTTTTAGCGCCCTGACTCAATTGCACCCCGTTTTGCAGCACCAGCGACATGCCAATAGCGGAAATCAGCGGCGCCAACCGGGGCGCGCTGCGCAACGGGCGGTAAGCCACCCGCTCAATGGTCCAGCCATAAGCGGCGGTGATCAGCATGGTCGTCGCCAGGGTCGCCAACAGCGCGAAGGGCAGCGAGTCAATGCCAAAGGAGAACAGGACTGCCAGGCAGATCGCGGTTAGATAGGCCGAGACCATGTACACATCGCCGTGAGCGAAGTTGATCATGCCGACGATGCCATACACCATGGTGTAGCCAATGGCGATCAGGCCGTAGATGGAACCCAGTGTCAGGCCATTGACCAGTTGCTGGGCAAGAATATGCCAGTCCATGCGTATCAGATTGCCGGGTGAGTGATAGGAAAAGGCGGCGACTCTCCCCCACAAGGAGGTAGAGCCGTTAAGTTCTGCTGATTCTGATGGGCAGGGCGAGTTAGCGTAGCGTAACCCACCACCGCTGAAGTCCAGCAAAATCGGCAGGTTACGAGCTGACGCTCCAACCCGCCCTACACAGAATTTAACAGCCCTGCCCACAAGGAGGGAGAGCAAGGGAGGCAAGAATTACTTCTGCATTTCCGTATAGTTACCGTCCGGCCCCCAGACGAACAACGAGAAGCTGGTTTCGTTCAGATCGCCTTTGGCGTCCCAGGTCTTGGGGCCCAGTACGGTGGGTACGGTGTGGGATTTGAGCCATTCGGCCAATTTCATACCGTCCCCCGTCTTGGCGCCATTCATACTGGCGGCGATGGCTTCCAGCGCAGCGTAGGCATACAGCGTGAAGCCCGCGGGGTCAAAGCCCGCCGCCTTCATTTTCTTGACCACTTCCTGGCTGGAAGCAATGTTGCGCGCCTCGCGGACTGAAGTCATGTAAGCGCCCTCAACGAACTGCGGGCCACCCGCAGTAGTGACGATGGCCGGATCAAGGCTGCCATCGCCGGAAAGAAAGTTGACTTTCAGACCCTGTTCACGCAATTGACGCAGTAACGGTCCCGCTTCGTTATACAAGCCGCCGAAATACACGGTGTCGGCGCCAGCCGCTTTAATCTTGGTCACCAGCGCATTAAAGTCCTTTTCGCCGCGCGTCAGTCCCTCGTATAACACGACCCGGTCGTCGGCATTCAACTCTTTCAGCCGGGCGCGCATGGCGTCGGCGATGCCCTGGCCATAGGTGTCCTTGTCATGCACCACGGCGATTTTCTTGGCTTTGAGTTCGTTGACGATGAAGTCGGCGGCCAAAGGACCCTGCTGGTCATCACGTCCACACATGCGAAATACGGTCGGCAGACCGCGCTCGGTCACTTGAGGATTAGTGGAGCCGGGAGTGATCATCAGGACGCCCGCGTCGGCATAGACTTCGGAAGCCGGGATCGTCGATGAAGAACAGAAGTGGCCGACGACGGCCGCCACTTTATCCTGATCCAGCAAACGGTTAGCCACTGCCGTCGCTTGCTTGGGTTCGCAGGCGTCATCACCCTTAACCAGTTCGATTTGCTTGCCGTCGATGCCGCCAGCGGCATTGATGTCCTCGGCTGCCTGGCTGGCGCCGCGCCAGAACTGTTCGCCAAACGCCGCGTAGCCGCCGGTCATTGGACCCGCCACGCCGATCTTGATGGTGTCTTTGGCATTCGCCAGACTGCCTAAGCCCAGGCCGCCGGCCAAAGCGACCGCCAAAAGGCAACGCGAGAAGGAAGGTTGATTCATCAATGCACTCCTTGGGTGTGGGTTATGTACAGGGTATTTTCGCGCGAACACGAAAAATTATCGGGAATCACCAAGGCGCCGACAATCCGACGCAATTAAGCTTTTCTTAATTTTATTGACATTGCCTGATTATGCGAGTTTTTGCAAAGATTACTACTATCTATCAGGTCACAACCGATCATGATGCTCGAAGCGGTAAGTCAGTAACGGATTGAACAGCCAAGCGGCCTGCTTCGCGGCGATGAGCAATTTCAACGCACCATCTGGATCAAAAAGAACACAAACAACACGACCAAGCCAATCGGGATTAACGCCGCTGGCCAATCCTTTTTGGCGGTTTTACCGCGTTCAAGAGCGGCCTTGATGCCGGGCCGGAACCATAAAATCACCAGTAACGCCACCACTCCGCCCAGTAGCACTTCCCACCATGCTGCGCTTTCCATAGATTGCCTCCGCTTGAGAAATCGTTGTCAGGATTGCTTAATTCTTGTCCCGGTTGCCACCGGGGGGAAACGCGGGTTGCGGAAACGGCGTCACGTTGTCGCCGCCTTCCGCCGGACGAATCTTGCTGACCCCTTCGCGCTCCACCTCGTCAATGCGCATGACTGAGTACACGGGAATAAAAGTCCGTTGCACCCCGGCAAACTCATTCTGCAAACGCTCCTCGGCAGGGTTGACCAGCACACTGGAGCGCTCGCCGAAAATGAGTTCTTCGACTTCGATGAAACCATACAAATCGGCTTGATGAATATTGCGGGCATAGAGTTCGTAAAGTTTGCCCTGGTTAACAAAAAGGACGCGATAGATGCTTTTAGTGATTTTGGACATGGGCTTTCGGGCTGCTGTTGGAGGCTTGCCAATCTAACGCGATTCGCTAAAACGGGCAAATTCCCTGCTCGACAAAACCAGCTCTTACAAGCGAAATTCACTCTAAACCGGCTATATGAGTCATTATCCGGGTTTTGAGGAACGTCTCATGAGCATCTCCCAGACTTTCGATGCGCGACAAACCGTCTGCGTCAACCCCGCAACTGGTGAAGTGACCGGCCATTCCCCGATCAACACGCCAGAGGAAGCCCGCGAGGCCCTCCGCCGCGCCCAGGCCGCGCAACTGGTCTGGGCCGCGCTGCCATTGGCGGAACGGATGTCTTATCTTCTGCGACTGCGCGATGATCTGGTAGATCATGCCGACGCGATCAGCGCGATGATCTCCCAGGATGTCGGCAAAACCCGAATCGAGGCGCTGGCCACCGAAGTGTTGCCCAGCGCTCTGGCAACCGATTATTACGCCAAAAACGCCCGGCGCTTTCTCAAACCGCGCAAGATCCGCAACGGTTCGCTGCTGTTTCTGAACAAGCGCAGCCGGCTTTATCGGGTTCCCTTCGGCGTGATCGGCATCATCGCCCCGTGGAATTATCCGCTGGGCATTCCCATACATGAAATCGTCCCGGCCTTGCTGGCTGGCAACACGGTGATTTTCAAAACCGCCCCGGAAACGCAAAGGGTTGGGCGCGTCATTGAGGAAATGATGCAAGCCGCCAGGTTACCGGAAGGGGTATTTACTCATCTCAACCTGCCGGGCGCGGTTGCCGGTGAGGTGTTGCTGGAACCCGGCCATCACGTCGACAAACTGTTCTTCACCGGCTCCGTCCCGGTCGGCAAACTCCTGATGGCGCGAGCGGCGGAAACGCTGACCCCGGTTTCCCTGGAACTGGGCGGTAATGACGCCATGCTGGTTTGCCCGGACGCCAATCTGGAGCGCGCGGTGAATGGCGCGATTTGGGCCGGTTTGCAGAACAGCGGCCAGTCCTGTGGCGGCGTCGAACGCATTTACGTCCATCAGGAGGTGTATGGACCTTTTACCCAGCGCCTGAAGGAGCGGGTAGAAACGCTCCGCCAGGGACCGGACGTTCAGCACAATGTGGATATCGGCGCTATGTGCACCGAACGCCAGATCAAAACCATTCAGCGCCAGGTCGACGACGCATTCACCAAGGGAGCTGCTATTCTCGCCCAAGTCACCATTGATCCGGCTCATGCCCACGCCCAGTTTTACCCAGCCACCGTGCTGGTCAACGTCGATCATCGCATGGAACTGATGCGCCAGGAAACCTTTGGTCCGGTGCTGGGGGTCATGCAAGTCCGGGACATGGAAGAAGCGCTTGAACTGGCCAATGATTCCAGCCTGGGTTTGACTGGCTCGGTCTGGTCGAACAACACATCGGCAGCGGTAGCTTTGGGTCGGCGCATCCAGGCGGGAGTGATTACCATCAACGACCATTTGCTGACCCACAGCATGGCGGAAACGCCGTGGGGTGGATTCAAGGAGTCCGGCATTGGCCGCAGTCATGGCGAACCGGGTTTTGATGAGATGACCCAACCCCAGGTGGTCACCACTGAACTGCTGCCCTTTGCCCGGCGCAACCTGTTCTGGCATCCCTACGACGCAACGCTCTACGCGGGTTTAAAGGGCGCGTTACAGTTGCTGTATAGCCATGAGTTTGGCGAGCGCTGGCGCGGTCTGTTAAGCTTTGCCAAATTAATTCCCCGCATGTTCAGCCATTCATCAAGCTGACGGCGCGATTGTTGGCAAAGTCAGGAATTCCAATGCCCACCACTGATTTACAATCCCAGGAACCCCCACGCCCGAAAATCGCTGTCGTGCTGTCCAGTGGCGGCATTAAGCCCCTGGCCGCCATTCCGCTGTTTGAATTTCTGGACGAGGAGCATCTGCCCATTGATTTGCTGGTCGGATGCAGCGGCGGCAGCGTCATGAGCGCCTTGCGCGGTTCAGGCTATGGCACAGCAAAAATCCTGGAGTTGATTGCCAAGGTCGCCCGGCGCGATCTGTTTACCCCCATTGATTTCCGGGCGGTGCTGGGCATGGCCGGATTGCCTTTTGGGCGATTCAATACACAAACCGGCCTGATTCGTCCGCAAAACCTCAAACAGGCGCTCTACGAGATGTTCGGCCAGCGCCGGATTGAGGAACTCCATCCTAAAACCCTGCTCCAGGCCACCGATATTGAAACCGGTGAAGGGATCATCATGGAACAAGGCCCGCTGGTCGACGCGGTTTACGCCTCAAGCGCCGTGTTTCCCTTGTTGCCCCCGATTCAGATGAAGGGCCGCTGGCTGGGCGATGGCTACTACACGTCCTCATTGCCCGTCATGGAGGCGGTAAAGCGCGGCATGGATGTGATCATCGCCGTCATTTTTCACGACCCGATCAACACGCAGGCCAACAGTTACATGGCGTGCCTGTCCAACTATTACACGATTCAGGGCGACGCCATCACCCGGTTTCAACTGGCGCTGTCCATCGATATGCATGAACATGAAATCATCATGATTAAAGTCCCGTTCAAGAACCCGATCAATATGTGGGACGTTCACCATATCCCGGAAATTATCGAGACGGGTCGACAGGCCATCGCCGGACGAAAAGCGGATATCCTCAGTGCAATCCATACCTTTTCCAACCGATCCTGATCGGACTACGCGGTTGGCGACGGCGATTCCCGTGCTACATGCGCGATGACCCGATTGCTGGTCGGCCAAAACAATGCGGTCACTATTAGCACCACAATGCCGCTCATCAGCGCTGCGCCATGCGGTCCCCGCCATTCGCCCAGCCAGCCGCCGATCAGATTGCCTACCGGAATCGAACCGAACGCCGCCAGCAGGTAAAACGCCATGACGCCAGCCCGATGGTCGTCATCGATACTGAGTTGTAACAAGGTGTTAGCGGCGACGCCCTGGGCAATATACGCCAGGCCCAGTAATACGGTAACCACTAAAGCCGGCCCTACCCCTTCGGCTTGCGACAGCAGGATGAGCGCTAATCCCAACAATACGGCGGCTTGGCGAAACAATGGCCACAATCGCGCCGGTTGGCGTTGAGTCCCAACCAGGGCGGCGCCGATCAATGCGCCCACGCCGATGCCGCCCATCAACCAGCCCAGGCCCTGCGGACCCGTCCCGAGCACCTCGCGCGCCCAGATCGGCAACAACACATAGATCGACATGGTGGCGACCGCTACCGAGGTATAGGACAAAATCAAATAGCGTAAGGGCGGCGCGCCAAGAATCAATCGCAGATTGTCCACAGCGCCTTGACGCCGTGCTGACTTGACCGGGATCGGCGGCGCGCTCAGCCGCATGAGCAGCAAGGCGCTGATGATGCACAGATAACTGAGCGCATTCAGCAGAAAACAAGGCGCAGGCCCTGTTTGCGCCATGACCCAGCCAGCGATGGGCGGCCCGATCGCGCGGGAGGTATTGAACAGCATCGAATTCAGCGAAATCGCCGCAGGCAGATGCTCCCGGTTCGTGACCAACCGGGGGACAAACGCCTGGCGAGCCGGACTGTCGAACGCGGTCAGAATGCTTTGCAAACAGCCCATAGCGACAATGAGCGCCAGGGTTAATAAATCGAAATGCGTCAATACCGCTAACGCCAGAGCCTGCAACATAAACAAGAATTGCAGAATCAGCAACAAGCGCCGCCGATCAAAACGATCCACCAGCGAACCGGCAAAGGGTAGCAGCACCAGCACCGGCAGGTTGATCGCCGCGCTGAAGTAACCCAGCCACAGCGCGGAATCGGTCAATTGGTAGAGTAGCCAGTTAAACGTTGTACTCTGTATCCAGTAGCCAATTAAGGAAAGACTCTGCCCGGTGAAAAAAAGCGCATAGTTGCGTTCCTGGAATGTCCTTAACAAGTTGTACATTCTGTATTTTCCCTTCACTCTTCGAGAGGAAAGCCTGAATAATGTCCACCATCGATACTTTATCGCCCCAGGAAAGCTGGGATCGCCTGCTGGAAGCCCATCGCCTCAACAGTCAAGATATTGTCCGACTACAGCAATGGCAACGCGATGCGGGGCTATTTTTACAGGAGAAACCCCGAGCGCGCACCTTGCGCCCTCACCTGCTGGAACCGGCGCAATTGGAGCGTGACCAGCGCATGGCGCGGGCCGTAGTGATGGCGCTGGTCCACGCCAGCCAGCGGCTGGAGCAAGATCAGGCATTAGCCCGGCGGTATTTAGGGGACTGGGTGGACCGGTTTGGCGACCTGCTGACCCTGGATCCAGGCTATCCCCAGCGCGCGGTGCTGGCCCGGATGGATGTGCTGCCGACTGTCGAGGGACCGAAGGTGATTGAATATAACACTACCCCAGGCGGTATCCTACCGGGCGATCAATTGAGCGTCCTGTTCCAGCAACTCGCCGGTCAAATCGGCTTTGATCGCGATTGGCAAATTCATCCGCTATTGGTATTGCCCGCTGTGCGCGACGCGATCATCAAAACCTATCAAGCCTGGGGTGGATCGGGCGCGCCGTTGCTGATTTTTGCCGTGCCGCATGAGTTAAAGGATTTTATCGGCCAAGTCCAGATCACTATCGACGCCTTGGCAAGCACTGGGCTAAACGCGCGCATCGCTGATCCCGGCGAGCTGGAATTCGCCGATGGAGCGTTGCGTCATCAGGGTGATCCCGTTGGCGTGCTGATCCGGGTCTTCCTGCCGGAAATGATTCCGGGGCTGGGCGACCGTCTGCGCGGCATTTTCGCAGCAGTGCGGGCTAGGGCGGTCTGCATGGTCACAGCCTTCCGCAATACGCTGCTCGGCCATAAAGCGCTATTCGCTCTGATTACCGATCCCGATATCGATTTGGGATTGCCCGCCACAGTCAGCGACTTGGTGCGAACGTATGTCCCTTGGACCCGTCTGCTGATTGATGGACCGACCCGCGATCCCTCGGGCCAGCGTATCGATCTATTGCCGTGGGCCGTTGCTCAGCGTCAGCAATTGGTATGCAAGCCGGTGTCCGGCTATGGCGGCGCGGGCGTTATCCTGGGCTGGATGGTGGAGGAGGCGCAATGGCGCGCGCATCTGGAACAGGCGATGCAACGCGGCGGTTCGCTGTTGCAACAACGAGTAACACTGATTCCGCAAACCCATCCTACCCTGGCCGAAGGTCTGCCCAACGTCGATTTGTACGCTGACCAGAATATTTTCATTGCGGATGGCGAATTGGCCGGTTACCTGACGCGTCTGGCCACAACCCCCATCACCAATGTCTCCCAAGGCGCCAGCATCGTCCCCAGTTTTGTGGCGACGCCCCGGGAATAGGGTAAATCATTTCAGGCAGTCGGCGTTGCTTGATAATGCGGGTCTTGGCGACGCACATAATCCAGCAGGGCGCGGCTGTCCTTTTCCGCGACCTCGATCCGGTCATAGTCCACTGCGCAACCGAGCAGGCAGGTCATCAGCAGGGCGTCGCCCTCGCGCATTCCACCCGGCAACAGGCCCGTGAAGAAAAATCCAACTTGTTGCAGGGTTGCGGCGACTGCCGGCGTGTTCGGGTCGAGCAGGTTCAGGAAACAGAAAACCACCGGCGTCTTGTTCAAACGCAGGCCAAACAGGCGCTCCTTGATCTGAGCCAGTAGATCATGCCCTGCAACGCGCACCGACAATTGCGCCAGATTGCGCTCCCGCTCGACGACGATTTCCAGTTGACTCGCTGCCTCTGGCAACGGAGCGACGGTAGCATCCAGTTCAGCGGGCAACTCGCAGCGTTCGTAAATATCGGCAATGAAATCACGGTGCGCTTCCGGAACATACAGGGTAACCGGCGCTCGCTCCGCCAGGGTCTGAAACACCAACAGGGTGGAAATCCGCTGGGGAACCTGATCGGCAATACCCTTGAATTCCACCGTTTCCGGGCTACGCGCCGGTAATAATCCAACCGCCACGCCCAGGCCCTGCCGCTTCACCCGTTGCGAAGCCGTATGCGCAGTGGTGAAGTTAACATAAATTCCGGCCAGCCCCAGTTGTTCAACCGCCGCTTGCAAGGCCGCCATACCGACCTTTTCCGCCAGGCCATGACCGCGCGCTTCCTGTCGGGTCGCCGCCAGCCCGAGTTCCGCCAAGGTCGGCATCTCTGGAGAACGTAGCAGAGCAATGTGTGAAGCAACCATGCCGTTGCCTAGTACAGCAACGAAAGAATGGAGTTGCCCTTCAGCCTGCAAGCGGCGCAGGCGGTCCGGATAGTAGGGCACATCGGACATATAGGTGTAGCGGTAGGCGTCGTAGATCAGCCGCGAGACCTCCACGGCTTCCTGGGGTTGCATGGGCCGCACTTGCAATGCTGCGAAATCCTCGGCGGTCGGCAGTCGGGTCGCCTGGCGGAAATCCGGCTGCTCTTCCGGGGGTTGCCAGGAACCCCGCAGGCGTTTTAGCAAGCGAATCTCCTTGCCGCGCCCGCCCAGGTTACGCGCCTGGAACACATCGACCAAACGCGCCGCCAGGTAACGGCCCAAACCCGCTGGTGCCTCCAAAGTGGTTGGATCAACCCCGGTAAAGTCGGGTAATAATTCTGGATCAAAGGGACGGCCCCGGTCGCGAAAGACGATCTCTAAATGCTCTGGCTCCTGCAAACACTCGACAGTGAAACTCACTGCTTCGCCCGCCGCGTAAGCATGCTGCAGAATATTCATGCTGAGTTCTTCGGCGACGATTTCCAGATGCGTCAATTCCGGTTCCTGAAAATCCATGGCGATGGCGCAGCTCTTGATAAACGCCTGCACCACAGGTACGGCGTTCAGCGCATTGGGCGCTGACAAGTGGAAGCGATTACTAGGCCAATCAGATTCTTTGGACATACAGAGCGGCTCCGTTGAAACTTGTCATGATGAGGCGAGTTCCCTTGTCAAGTGACAAGAATCCTATTACCTGTTTAAAACTCGACTTTGTCGTAAATCTCCGCCAGCGCCAGATCGCAGTCGATAGAGCAGAGTTTGAGCGTACTTTCGAGACCACGGCTCTCCGTGAACAACCATTGCTGATCCGGTTGCCGCCGGTAAGACTCAATATGTGGACGATCCTGGGCAATCAGCACATATTCGGCCAGCGACTCCAGACTGCGGTAGTGTTCGAACTTGCGGCCCCGGTCATAGGCTTCAGTCGAGTCTGACGATACCTCAACGATTAAGGTCGGATTCAGCAGGGTGTCAAAGTGGCTATCATCAAATTGCGCCTTACCGCAGACCACGATCATATCGGGATAGGTGTACAGGCCCGTTGGACTGACTTTGACCCGCATATCATTTGCGAAGAGCTTGCAGGGGCGTTTTTTAAGCTGATTGCCGAGTTCGATAACTGTATTAATAACAATCAGATTATGCGCTTGGCTTGCGCCGCTCATCGCGAACATTTCACCATCAAAATATTCGCTTTTGAATTCGGCGCTGCGCTCGATAGCCAGATAATCTTCCGGCGTCAAATGAGGCTTCGGTTGCATGGACATGACAATAGCTCCAATAGCGATAGGTCTGAAATGATTTTGCCACAACCGAACACAGTTTGTGCGCTAACTTTGGTCAGCGATCACCTGCAGTCCCGTGAAAATTAAATCCGGCTCCCAGCGATATTCAGCTTGCAAACAGGGCAACACGGCCTGCGCATCGCCGCCGGTCAACAGACGCACGCCCGGACCGTGATTGGCGATCATCCGCCCGGTAATCCCGTCAATCGCCGAAGCAACCGTATACAGCGCCCCACCCCAAACACCATCGCGGGTATTCTGTCCGAACAGCAGCGCCTCGCCGGATTCGGGAGGAATCTGCCGTGTTTCCCGGTACAGCGCTTCGCGCATCAAACGCATTCCCGGCATGATGACCCCGCCCAAATGCTGGCCATCGACCGTCAGGGCGTCAATGGTCACTGCTGTCCCGCAATCCACGATATAGCAGCCCTGACCGATCAGGGCATGGGCGGCGATCATGGCCACCCAACGGTCCGCGCCCATTCGTTCCGGTTCGGCGTAGGAATTGCGAATACCGCAGGCCGCCGCCGTCGAGACCACAAATTCGGCCTCAATGCCCCAGGCCCGCCGAATCCAGTGCGTCAACGCCGCCCGCGTTTCAGAACCCGTCACGCTGACAATGAGAACCCGGGTCGGTCGGATCAACTCAAGCCATTGGTCTTCGAGCAAATCCACCCAGCTTCCCTCACCATGACCGGCTTGGCCACGTTGCTGGAAACCGCCTGCATCGAAAATGGCCCATTTGATCCGGCTATTGCCGACATCCGCCAACAAGATCACGCTTCGACTCTCAAACTGATCTCGCCGCCGATGTAGGGTTTGATCTCCCCATCTGCAGTTTCCAGCAATAACGCTCCGGTCGCATCCACGCCATGCGCGACTCCCGTCATGGTTGCATTCGGCAGATGCAGGCAAACCCGGCGTCCTTTGACTCGATCAAAGCGCGCCCATTCCGCCGCCAAATCGGCAAATCCAGTCTGTTCAAAACACAAGAAAGTTTCCAGCAACTCACTGATCAGGCAGGCTGCCAACGAGTTACGGGAAATGGACTCGCCAACCAGGATTTCCTGCAAATCCACCCAGGGTTGATCAATGATGGCGGCTTCCTGGCGCGGCAACGACACGTTGACCCCGATGCCCGCCACCACGTAAAAATCTCCGGATGCGCCGCCGGACTCCAGCAAAATGCCGCCCAGCTTGCGCTCACGCCACCACACGTCATTGGGCCATTTCAGCCCGACTTCGGCGGCGCCCACCTTTCTCAGGGTACGCGCAACGGCAATACCGGTCGCCAGACTTAAACCGCTCAACGCCGCTGGATGAACCGTGAACCGCCAGAGCAGCGAATACGCCAGACTAGCGCCAAAGGGAGTCAACCAGTTGCGTCCCTGCCGGCCTCGGCCCGCCGTTTGCTGTTCGGCCAGACACACGACGCCACTCGGCCAGTGCGCCTGCGCTCCAGACATTAAATAGCGGTTGGTCGAGTCCAGGATCGGATGTACTTCCAGCCGATGCAACGCAGTGCGGGCGGCCTCCGTTAATCCGGCCAGAATGCAATCCCGGTCCAGCAGGTCCACAACGGGTTTCTGCAAAGCAGGCAATTAGAATAACTGACCCCATGGAACAACCGAGAAAAAGCTCAACCACGATATGATGAGCAGGATGATGATGACAACAAGCGGGAAGTTTTGGAAAGTAAACATCAGGATTCTCCTTACGGTTTATGTAAAAATGTAACTGAAAATTCTCAATCATCCAGGGATTGATTGTTATTCTGCCGGCGGGAATACCGGGGAATGCGCGGATCATCGTCGTCCATCAGGATACGATGAGCCGGTCCCTCCAGGTCGTCAAACTGCCCGGTGCGCACGGCCCAGAGAAAAGCCCATAGCGCCACGCCAATCACTCCCAAAGCCATCGGTATTAAAAATAACAGGATTCGCATCAGGCGCGCACCTCTCTCTCAATTCTGGCGGAGTCGCAAGGCATTGACTACCACCAGCAACGAACTGAATGACATGCCAATGGCCGACATCCAGGGCGTGAGCCAACCGCCCGCCGCCAGCGGCAACGCCACCAGATTGTAACCGATCGCCCAGGCAAAATTCTCACGCATGATAAACAATGTGCGTCGAGCCTTATCGACTGCTCGCACCAGATGTTCCAACCGCTCCGACAAGAGAATCATGTCTGCCGTGGCGTGCGCCAACTGCGTCCCGCTGCCCATGGCCAGCGAGACCTGGGCCGCCGCCAGCACCGGCGCATCGTTGACGCCATCGCCGACCATCGCCACAACCGCGCCTTGCCCTTGCAATTCTCGCAACCGGTTCAGTTTATTCTGCGGTGAAAGTCCCCCATGCGCTGAAACAATAGCCACTTCCCGAGCGACTCGCGCCACAGTATCGGGCTGGTCGCCACTCAACAATTCCACAGTTAGACCACGATTCTGCAAGGCTGCCACAGTTTCTGCTGCACCCGGACGTAGCGCATCGGTCAACTGAAACCAGGCCAACAGGCCGGTCTCATCGCCCAGCGCGACCCAGGTGCTGGCGGCGTCAACTGCTCTTTCGGCTCCCCTGCTCCTCTCCTCCAATTCATCACCTGGATGCGGGCGGGAGGCGCCAGGCTGCAATGCCTGCACAAATTCAGGCTGACCCACCCGGTAACAGCGCCCTTCAATCCAGCCTTCCACGCCGCTGCCTGGCGTATTGCGCAATTCCACCGCTTCGGGAATGACCGAACGTAACTGTTTAGCCCCCCCCTTTGGCAAAGGGGGGTGAGGGGGGATTTTGGCCCCGTCGCCCGTGCGGAATCCCCCCCGGCCCCCCTTTTTCAAAGGGGGGAGGTGACCGCTTACGACCGAACCAGCGGCTTCCGCCAAGGCGCGACCTGCTGGATGTTCCGAACCTCGTTCCAGCGCCGCCGCCAGTGCCAGGCAGCGGTCTGGCTCCAAACCGTTCACCGACTCTATGGCGACCACCTGCGGTCGGCCATAGGTCAAGGTGCCCGTCTTATCGAAAATAACCTGCGTCACCCGCGCCAGGGTTTCCAAAGCATGTCCCCGGGTGGTCAGCACCCCCAATCGGGTCAATGCGCCGGTCGCGGCAACCATCGCGGTCGGCGTGGCCAGCGACAGCGCACAGGGACAAGTCACCACTAGCACCGACAGAGTCACGCGAAAGGCCGTGTCGAAGTCGCTCAGCCACCACCAGACTGAAAACACGCCAGCGGCCACAACCAGCAATGCGGCGATAAACCAACCGGCGATCCGGTCGGCCAGCAAGGCTAAACGCGGTTTTTCCCCCTGAGCGCGATCCAGCAACCGGACAATCGCCGATAGCACCGTTTCCGCGCCAACTTTCTCAATCCGCATCACCAGCGGACTTTCCACATTGACTGAACCGCCAATCAACGTTTCGCCCGCCTGCCTAGGCAAGGGCAAACTTTCCCCGCTGAGCAACGATTCATCAACATGGCTGGCGCCCTCTTCCACCCGGCCATCGGCGGGAATCGTCTCGCCCGGACGCACCAGCACCTGATCGCCAACCGCCAGTTCTGCAACGGGAACGATTTCCTCTCCACCCATGCGATCCAATCGCGTCGCAGTTGCCGGCAGCATCCGCACCAGCGCCTCGGAGACTTGTCCGGCCCGGTGACGGGCGGCCATTTCCAGGAACCGGCCGGTCAACAGGAAGAATACGAACATGGTCACCGAGTCGTAGTAAATCTCGCCATGACCTTGCGCGGTATGCCAGATGCTAGCGGTAAAGGCGGCCAGAACGGCTAATGCTACCGGGACATCCATGCCCAATTGCCGGCGACGCAGATCACGCCAGGCAGTCGTGAAAAAGGGTTGCGCCGAATAGGCGACGACCGGTGCGGTCAGGATCAGGCACACCCAGCGCAGGAACTGACGAATCCATTCCTCCATGCCCTGGTATTCACCCACGTACAGACCCACAGCCAGCATCATCACCTGCATGGCGAACAATCCGGCCACGGCCAGACGCCGCAAGGCAACGGTGCGCTCGCGCTGGTGCAGGGCTTCCTGGCGACCAGGATCGAAAGGATGGGCGATATAGCCGATAGCGGCGATGGCGGCGAGAATCTCGCTGAGCTTGATTTGACTTTCGTCCCAGCGCACCCGCGCGCGGTGGGTCGAATAATTAACCCGGAATTCCAGAACGCCAGGCAGAGCGTTCACATGCCGCTCATTCAGCCAGACACAGGCAGCGCAAACGATGCCTTCCAGGATCAGAGCCGCCTCGCGAACCTGTTCACTTTCGACCCGAACAAAGCTCTTTTGCAAATCGGCTCGGTCGTAGAGTTCCAGACCACGCAACTGCTCGGGAATCAGATCCTCCGCTCGCTGGGAACGAGTGGTGCGATGCCGGTAGAAATCAGTCAGTCCAGCAGCGACAATCGCTTCGGCCACAGCTTGGCAACCGTGACAACACATCGGCTGGCGTTGACCGTCAATCGCCACCGCGTAATGCGCGCCCGGTGGAACCGGCAGACCGCAATGAAAACATTCGACTGTGGAATCAGCGGCGGGTGGAGCGGTCGGCGGTTCAGCCGTGACAGACATGGATTATTGCGCCGACGAGTGCGCCAGGACCGACGTGTTGGCCTGGATCTCGTGCAATTCCTCGCCTTTACGGATACTTAACGCCAGATTCCAGCGCCCGGCGGCAGGCAGGGTCACTTTCGATTCATAGATGCCCGGCGCGGTTTCCTGGAGGGTAAAATCGACATCCAGCGCTTTCGTGGCGGGCCGGAGAAATTGACCGGCCACGTTCGCGCCGGTCACTGGCTCCTCTTCACGAGTACGCACTGCGACCCGGAACAATGCCGGTTCATCAACGACAGGTCGGCCCAGCCAACCTTTTTGCACCTGCCAACCCCGCTGCCGCTGCCGCTCCACCTGCTGTAGATACTGGTTATACAGCGATTCCTTCTTGTGAAAATCGTGCGAAACCACCCCGGGAAAGACCGAGGTGACCGCGCGCTGGCTGTCGGCTTTAGGCAACAGCCGATCCCAGAGAGAGGAAGTCAACCCACGCTCGGCGACTGCGATGAATACCGCACCCGACGCCACCACGAACACGAAAAAGCCACCGATCACCGCTGGCCCCCAGTGTAAACCCCGACCGTGGGCGCGGGCGCTCAACACCATGCCACAGCCCAGCGACGCCAGCAGGTAAATCGCCACATGAATAGCGAAGATATCTCCGCCCGGCCAGCGCACAATGGCATAGGGCGCATACAGACCCAACGTCGTTAAAGCGACCGTCATCGCCGCCTGCTGGGCGCTCATGCGGGTAAAGCGCACCAGAAGCAGATTGACGAGAACAATCAGCCCAGCGCCCACTGCCAGGCCAAGCAACAGCGGGTTCATCCCCGATGTTCCGGGATGTAGAACGGCGCTTGCTGACGGATCGGTTTGACCGATGCACCATCCAAGGCTTCAATAATGAAAGTGATTTTGTCGCCGGACGCACTATCGAGCCGAGATGGCGGAACCTGCACCCGCGCAAACAGCTTGATCCGCTCCTGCGGGGCCAGCTCCAGCTCCTCCATGCCGCTCATGTCCAGGGTTGCGCCAGGCAGGCCCTCAATCCGAATGCCGACCTTCATCGGTTCAGTCAGCTTGTTGTTCAGCTTGATCTCGTAGGCATTGCGAATCCCGCCATCCGAAAGCTGGGTATACAAAGGCTGGCGAATCTGCTCCACCGTTCCGGTATAGGGTGAACGGGTAAGAACGCTCCATGCCAACGTTGCCGTCGCCGCGGTCAAAATCACCCCGTAACCAACGGTTTTCGGTCGCAGGAACCGGGTCTTGCCACCGTTCAGGGCATTTTCCGAAGTGTAGTTGATCAAGTCCTGTTCGCAGGAATCAATGCACAGCGCGCAGGAGATACATTGATATTGCAAACCGTCGCGAATATCGATCCCCACCGGACAGACCAGGACGCAATGTCCGCAGTCGATGCACTCGCCGACGCCTTTCGCCTTGCGCTCTTCGGGCGTCTTGAACCCCCGGCGCGGCTTGGCCCGACCATTCGGTCCTTCGCCTCGTTTCTGATCGTAGGAAATGATCAAGGTGTCGTGATCGAACATAGCGCTTTGGAAACGGGCGTAGGGGCACATGTAGATGCACACCTGTTCACGCGCCAGACCGGCCATGACAAAGGTCGTTACGGTGAGGAAGATCGTGGTGAAATAGGCCGCGTAAGGCGCCTGACCGGTGAAGAACTCGACCACCAGGGTTGGAGCGTCGACCCAATACATGGTAAAGCTTAGACCGGTCCAAAAGGCGACCACCAGCCACAGGGCATAGGTCCCGCCCTTCTTGATCAACTTATCCCGGTTACTCCAGGGCTTGCGATCCAGACGCATACGCGCCGGTCGTTCACCCTGCACCCAGTGTTCGATCATCATGAACAGATCGGTCCACAGGGTTTGGAAACAGAAGTAACCGCACCATACCCGCCCAGCTAGTCCGGTGACGAAGAACAGCAGAATGGCGAAGATAATCAGGACTCCGGCCAGCCAGAAAATGTCCTGCACCTGAATGGTCAGGCCGAAGATATAGAAATGTCGACCGGGTAAATCGTATAGCACCGCCTGATCCGGGGCGTTGGGCCGATCCCAGCGCAGCCAGGGCAACAGGAAGTAGATGGTCATCGCCAAGGTCAGAATGCCGGTCTTGAGATTACGGAACGGCCCCTTGACTGAGCGTGGATGAATATGAATGCGCTTTTGATAAAGCTGAATAGCCTCTTCGGACATATTCCACCTGCCTGTGATTAAAAATAATGTTGATATTGACCTTAACAAACGCCAATTGTCCTTGCGATCCATCAACCATGAGGGGGGATCAGACCACTCTTTCTTTTAAGGTTGAAAAATAGAATCAAAAGGTTACAACAAAAATTTGTGCAAAGCAACAAAATTAACGATATGGAATCCGAGTCAGGTTTTGGCGTTGCCAAAGTGGCGCGTTTTTATTTTGTCTGGGGGTGGCTAAAGGGTGCGTTCTTCTTTCTCTATTTCCGCGGTCAACGCATCCTGAACCCCTGCATAGTGGCGTTCTACCTCTTGCAGCAGCGCGGGAACCTCTTCCAGGCACCGGTCCCGACCCCGTTGCTCTAGCTCCTTGCACAAGGCCGCTAATTGCGTTGCCCCCAGGTTGGCGCTGCCCGACTTGAAACTATGCGCCGCTTGGCGCAGCGCCTCGCCATCATCGGCGGCGACCGCCTCCCGCAACCGTTGAAGCAAGGCCGGCGAGCTAGCGAAGTACATACTGATGATCTTGCCCAACAAGCTGGGCTGGCCGGGTTGTTGCAATGCGCGGATTTCGGCCAGGGCGCGCTCGTCCAACGGCGAATCAGCCGGAGAAAGCAACGGCGCAGGAGGCGGAGCTGCCGGCAGGGCCGCCACGGCGTCACTCGTCACGGAATCCGCGACCCGCGACTGAGGCGGGACGGCGGCGGGCACCCAGCGATCTAGTACAGCCGCCAGTTGCGCCGGCTCGAACGGTTTACTCAGGTAATCGTCCATCCCAGCCGCCAAGCACTCCTCTCGCACCCCCTTGATGACGTCAGCGGTCAAGGCGATGATCGGTACTCGCCGACCGCCCTCGGCGATTTCGCGTCGCCGCCAAGCCGTGGTGGCGGCAAAGCCGTCCAGCACCGGCATTTGACAGTCCATCAGCACCAGATCAAACGGCTCGCGCGCCAATGCATCCATAGCTTCGCGCCCGTCGTTGACCAACTTGACCCGGCAACCCAGATTTTCGAGGATGGCGAGCGCCACTTGCTGGTTGACCAAATTATCCTCGGCCACCAACACACGGGCATTGAAGCGCGGTGATTTCCCCAGTGGGATAGATCGGCTGGTCACAGGGGCCGTTAGCGGGGCGGCTGGTCGTGCGAGCCGGCACAAGGCATCGTAAAATTCGGTTTGGCGCACGGGCTTCGGTAAATAACGGTCGATCCCGGCTGACGCCGCCTGAGGATCATCATCACTCGAACCGCTCGATGTCAGCATGAGGAGACGCAGTGTGTTCAAGGTGGGGTCAGCGCGGATCTGACGGGCAAGTTCCAGACCATCCATCCTGGGCATGTGCCAATCGAGAATCGCCAGGTCGTAAGCCGCCCCCGCTTGCACCGCCTGGCGCAGAGCAGCGAGCGCCTCCGGCCCGCTCGCCACGCCGGTTTCGCGCATCCCCCAGCCGCCTAACTGATAATGAAGGATTTCACGGTTAGTGGCGTTGTCGTCCACCACCAATACTCGCAAGCCCCGTAAATCAGCCCGGGGTGGCGGGACGGGAGTCGAGACCACCCTGGGTTGAATCAGCGCGAGCGTGAACCAGAACGTTGTGCCCGCTCCCGGGGCGCTCTCAACTTCTATTTCGCCACCCATCAACCGCACCAATTGTTTGGTGATGGCCAGCCCTAAACCGGTCCCGCCAAAACGCCGGGTGGTAGAACCGTCCGCCTGGGTAAACGATTCGAAGATTTTAGCCTGGGCCGCCGGATCGATTCCAATCCCCGTGTCGCTCACCGCTATCCGCAACCGCGCTGTTTTAGCGTCTTGCTCCAGCAGCCGCAGGCGAATCAACACTTCGCCCCGCTCGGTGAACTTAATGGCGTTGCCCACCAGATTCACCAAGATCTGCCGCAGCCGCCCTGGATCGCCTTGCAGCGTCCTTGGCAGGTCCGAATCCAGATCGACCGCCAGTTCCAGTCCCTTGTGGTGAGCCCGCTCGGCCAGCAGTACGGCGGTTTCCTCAACGAGTTCCCGCAAGTCGAAGGTTACGGTTTCCAGCTCTAGCCGGCCTGCTTCAATCTTGGAGAAATCCAGAATGTCGTTGATAACCGCCAGCAATGCTTGCGCTGAGTGCAGGATAATGCTGGCAAACCGCCGCTGTTGGGCGTTCAGCGCAGTCTTGCTTAATAGCTCCGACATCCCCAGCACGCCGTTCAGCGGGGTGCGGATCTCGTGGCTCATGGTGGCTAGAAATCGCGACTTGGCAAGGCTCGCCGATTCGGCTACTGCTTTGGATTCGGCCAGTTCCGAGTTGCGCTTGACCAAGCGCTCGGTTAGCGTTTTCAGCACTTGAACCACGGCGGCCACCTCATCTCGGTCTGAACTGGAAATAGATTCGCCAGTCACGTCGATAGCGATCTGTTCAGCTTGTGCGCGTAGCCGGCGCAACGGCCACATGACCCAGCGCAAGGCTAGAATGCCGAGCAAGATGCTGACCACTAGAATCAGCGCCCCATACGCCGCCGAGCGTTGTAGGCCCTGCTCCAACAACTGATAGGCGGCGGCGCTGTCGAGCTGAACCAGGATCACGACGGCCTGATCGACCAAGAGTATGGGCAGGTAGACGCGGGTGTGGCGCAAAGCAATATCTTCCCGATAGATCGGTATCTTCTTATGAAACGCTTCGGTCACGGTTTGGGCATCTAGCTCGGCGACGAGCGGAGAGCTGGAAACCAACGCCTGACCGGATCGCGACAGGATCGCAAGCTCCGCGCCTACGTCCTGGCTCAAGGCCCTGATAAAACTCTCGTTCAGGCGCAGGCTAACGCTCAGCGTACCGACGATCCTACCCTTCGTCTGCAAGGGTTCGATGGCGCGGATGGCCACACCCTCTGCATCAATGGTGCTGGACAGCATAGAGTTACCGGTCAGCGCTTCATATACCCCCCACGCCATGGCGTGATCGCCCCGACGCGCTGGGTCTTTGGAGCGATAGATCACGATCTCCTTATCGTCGGTGATCTCTAAAAGGTTTGTCTTGACAATGTCTTGAACCTGGCCGAGAACCGCTGCAATCATGGCGGCGCGGTCTGGCTCCTTGCGCTGAAGCGCGGCGGGCAACTCGTTTCCAGCCGCCGCCAATCGCGCTATCTCCTGAAGATAAGCACTCTGGCGCGCAATCAAACCGTTGATAATCTGACTAACGGACTTGATCTTGTCGATCTCGCCCTTGCGCACCGTCTCATCCAGCAGATCGCTCGATACCCGGAAGGCAACCCATTGCGAAAGCGTGGCCAGCAGGGCGAACAAGAAGACTAGCGTCATGCTGGTGCTGAGACGGAGCTTCATAGGCCAGATGCTCGGTCGTTCACGGTTAGATTCCCACCATGGGGCGCGGCGTCAATCAATTGCGGTCAATTTTCGGTGGCGGCAGGGAGGACGCCATGCTCGCGCAAGATCTCGCTCCCGGCGGGAGAGCGGGCAAACTCAAGAAATGTTCTGCCCGCCGGCGTCAGCGCGTCGGGCTTGTAAATCAATCCGATTTCCAACCAAAGCGGATAACGTCCCTTTTCCACATTTTCCGATGTTGGTTCGACGCCATTGAACGCCAGATAGACAATTTTGCTGTTGCAAGCGCCGAGGGCTGATTTATTGAGAAACCCGAGGCTGGTCGGATACCGGTCAAGCAAGGTAATCAACTCCGGATCGAGATGCACAACCTTAACGTTCTCGCCGAACACGATGTTCTCGAACGGTTTGATCAGGCGACTGAGCGCTTGTCTGGAAGCATCGGTCGTTTCGCGTCCAATTGCCCGGATGGGGCCGGGATTGCCGCCCAGTTCGCTCCAATCGGTCAGCTTGCCGCTGAAGGCGTCCACTGCTTGCGTTGACGTAATGCTATGCACTGTGACGCCTGCCCCAGCCGCGAATATCACTGGATCGCGTCCGAGGGCGACGTAACTTATTCCCTTGTTGCGCTCATTTTCCTTGAGCGGGCGGCCAACCCGCCCCATGCTGGCCGTACCCGCCTCGACATCGCGTAGCGCGCCAGCAGTTCCCGTAGACGACGGCACTGTTACGATGTGCTCGCTCTGCTGTTGGTTAAAGGCCTTGGCAAGTTGTGTCAAGACATATTCGGGATTGCCGCTGCCGGGAATGATCAATTCCTCGGCAAGCGCGGCGCTAGTGAAGGCTAACATCGCCAAATTCGCGATAATCGTGTGCAGGATACGAAAAAAAGTCATGCGAAGTTTCCTTTGATGGTGCGATGCTGGCGGCGAGCGAGCGCTCACTAGCATTATGAGTCAAGCGCTCAGCTTTTTGAATTTTGCAATTATCTCAAAATTCTTCCCACTCGTCGGCAGCGCCGCTCGTAACTGCTGGAGTTTTTCTGGCTGGAATTGCCGCCAAATGTTGGGCTGCTACGGACTTGGTTACGGTGGCGATGCGTGGTTTTACCCTGTTTTCCATGGACGATCCAGCCCGTTTTATTTCCGGTTTACGCTGGATATAGGGCGCGTACTTCTTATCGCTGCGTTGAATGTGTTCGGTTAACCACGCCTTCAGGAACCTCATCGTCTCCATCTCGACCATATGTTTGCCGCTCTTCACTTTCTTCTGGATTTCGAGCGCTTTGCTAACCAGGTCCGCATGTTTCTTGCGATGCTCGGCTAAGTCCGGATAATGACCAGCCTCCATGCGTTCTTCCTCATATTTGAAATGCTGAGCGGTGTATTCAATCAACTCATCCAGCAGCTTGCCCATCACGCTTTTGCCCTTCCCAACCAGCATTGCCTCATGCAGCGCATTGATCATCCTCACTAATTTTTGATGCTGCTGATCGATCTCGGGATCGTTCACGCTGAAGTCCTCACTCCATGTGATCAGGTCAACAACTCGTTGGTCGTTCTCCGGCGCATTTAGCGCGGCTAGCGTATCTTCATCCAGCTTGAAAAATTCCATTAAATGATGCAATTCGTCCGCTTCCTGATTCATGGTGCGGCTGACCGTCCCGGTTTGATCCACAAGAGCTACGTTCTGCTGGGTGACCTGATCCATCCGCACGATCGCCTGACTGGCCTGTTCAATGCCACTGGCTTGCTCGCTGGCGGCGGCAGCGATCTCGACAACAATGTCGCTGACCTTTTTGACCGACTGGATGATCTCACGCAGGGTATGGCCGGAACGCTCGACCAGATGACTGCCATCACTGACCTTGGCCACGCTGTCGGTAATCAATGCTTTGATTTCCTTGGCTGCGTCAGCGCTGCGCTGCGCCAGTTTGCGCACCTCGCTGGCAACAACAGCAAATCCTCTACCTTGTTCGCCAGCGCGAGCGGCCTCGACAGCGGCGTTTAGCGCCAGCAGATTGGTTTGGAAGGCGATTTCATCAATCACGCCGATGATGTCAGCGATCCGACCGCTACTCTGATTAATCGTGTCCATAGCGGCGATAGCCTGTTCCACCACCTGTCCGCCTTGTTCGGCTTGCGTGCGCGCTGCCGCCGCGAGTTGACTGGCCTGCCGAGCATGTTCAGCACTGTTTTTGACCGTGGCCGTCAATTGCTCCATTGCAGTAGCGCTGGCCTCTAGCGCCGCCGCTTGCTCTGCAGTGCGTTTTGACAGGCCACTGCTGTCGTCGTCCAGCTCATGGGCGATAGCGGTCATGCGCCCGGACAGACGTGCAACGTTCGAGACGATGCCATTAAGACGTGCAGCCATTTCGCTCATGGCGCTCAATAGCTGTGCAACTTCATCACGTCCGGTAATCGTCGTTGTGACTTTCAGATCGCCATTGGCAACGTTATGGGCCATATCTACTGCCTGGTGCAACGGTTTAACAATGCTGCCGGTGACCCAGTAGCTCAACAACGCCAAGAAGAAGAATGCGCCAAACGCCAGAACACCGTTCTCCACCAATTGTCCTTGAAATAGCCGGTCAACATCATCGATATAAATGCCGGTGCCGATAATCCAGTCCCAGGGTTTAAAATGTTTAACATAAGAAATTTTAGGAACGGGCTGCTCAGCGCCAGGCTTTGGCCATAAGTAAGGCACCACTCCGCTTCCTGCCTGTTTGACCGCTTTTACAAGCTCGACAAACAGATGTTTCCCGGTTGGATCTTGCAATCCGCGCAAGTCCTGGCCATCCAGTTCCGGTTTGAAGGGATGCATGACCATGCGTGGCAATGAATCATTGATCCAGAAGTAGTTGTTACCGTCATAGCGCAGGTCTTTGATCACGTCCAGGGCGGCTCGTTGGGCGTCCGTCTCGCTCATACTCCCACTGGCCGCCAGATCATGATAGCGAGCCAGGATGCTATAGACGGATTCAACCAGCTGTTTAGTAGCGGTGATCCGGTCTTCCATCAGCTGCACCCGGATATCGTACAGACCGTGCAGCGTCATGGCGAATAACGCCAGCATGAAGGCTCCAACCAGAAGCTGTAGCCGCAGGCGGATGCTCGGATGCAGGATGCGCGTTAAAAAAAGCTTTTTCTCCACAGCTTACTCCTCCAGGCAGTCGCTTAATCATTTTTCTAGCCGCCGCCGAAACGCAGCGTAATACAGCACCGGGATGAACGCCAGCGTCAGCAGGGTCGAGACCAGAATCCCGAAAATCAGTGAGATGGCCAGACCCCGGAAAATGGGATCATCGAGAATGAACAATGCCCCCAGCATCGCCGCCAGCGCGGTCAGTATGATCGGCTTAGCCCGCACCGCGCTGGAACGGATCACCGCCTCCTGAAACGGTACGCCATTCTCGACCTCCAGATTGATGAAATCGACCAGCAGAATCGAGTTGCGGACAATGATCCCAGCCAGCGCGATCATGCCAATCATCGAGGTCGCCGTGAATTGCGCATGCAGCAAGGCATGGCCAGGCATCACGCCGATGATGGTCAGCGGAATCGGCGCCATGATGATGAGCGGCACAAGGTAGGAATGAAATTGCGCCACCACCAGCAGGTAGATCAGAATCATTCCGACGCCGTAGGCAATGCCCATGTCGCGGAAAGTTTCATAGGTAATCTGCCATTCGCCATCCCATTTCAAACTATAAGTGTAGGGATTATCCGGTGGGCGGATGAAAAATTGTTCAACCGGTTCCCCGGCAATCGGCGTGTCTCGCAGACGGCTAAAAATCTCGAACATCCCATAGAGAGGACTGTCCAGCCGTCCCGCCATATCGCCAAAGACGAACACCACAGGTAGCAAGTCCTTGTGGTAAATTGCGTTCTCGCGCTGCGTCGTTTCAATATCCACAATCTCTGACAGCGGCACGAGGGGGCCAGCCTGACTGCGCATGCGTAAATCCAGCACTGAGGCCATATCCGCCTTGTCAGCGACGGGCAACTCCAGACGCAGCGGAATCGGGTACTTAGCGGTTTCGGAATGCAGATAGCTGACATCCTCGCCGCGTAAGGCGGTATTGATGTCAGCGGCAACTGCTTGTTGCGATACGCCAAGCAATGCCGCCTTGGCTCGGTCGACATGGGCGATCAAGCGTTCGGAAGGAGTCTCCACCGTATCATCGACATCGATGATGTCCGGGGTGGCGCTGAACACTTGCCGGACGCGCTGCGCAGCTTTGATCTGCCCAGGGTAATTCAATCCATAAACCTCCGCGACGAGCGGGGCCATAACCGGCGGACCGGGCGGCACTTCGACAACCTTCACATTGGCGTCATACTTCGCGCCAATTTCCTGCAAGGGACCGCGCACAGCTAGGGCAATCTCATGGCTTTGCCGGTGACGGTGTTTCTTATCCACCAGATTTACCTGAAGGTCGCCGACGTTTGCCCCTTCGCGTAGATAGTACTGACGCACCAGACCGTTGAAATTGATCGGCGCGGAAGTTCCGGCATAGACCTGATAATCGGTCACCTCGGGCACCGTGGTCAGATAGCGGCCCAGTTCGCCTAGCACCCAGGCGGTTTGCTCCAGCGTGGTTCCTTCCGGCATATCCACGATCACTTGGAACTCCGACTTGTTGTCAAAGGGCAGCATCTTCAGCACCACGAGTTGGAAATAAGCCAGGCTGATCGAACCACCGATCATGACCAGCACCGCAATGCCCAACAACCAGCGCAGTGGCCGGCCCTGCCGCCCGCGCAGGAATGGACCAACCACCCGGCGGAACAGGCGATGGGCGAAGTCTTCCGTCCCAGCATTTTCCCCTCCTTGGCCAAGGAGAGGTGGCGCGTCAGCGCCGGGGTGGTTCGACGGTGAGTTTGCCCGATGCAATACCTTGTAGGTCAGCCACGGGGTGAACACGAAGGCCACCGCCAGCGAAATCAACATCCCCATGCTGGAGTTGATCGGAATCGGACTCATGTACGGTCCCATCAACCCGGACACAAACGCCATAGGTAGCAGGGCGGCAATGACCGTGAAGGTCGCCAGAATGGTCGGGCCGCCCACTTCGTCCACCGCCCGCGGAATCGCCTCAACCAACGTGCGCCCGCCCAGATGGATATGCCGGTGAATGTTCTCCACCACCACGATGGCGTCGTCCACCAGGATGCCGATGGAGAAAATCAGCGCGAACAGCGACACCCGGTTGAGGGTAAAACCCCAAGCCCAGGAGGCAAACAGTGTGATAGTCAAGGTCAAAATCACCGCCGCGCCGACGATGAACGCCTCGCGCCAGCCCAACGCAATCAGCACTAACACGATCACCAGGCCGGTGGCGAACATGAGCTTAGCGATCAGAGCCATCGCCTTGTCATTCGCGGTGACTCCGTAGTTGCGGGTCACAGTAAGATTCACGCCTTCCGGAATGAACGTACCCCGCAACTCTTTAACCCGTTTCAGTAGTTGATCGGCGATTTGCACGGCGTTCTCGCCCGGCTTCTTGGCAATCGCCAAGGTCACCGCCGGAAATTCTCCGCGCGTTGCAATGCCGTTAGCCGCCGCCGCTGGACCGGTTCCCAGCCAGACATAGTGCTCTGGCGAATCCGGCCCTAGCCGGACCTCGGCGACATCGGCCAAATAGACCGGCGTTCCCTGGTGCAAGCCGACCACCAGTTGGCCGATCTCTCCAGAATTCACCAGGAAACTGCCGGCCTGGACCGGAATCTCCCGGTTATCGCTCACCAGCGCGCCGGCGTCTGCCGAAGCGTTCGCAGCTTGCAACGAGCGGCGCAATTCGGCCAGCGACAAGTCATAGCCCGACAGCTTGGCCGGATCGAACAGCACATGGACGACGCGATCCGGCGCGCCGATGGTGTACAGATTGCGGGTGCCAGCGACCCGCTTCAATTCGGTTTCCAGGGTATGCGCCACCCGCGCCAGATCGTTGGCGCTGCGCGTAGGGTCTTCGGTCCACAGGGTCAGGGCGACAATCGGCACGTCGTCAATGCCCTTGGGTTTGACAATCGGCTGTCCCACCCCGAGGTTCGGTGGTAACCAGTCTGCGTTGGAATACAATTTGTTATACAGCCGGACGATGGCGTCAGTGCGTGGTTCGCCGACGAAAAACTGCACAGTCAGCGCCGCCATGCCGGGCCGGGAGATCGAGTAGACATGCTCCACGCCTTCGATTTCCGCCAGCATCTGCTCCGCCGGACTGCTCACCAGCTTTTCCACCTCTTGGGCGGTAGCGCCGGGGAAGGGAATGAACACATTGGCGAAGGTCACGTTGATTTGCGGCTCCTCCTCGCGGGGCGTGACCAGCACTGCGAACAAGCCCATCAACAACCCGACCAGAGCCAGCAAGGGCGTAATCTGATTGCGCAGGAATTTTTTTGCAATCGCCCCGGACAGGCCGAGACGGGGTTCGGCGGCCTCGTTCATATCATTGACCTCCGCTCCGCGCCTGTTCCTTGAGATAAACGCCAGCCTGGATCGGGTTCAGGGCCACCGTTTCGCCGGCGTCCAGCCCGGCCAGGATTTCCACCTGATCCCCTTCGGTTCGGCCAGGCCGCACCTGGCGCAGGTTGACCCGATCGTTCTTGACCACGTAAACAGCGCTCACTTCGCCGCGTTGCGCGAGCGCGGCGCGCGGCACGGTCAACCGTTGATCCTCGCCCACCCGGAACGCGGTCTTGACGAACATGCCCGGATAGAACCCCTCGGTTTTGGGCGGCAGGTACACGCGCACCTTGAATACATTGCTCTGCGGATCAGCGTAGGGGAAAAAGGTTAGCTTCTCGGCGGGAATGCCAGGTCCGCCATTCGGTGGCAACACCCGCGCTTGACTGTACTGGCGCACCGGCCCAATGAGGCGCTGCGGTACGTTGACGATCACGCGCAATTCATCCAGTGAGAAACCGGTCATCAACGGCTTGCCCGGTTGCACAGTCTCGCCCAGCTCCACATGGCGCTCCAGGACAATGCCACTGTAGGGCGCATTGATCGTGGTGTAGCCCAGCGACTCCTTGGCCTGCGCAACGCCCGCCTGCGCTGCTTCCAGACGCGCCTTGGCGGCATTGAGCGTGGCGGTGGCGGAATCCATTTGCGCCTTGGATACCAACTGTTTTTCATACACGCCGCGAATGCGCTTGTATTCAGCGTCGGCTTCAATGAAACGGGCCTGCGCCTCGCGCAAAGCGGCCTGTGCCTGTTCCAGACCGGCGCGTTGTTCGATGTTGCGGATACGGACGATCGGCGCTCCTTGCGGAACGAAGTCATTAACATCGACCATGATCTCCTCGACCCGCCCCGCTGTCTGGGCGGAAACCGTGCTTTTGTTAACGGCCTCGACGACGCCGTCAAGCACCTGCTCATCGGGCAGGGTTTGTTGCCGGGCTTCAGCAACCGGAAAAGGGAGTTCCGCAGCGATCGCGGTTATGGACGGGATGGCCAGAAAACTGGGCAGGATGAGCAAGAGCAAGGGGCGAATTAGCGTGGACATGGCAGTCCCTCTCAAGCCGGATGGATGTCAGGTTTTGTATATTAGAAAATTCTAATGTTTTAGGGGGCAATGAACAAGGTCAGGGGTGCTTAGCCTATTGCATCAGATACTGTTCAAATTCCGACGTATAGCGCTCCTGGAACTCTCCCTTGGGGTCGACAGTGATAAAAAAAGCCGCCAAACGGTGGGCGCTTGCAAGTTGAAAACCAAATTCCGCACCCGAGGCCATCAGAGCGGTGGCGGTGGCGTCGGCGATCATGGATCGATTGGTAACTACAGTCACTGACGCGAGGGTTTGCGGCACGGGCCGACCGGTGCGTGGGTTGATGATATGTGAGTAGCGTTGGCCGTTCTGTTCGAAAAAATTGCGATAATCGCCCGAAGTCGAGACACTGTGATCACCTGGTTGAATCAGCCGTTCCACCGCGCGTTGGCCCGCGACCGGCTTTTCAATGGCAAGGGTCCAGGGTTGACCTTGGCCGTTGTGGCCCTTTGCGCGAATCTCGCCAGCAATGGAAACCAGGTAGTTCTCAATGCCCGCCGCCTCGACCAGCGCCGCCAATTGATCGACGCCGTAGCCCTTGGCGATCGCGGAAAGATCCACATACAGGTCGGGACGGTCTTTCTTGAGCGCTGGCGGCTCCTCGCGGACGCTTAAATGCCAATAGCCGACCCGCTCGCGCTCCTGGACAATTTCGGCATCGCCGGGAACCTGGTCACGGCGCGGCGCCGGGCCGAAGCCCCATAGATTCACCAGCGGCCCAACGGTGATGTCAAAGGCCCCACTGCTTAATTCGCTGATCCGCAGTCCCTCGGCAACGATTTGTTGCAATTCGGATGATACCGCGATCCACTCAGTGCTGGGATTCTGGTTGAAGCGGGAAAGCTCGGAATCGGGGTCATAGGTGGATAGCGTTTTGTTGATGCGCGTCAGCAGGGCTTCGACTCGCGTCTGGAAGTCAGCGTGCAGGGTTTCACCCGGCGAGGGAACCAGTTTGAGGTCATAACTTGTCCCCATAGTCGCGCCGGTGAAGCGCATGGTCGGATCAGGCGATGTTGGTTTACAAGCAGCGAAGGTTAGAACTGCCAGCAGCAGCGCCGCGGAATAGAAGGGAGTGGAGAGTTTTTTCATCATGAAGAACTCCCCTCGCCCGCTGGTGGGAGAGGGGTTGGGGGAGAAGGAAAGGGAGATGGGTCTTAACC
>Ga0209607_1000330_pt1 | contig 42982 bp, 39 predicted proteins | sample AD_UKC117_MetaG_FD_184413 | JGI IMG/M metagenome (GOLD analysis project Ga0209607, IMG submission 184413) | Active sludge microbial communities of municipal wastewater-treating anaerobic digesters from Hong Kong - AD_UKC117_MetaG (SPAdes)... | ecosystem: Engineered > Bioreactor > Anaerobic >... | reverse complement strand
GCCGAAGGACTTGGTGACGTTCTCGATGTCGAGAAAACCCATGGCCGCTACCCCTTGACCGATCCGGCCATCAGGCCGCGCACGAAGAACTGCCCCGCCAGGATGTAGACGAGCAGCGTCGGCAGCGCCGCCATGATCGCGCCGGCGAAATGGACGTTGTATTCCTTCACGCCGGTGGAGGACTGCACCAGGTTGTTGAGCGCCACCGTCATCGGCTGGCTGTCGTAGTCGGAGAAGGAGGAGCCGAAAAGGAAGTCGTTCCAGATGTTGGTGAACTGCCAGATGACGCAGACCACCACGATCGGCCCGGAGGCCGGCAGCAGGATCCGGGCGAAGATGGTGAAGAACCCCGCCCCGTCGATCATCGCCGCGCGCACCAGCTCGGTCGGGAACTGGGCGTAGTAGTTGCGGAAATAGAGCGTCGAGAAGCCGATGCCGTAGACAAGATGCACGAAGACGAGCCCGCCCACCGTGCCGGCGATCCCCATCAGACCCAGCATGCGCGCCATCGGGATCAGCACCATCTGGAAGGGGATGAAGCAGCCGAAGAGCAGCAGGCCGAAGAGGATCGTGTCGAAGCGGAACCGCCACTTGGTCAGCACGTAGCCGTTGAGCGCGCCGAGCATGGTGGAGATCGCCACCGCTGGCACGACCATCAGGATCGAGTTGAGGAAATAGGGCCTGAGCCCGCTCGCCTCCACGCCGACCTGCGCCGTCGACCAGGCGCTCTTCCAGGGCGCCGTGGTCCAGGTCTCGGGCAGGGCCATCATGCCGCCGGCCTGGATCTCGCTCAAGGGTTTGAGCGAATTGACCACCATCACGTAGAGCGGCAGCAGGTAGTAAATGCAGAAGATTGCGAGCAGGACGTAGATCACGAAGCGCGCGCCCGCGCCGGTCCGGATCACCTGGGCGGTGTGGCCGCCACTCATTGCGGCTTCTCCCGCAGCTCGGACCAGAGATAGGGGACGATGATCGCGGCGATCATCATCAGCATGATCACCGCGCTCGCGGCGCCGATCCCCATCTGGTTCCGGGTGAAGGTGTAGGAATACATGAAGGTCGCCGGCATCTCCGTGGCGGTGCCCGGGCCCCCGCCGGTCAGCGCGACCACGAGGTCGTAGGACTTGATCGCCATGTGCGCCAACACCACGAAGGCCGACATGAAGGCGGGCCGGAGCTGCGGGATGACGATGCGGCGGTAGAGCGCGAAGGTCGAGGCACCGTCGATCTGCGCGGCCTTCATCACCTCGTTGTCGATGCCGCGAAGCCCGGCGAGGAACATTGCCATCACGAAGCCGGAGGTCTGCCAGACCGCGGCGATGACGATGGTGTAGATCGCCATGTCGCTGTCCTTGATCCATTCGAAGGTGAAGCTCTCCCAGCCCCAGCTGCGCACCACCGCCTGAAGCCCGATCCCGGGATCGAGGAACCATTTCCAGGCCGTGCCCGTGACGATGAAGGAGAGCGCCATGGGATAGAGGTAGATCGTGCGGATGAATCCCTCGGTGCGGATCTTCTGGTCGAGCAAGATCGCGAGCAGGAGCCCCAGGACGCAGCAGATCGCGATGTAGAGGCTCCCGAAGATGAAGAGGTTCTTGACCGCGATGCCCCAGTTCCGGAGCGAGAAGAGCCGCTCGTAGTTCTGCCAGCCCACGAGGCCGAAGCTGGGCAGGATCCGGCTGTCGGTGAAGGACAGGAAGATCGTGAAGAGGATGAAGCCGTAGACGAAGACCAAGACGATCGCGATGCTGGGGCTCAGCACCAGTTTCGGCAGCGCTCCCCGCAGCCAGTCTGTGACGCCGTTGGCGCGCGCGGACTCGGACATCGGCTCCGGGCCTCCCTCGAGCTGCGGGCGGAAGGCCGGCGTGCCGGCCTTCCACCCTTTCGGTTCGGCTACTGCGAGATCTCCACGGCGCTGACCAGTTCGCTCACGGCCGTCTCGCTGTCGTATTCGCCGTTCAGCTGCGCGGTGACCACGTCGAAGATCGCGTTCTTGACCGCGGCCGGGACGGCATAACCATGCGCCATCGACCCGAAGAGATTGCCCGAATCGTTGGCGGCCTTGAGCTCGGCCATCGCCTTCTGGCCGCAGGCGTCGAGTTCGGACCCGTCCACGTCGGTGCGCGCCGGCACCGAGCCCTTGACCTTGTTGAAGGCGACCTGGAACTCGGGCGACATGATCGCCTTGGCCAGCGCCGCCTGGCCCTCGGACACGGTGTCGCCCTGCTTGAACATCGCGAAGACGTCGGAGTTGAAGGTCACCTGGTCCTGGGTGCCGGGGAAGCGGAAGCAGAGGAAATCCACGTCCGGAACCTTGCCCGCGTTCAGGAACTCGCCCTTCGCCCAATCGCCCATCATCTGGAAGGCGGCGTCGCCGTTGATGACCATGGCGGAGGCGAGGTTCCAGTCCCGGCCCGAGAAGTTGTCGTCGTAGTAGCCGCGCAGGATCGTCATGCGGTCGAAGACTTCCTTCATCGTGTCCGAGCCGAGCGCCTCGGGATCGAGGTCGATCAGCGCCGCCTTGTAGAATTCCGGCCCCCCGGTCGCCATCAGCACCGCCTCGAAGACCGTCCCGTCCTGCCAGGGTTGGCCGCCATGGGCGAGCGCGACCTTGCCGGAGGCCTTCACCGTGTCGAGCGCGGCGATGAACTCGTCCCAGTTGGTCGGCTGGGCGATGCCCAGCTCGTCGAGCAGGGCCTTGTTCGCCCAGACCCAGTTGGTCGAATGCACGTTCACCGGCGAAGCGATCCAGGTCCCGTCGTATTTGGTGAAGGCCTGCAGCGGCCCCGGCACGACCGCGTCCCAGCCACCCTCGGCGGCGATGTCGTTGAGATTGGCGAGCGCACCTTCCTTCGCCCAGTCGAGAACGTCGAAGCCGAGCATCTGCACGGCGGTGGGCGCGTTGCCCGAGGTCACGCGGGCGCGCAGGACAGTCATCGCCTGGACGCCGCTGCCGCCGGCCACGGGCATGTCGAGCCAGCCGACGCCCTGCGCCTCGAGGTCCTGCTTCAGTACGTTGAGCGCCGCCGCCTCGCCGCCGGAGGTCCACCAGTGCAGCACCTCCACGTCCTCGGCCGCGGCGAAGCTCGCCGTCGCGGCTAGGACCGCCACCGCCTTCAGGGTCGTTCCCAGATATGAGCGCATTGCATTCTCCCGTTGGTTTGAACGGCCTTTTGGATTCGGCCTTCGGAATCTTTCACCGAATTCGCATTGAAAATCCAGATGCATCGCATTGAATATCTTCCCCGGCACGGGCTAGCACGGGCTAGCACGGGCCGGCGCGACGAGGCGCCGGCGGCGTAACCGTGTCGGTCCAGCCGGTCCGCAGGCCCGTGTCCGGTGGTCGCGCACCAGGCCCTTCGCGAGGAACTGGCCGCCGATCGGGCGATTGGCAAAGGCGGTCCCGCTGGGGACACGGCCCTCGCTTTCGATGCTTCGTGACGGGGCGCGTCAGAAGAATGCCTGCAGCCCGGTCTGCGCCCGGCCGAGGATCAGGGCATGGATGTCGTGGGTGCCCTCGTAGGTATTCACCGACTCGAGGTTCACCATGTGCCGGAAGATCGGGAATTCCTCGGAGATGCCGTTGCCGCCGAGCATGTCGCGCGCCGAGCGGGCCAACTCGAGGGCCTTGCCGCAATTGTTGCGCTTCACCAGGCTGATCATCTCCGGCGCCGCCCGGCCCGCATCCATCAGCCGCCCGACCTGCAGGGACGCCTGTAGGCCGAGCGCGATCTCGGTCTGCATGTCCGTGAGCTTCTTCTGGTAGAGCTGCGTCTGCGCGAGCGGCCGTCCGAACTGCTTGCGGTCGAGCCCGTAGCTTCGGGCTGCGTGCCAGCAGGCCTCGGCCGCGCCCATCACGCCCCAGCTGATGCCGTAGCGCGCCCGGTTGAGGCAGCCGAACGGCCCCTTGAGCCCCTCCGCATCGGGCAGGAGCGCCGCCTCGCCCGCCTCGACGCCGTCCATGACGATCTCGCCGGTGATCGAGGTCCGGAGCGAGAGCTTGCCGCCGATCTTCGGCGCCGACAGGCCCTCCATGCCCCTTTCCAGGACGAAGCCGCGGATCCTGCCGCCATGCGCCTCGGATTTCGCCCAGACGACGAAGACATCGGCGATCGGCGCGTTCGAGATCCACATCTTCGAGCCGGTCAGCCGGTAGCCGCCCTCGATCCGCTCGGCCCGCGTCTTCATGCTCCCGGGATCCGAGCCGGCATCCGCCTCCGTCAGGCCGAAGCAGCCAATCCACTCGCCGCTGGCGAGCCGGGGCAGATATTTCTCGCGCTGCGCCTCGGTGCCATAGGCATAGATCGGGTACATCACCAGCGAGCTCTGCACGCTCATCATGGAGCGATAGCCGCTGTCGACCCGCTCGATCTCCCGGGCGACCAGCCCATAGGCGACATAGCTGCCGCCGAGGCCGCCATAGGCCTCCGGGATGGTGACGCCGAGAAGCCCCATGCCGCCCATCTCGCGGAAGATCTCGGGCTCGGTGACCTCGTCGCGGAAGGCGCCGCGCACGCGGGGCGCCAGCTTGTCCTCGGCATAGGCGCGGGCAGCGTCGCGCAGCATGCGCTCGTCTTCGGAGAGCTGCCCCTCCAGGCGCAGGGGGTCGTCCCAGGCGAAGGGTCCGAGATCGGGTCTGCTTTGCGGGTCGAGGTCCTTGGGCATCCGTGCCTCCTCAGGCGGCTTGGAGTTGCCGGGCGGCGGCAGCGACGGCGGCCTCGATGAGGCCCAGTCCCTCGTCCAGCACCTCGGCTTCGATCGTGAGCGGCGGCAGCAGCCGAACGACATTGCCGTAGACGCCGCAGGCCAGAAGGACCAGCCCGCGCGCCTCGGCCTCGGCGACGATGGCGCTGCAGAGCGATGCGTCCGGCGTGCGCGTCGTCCGGTCCGACACCAGTTCGAAGGCCACCATGGCCCCCTGGCCGCGAACCTCGCCGATGCCCGATCCCTCCGGTGTCGCGGCCAGCCCGGTCAGCCGCTCCCGGATCGTCCGGCCGATATCGGCCGCGCGGGCGCAGAGATCCTCTTCCGCGATCACGTCGAGCACCGCATTGGCAGCGGCGACGGACATCGGGTTGCCGGCATAGGTCCCGCCGAGCCCGCCCACGCCGGGCGCATCGACGATCTCGGCGCGGCCGGTGACGGCGGAAAGCGGAAAGCCGCCGCCCAGACCCTTGGCCATGCAGACCAGATCGGCGGCGACACCGGCATGCTCGAAGGCGAAGAGCCTGCCCGTCCGCCCGATCCCCGCCTGCACCTCGTCGGCGATCAGCACCATGCGGTGCTCGTCCGCGATCCTGCGCAGTTCCTGCAGGAAGGCGGCGGGCGCCGGATAGAAGCCGCCTTCGCCCTGCACCGGCTCGACGATCATCGCCGCGACCCGGTCGGGATCGATGGAACTGCGCAGCAGGCGGCGCAATTCGTCGATCGCGGCCTCGCTGGTCACGCCGTGGAACTCGTGCGGGAAGGGCGCATGGTGGACCTCCGGCGGCATGGCGCCGAAGCCCTTCTTGTAGGGCGCGACCTTGCCGCAGAGGGCCATGCCCATCAGCGTCCGCCCGTGGAAGGCGCCGGAGAAGGCGATGATCCCGGACCGCCCCGTGAAGGCGCGGGCCATCTTGACGGCGTTCTCCACGGCCTCGGCGCCGGTCGTCGCCAGCATGGTCTTCTTGGGGAAGTCGCCGGGCGTAGCGGCGTTCAGGCGCTCGGCCAGCCGCACGTACCCCTCGTAGGGCGCGACGTGGAAGCAGGAATGGGTGAAGGCCTCGGCCTGTTTCGCCACCGCGGCCATGACCTTCGGATGCCGGTGGCCGGTGTTGTTGACGGCGATCCCGGCCGCAAAGTCGATGAAGCGGCGGCCGTCCTCGTCCCAGAGCTCGGCATTCCTCGCCCGGTTCACGGTGACGGCGCGGGTCGCGACACCCCGGGCGACCGCCCGGTCCTTGCGGCGAACCAGATCCTCGGAACGTGACATTTCGGCCTCCCGATTCGATATGCGTTCAGCAGGTAACAGCGCACAGTATTTTGAGCAATGGGATTTTGAATATTGTGCAGGTGATCTGCCGTTGCTACCGTGGCGACATGGACGATTTGGCTCCGGATCCGGATTTCGACGTGGGCGAGCGGCTCAGGGCCCTGCGCAGCCAACTTGGGCTCTCGCAGCGGCGGCTCGCCGATCTCGCGCAGGTGCCCCATGGCCTGATTTCGATGATCGAAACCAACCGGAGCAGCCCGTCGGTTTCATCGCTGCGCAAGATATTGGGCGGTCTCGGGATCAGCATGTCGGAATTCTTCGAGCCAGACAGCCCCGCCTCGGACCAGGTCTTCTTTTCGCCCACCGAGACCCGGGACCTGACCTCGCTGCTCTTCAGCCACAAGCGAACCTCGGGCGGGAAGGTGGCACTCCGCCAGATCGGCGATGCGAAGCGCCACAACCTGCAGATCCTGCACGAGACCTACGACCCCGGCGCCGACACCGGCCAGGTCATGCTGGAACATTTCGGTTCCGAGGGCGGCGTCGTCGTCTCGGGAGAGATCGAGGTGACGGTCGGCGCGCAGGCGAAGGTCCTGAAGGCCGGCGACAGCTATCTCTTCTCCTCCTCGGTGCCCCACCGGTTCCGCAATCTTTCGGATCGGCCCGCCACCGTGATCTCCGCCTGCACGCCGCCCTATCTCTAGCCAGGCGCCGGCGCGCGGGTGGTTCGGATGGAGCGCATGTCAGGATGCTGAAAGATTCGCTGACGCCGGCGCCGCGCCTGGTGCTGCCCGGACCCTAGAGCCATTGGCGGAATAGATCACATGGACGGGGGCGGGCGGCGGGGCGGCGAGATCCCAGCCGACGAAGGTGCCGTCGCTCCATCCGATCTCCACGCGACGGTCGGCGGGGCGGTAGAGCGTCGTGAAGACGGTGCCGAAGCCGCGCGAATAGCGGGGCGAGAAGAGCGGGGCGGAGAGGAACAGCTTCTTCAGCTCGCCCTCGTCCGGAACCTTGCGGGCGAGCAGGTGATCCAGCGTCTCCGCCCGCTCGAGGGTGCGCGTCATGCGCCCGTGATGCGGCCATTCGACCCCGAGCTGGTGGTTGGTCGCCCAGGCCTGGCGGCTGACGATCGGCGGACGGTCGGGCGAGAGCATGACCGTCGCGACTTCGCCACCGGGGTCGATCAGGGTGACGTTGTAGGACATGTGGATGGGCAGATCGCGCAGCACGCTCAGCGCGTCCTGGGTGTCGCGGCAGAATTGCAGCAGGTAGCGGATGACCAGCGGGATGCCGAAGCCGCGCCCGCCCGCCACCCGGCCGCCGAAGGTCAGCGAGGCGGCAAGGCCATGGGCGTTCATCCCGTCCGACAGCCCCGCCAGCGCCTCGACCATGCCGACCACCTGCCGCCCCAGCCAGCACGACCGGAACATGGTCGATTCGTTCAGCCCGGGGTCGAGGTCGTAATTGCGGATGAGCAGCGGCCCTTCCGCGTCCGACAGCGCGAGCTGCGTGCAATTCACCAAATAGCGCGGCGGCGTCCAGAAGGTGAGGAACCGTTCCAGCAGCTCGTCGCCACCGGCCTTCTCGACGAGGTCGTCCAGCAATCGCTCGAACCCGGGCAGATGCCGCCGGATCGCCCGGCGGCAGGCCTTGGCGTTCGGGCCGTCTTCGCCGTTCCGGGTCGTGAACCATTCGCGCCAGCCAGGCCAGCCATGGCCGACGATCTCGCGCCAGGCCGCACCGGGCGCGTCTTCATCGAGAAAACGGAAGGACAGGCTGGTCATCTCTCGCAGTCCATGTACCCTGCATGGGTCGAACAATCCGGGGAGCGATGACATCGCGCTACACTATGGATCATAGTGTTGACGTTGCTTCACCGGCTCCCCCGTGTCAAGCGGCATCGCCATGACCAATCTGCAACCGACGGCGACGATCCGCCAGAGCGATATAGAGAAGCTCCGGGCGCAGTACCGGATCAACGACATGCCCGTCGCCATCCGGACTGAGCGGAACGTGGAGGCGGGCGGGTTCGCGGATGCCTCGCGCAATCCGAATACCTGGACCGCCTATCTGTTCGTCGACGGGCAATGGGCGCAGATCGAGAGCGCCCGGGGCCTCAGGCGCGAATGGACCAGTCTCGACCGGCTGGAACGCTGGCTGCGGAGCATGGGGTTCCGCGCCTTCGCCGTGCGCAACGACATCGAGCCCGCCGGCTCGGGTGGCGGCCCCACCCGCATCTCGATAAAGTGAGCGGCAGGCGCGGCCGCGCCGTCGGGGCAGGGGAGCGCAAGGCCCCCTCCCGTTCACACCGCCAGCAGGCCGTCCGTATCGATCTCGGGCTGGCGACCGGCGATCTGGTCGGCGACGAAGCGGCCGGATCCGCAGGCCATGGACCAGCCCACATGGCCGTGGCCGACATTCAGGAAGAGGTTGCCATAGCGTGAGGGACCGAGGATCGGCACCGAACTCGGGGTCATCGGACGCAGGCCCGTCCAGTAGACGATCCGGGACTGGTCGACGGCATCGCCGTAGAGGGTCTCGGTGATCGCGTGGATCGAGCGGAAGTCCTTCGGCCGGTGGCCGTAGTCGTAGCCGGCGAAGACCGCCGAGGCGGCGGCGCGCAACCTTCCGCCGAAGGGCGACATGGCGACCAGCAGATCCTCGTCGACCAGCCCCATGTGTGGACCGGCCTCGGGTCGGGTGAGCGGTGCGGTGATCGAGAAGCCCTTGACCGGGTAGATCGGCAGCCGCACCCCGATCTCGCCGGCGATGAGCGCGCTCTCCGACCCGGCCGCCAGCACGAAGGCATCGGCCGCCACCTCGCCGCGGTCGGTCTGGACCCGCACCACCCGATCGCCCTCGACGATCAGCCGGCGGATCGGGGCGTCATAGAAGAGCGTGGTGCCCTTGTGGGTCCTGCACCATTCGGCGAGGTTGTTCGAGAACTTGTGGCTGTCGCCGGTCTGGCAGTCCGGCGAGTAGATGCCGCCGGCGACCTCGGGCGCGCGTTCCATCACCGGCTCGAGCTCGAGCATGCGGTCGCGCTCGACCGTCTCGATGCGCAGGCCCTGGTCGCGCAGGATGCCCATGTGGTGGGAGGCGGCCTTCAGTCCGTCCTTCGACCGGAAATAATAGAGGATCCCCTGGGAGCGGCCGTCGTAGCCGATGCCCGTCTCCTCGACGAGGCGGTTCAGGCAATCCTTGGAGTAGGAGATCAGCCGCAGCTTGACCAGCGTGTTGCGATAGGCCGCGGCGCTGGTGCATTGGGTGAGGAACTGCACCGACCAGACCCAAAGCCGCGGGTCGAGCCGGAGGCGGTACTTGATCCCGAGATCGGAGCGGTAGAGCGACTTCAGCGCCATCTTCAAGGCGTCGGGCGAGGCCCAGGCATAGGCGTCGGACGGGCTGACGAGGCCACCGTTGCCGAAGCTCGCCTCCTCGGCGGCCTTGGCGCGGCGTTCGATCAGCACGACCTCATGGCCGTCCCTGGCCAGGTAATAGGCGGTGGCGACGCCGACGACGCCCGCACCGAGGACCGCGACCTTCACGAGGCTTCTCCCTGGGCGATGGTGAGGTGCTTGACCCCGAGGAAGGCGCTCAGCCCCCAGGGGCCGAGCTCGCGGCCGATGCCGCTGGCCTTGAAGCCACCCCAGGCAGTGTTGGGGTAGATCACCTGGAGCGAGTTGATCCAGACATGGCCGGCGTCGATGCGGGCGGCCACGCGCTCGGCGCGGTCGGGGTCGCCGCTGACGATGGTGGCGACGAGGCCGTAGTCGCTGTCGTTGGCCATCTCGATGGCCTCGGCCTCGGTCCGGAAGCTGCGCACCGCCAGCACCGGCCCGAAGATCTCCTCGCGCCAGAGGAAGCTCGCGGTCGGCACGTCGACATAGACGCTCGGCTCGACGAAGAAGCCGCCGCCGTCGCTGCCCGCCTCGCCGCCCGCCAGCGGCTCGAGCCGCTCGGCGCGGGCCTGGTCGAGGAAGCGCTGCACCTTCTCGAACTGCGGCCGTGTGGTGAGCGGCCCCATCTCGGGGTCGCCGGCGAGCGGCGCCCCGACACGCAGGCCCTTCGCGCGCGCCGCCAGCCGGTCGAGGAGCGCCGGGGCGACGCTCGCCTCGACGATCAGCCGCGAGGTCGCCGAGCACATCTGCCCGGCGTTGAAGAAGATGCCGCCGGCGATGCAGTCGACGGCGTGGTCGAGGTCGGCGTCGGCAAAGACCACGATCGGCGACTTGCCCCCGAGCTCGAGCGAGACCGGCAGGCAGCGCGCCGCCGCCGCCCCCATCACCTTGGCGCCGACGAGGTTCGAGCCGGTGAACGAGAGCTTGCGCAGGCGCCGGTCGCGGGTCAGCGCCGCGCCGGCCTCGGCCGCCCCGGTGACGAAGTTGAGCACGCCCGCCGGCAGCCCGGCCTCTAGCGCGATGTCGCCGTAGGCGAGCTCGATCAGCGGCGTGAATTCCGAGGTCTTGAGCACCACGGTGCAGCCGGCCGCCAGCGCCGGGGCGATCTTCCAGGCGCTGGTGACCAGCGGGAAGTTCCAGGGGACGATCATGCCTACCGGCCCGACCGGCTCGAACCGGGTCTTGCCGGCGAAGGCCGGGTCCGGCATCGGCACCGGCGTGCCCTGGCGAGCGTCGAGCTCTTCGGCGAGGCCGGCGTAATATTCGAAGGTGGCCACCGCGTCGCCCACGTCGATCTCGGCTTCGGCGCGCGGCTTGCCGTTGTTGCGCATCTGCAGCTGCGCGAGATCTTCGGCGCGGCGCCGCAACCCGTCGGCGAAGGCGCGCAGGAAGACGGCGCGCTCGGCGCCGGGAAGCCGCGCCCAGGACGGGAAGGCGGCGGCCGCGGCGGCGACGGCGGCCTCGACATCGGCCGCATCGGCGCAGGCGATCTCGGCGAAGGGGGTGCCGGTCGAGGGATCGACCACGCTCAGCCGCTCGGTGCCGCTCGCGGTGCGGAAGGCACCGTTGACGAAGAGGCTTGCCGGGCGGTCGATCAGCGCATCGAGGCTCATGACCAGCCCCGCACCGCCGCGTCGTCGATCTCGATCACCGTCGGCCGGTCGGCCCGGACCGCGGCGCGCAGGGCCTCGGCGAGCTGCGCGAAGCTCTCGACCTTCAGCGCGTGGCAGCCGAAGCCCCTGGCGATGGTCTGGAAGTCGGGGGTGTAGATGTCGACGCCGATCTGGGGGATGTCGCGATCCGCCATGTATTGCTTGATCTCGCCATAGCCCTGGTTGTTCCAGAGCAGGATCGGCACCGGCAGGCCCAGCTCGGCCGCGGTCGCGAGCTCGGGCAGGGTGAACTGGATGCCGCCGTCGCCGATCAGCGCCACCACCGGCGCGTCGGGCCGGGCGAGCTTGGCGCCGAAGGCCGCCGGCAGGCCGTAGCCGAGCGTGCCGTAGCCGGTGGAGGAGTTGAACCACGACCGCGGCGCGGCCGGGGCGTAGGTGAGGTTGCCGCCATAGACCGGCTGGGTCGAATCGCCCGCGATGACGACGCCGGGCAGCGCCTCGGCGACCGCATCGAGGAAGCGGCCATGCCGGCGGTAGTCGTCGCGCAGTGCCGCGTCCGCCGCCGCGCGCAGCTGCCCGGGCGCCTCCGTGGGGGTGCGGGCCGTGTCGAGGGCGGCGTGCAGCGCCGCGAGCGCCGCCCCGGCGTCCGAGCAGATCGCGACCTCGGGCAGGGCGTTGCGGGTCAGCTGTTCGGCCTCGATGTCGATGCGGATCAGCTTGCCGGCGAGCGCGAGCGCGCTGTCGAAGAGCAGGGTGTCGGTCTCGCCGAGCTCGGTGCCGACCGCCAGCACCACGTCGGCCGCCTGCAGCGCCGCGAGGATCGGCGGCAGCGGCAGCATCGAGCCGAGGCTGAGCGGGTGGTCCGGGGGCAGCACGCCCTTGGCGTTGATGGTGAGCGCGGTCGGTGCGCCCAGCCGGTCGACGAGGGCGCGCGCCGCCTCCGCCGCATTGGCGGTGCCGCCGCCCAGCACCACAAAAGGCGCCCGGGCGCCGCGCAGCAGTTCGGCGGCGCGGGCGATGGCGTCGGGATCGGGACCGGGGCGGCTGCGGGTGCGATGGGCGGTGCGCGAGAGCTCGTCGGCCGGCGCGGTGATGACGTCGAGCGGCAGCTCGATATGCACCGGGCCGGGCCGGGCGCTGTCGAAGACCGCGAAGGCGCGGGCGATGACCAAAGGCAGCTCGGCGGCGCGCAGCAGGCGGTGGCTGAAGACCGAGACGCCGCGGACCATGGCGCTCTGGTCGGGCAGCTCGTGCAGGCGTCCCTCGCCCATGCCGAGCTCGTTGGTGGTGTTGACGCTGGAGATCACCAGCATCGGGATCGAGTCGGAATAGGCCTGGCCCATGGCGGTCAGGATGTTGGTCATGCCGGGGCCGGAGATGATGAAGCAGGCCGCCGGCCGACCGGAGGCGCGGGCATAGCCGTCGGCCATGAAGCCCGCGCCCTGTTCGTGGCGCGGGGTGATGTGGCGAATGGCGGTGTTGGGCAGCCCGCGGTAGAGCTCGACCGTGTGCACGCCCGGAATGCCGAACACGGTGTCGATCCCGTAGGATTCCAGGATCTCGACCAGCACCTCGCCGCAGGTTTTCATCGCCGTCCCCCTCTTCTTGCCGGCGCCGGTCAGCGCTGCGCGATCGCCGCGATCTCGACGGCGAATTCGCTGCCGGCCAGCCGCGCCTCGACGCAGGCCCGCACCGGCGGGTTCGCCTTGTCGACCCAGGCGTCGTAGACGACGTTCATGGCGTCGAAATCGCCGATCGCGGCGAGCCAGATGTTCACCGAGACGACCTTGGACTTGTCGCTGCCGGCCTTGGCCAGCAGCGCGTCGATGCCCTCGAGGATCTCGCGGGTCTGGCTGCCGACGTCGCGGCCGGCATTCTCGTGCGCGACCTGGCCGGCGGTGAAGACGAGGTCGCCGACCACGACCACCTGGCTCATGCGGGGGCCGCTGTCGATGCGTTCGATGGACATGGGTTCTCCTTTCAGGTGCGGTACTGGACGCCCGGCATCACGCAGAGCATCTCGAAGAGCAGGAACGCCGCGGTGATCGCGGTGTTGCCGGAAGGGTCGTAGGGCGGCGAGACCTCGACGCAATCGCCGCCGACGAGGTTGAGGCCGCGGCAGCCGCGGATGATCTCCAGCCCCTGGACCGAAGTCAGCCCGCCGATCTCCGGGGTGCCGGTGCCGGGGGCATGCGCCGGATCGAGGGCGTCGATGTCGAAGGTGAGATAGACCGGGCCGTCGCCGAGCTGGGCGCGGACCTCGGCCATCAGCGGGCTCAGCGAGCGGTGCCAGCATTCCTCGGCCGGCACGACGCGGACGCCGAGCGCGGCGGCCCAGTCGAAGTCCTCGGCGGTGTAGCCCGAGCCGCGCAGCCCGATCTGGACCATGCGCCGGGGGTCGATCAGCCCCTCTTCGATGGCGCGGCGGAAGGGCGTGCCATGGGCGATCGGCTCGCCGAACATCGCCTCGTTGACGTCGGCATGGGCGTCGACATGGATCAGGCCCACCGGCCCGTGCACCTTGTGCAGCGCGCGCAGGATCGGCAGCGGGATGGTATGGTCGCCCCCGATGGTCAGCGGCTTGGCGCCATGGGCGAGGATGGCGTCATAGGCCTCCTCGATGATGCGCATCGAATCGAAGATGTTGAAGGTGTTGATCGCCACGTCGCCGATATCGGCGACCTGCAGCGAATCGAAGGGCGCGGCCCGCGTTGCCATGTTGTAGGGCCGCACCATACAGGATTCCTGCCGGATCTGGCGCGGCCCCATGCGCGTGCCCGAGCGGTTGGAGGTACCGATGTCGAAGGGCACCCCGACGAAGGCGACGTCGAGCCCCTCGGCCGTCGCCGCGGCGGGGAGACGCATCATCGTGCCGGGGCCGCCGAAGCGCGGCATCGCGTTGCCGCCAAGCGGCTGGTTGAATTCCGTCATCGCGTTTCCCCCCTGAGGATGCGCTTGCCCAGCGCACTGAGCAGATAGCCGTAGGCGGCCTTCAGGGCCGACGGGCTGGCGTCGGCGTCGAATCCGGTGAGGGCGAGCGCCTTGAGGCCCCCGCTCGCGGCGACCAGCTCCATTGCGGTCGAGCATTCGCGGTAGCTGAGGCCCGCTTCGAGCTCGTCCGGCTCCATGCCGCGGCCGACCGAGGCGTCGAGCACCAGCGCGAAGCCGTCGGAGAGCACCGTGACCCTCTGCAGCGCGCGGCGCATCGCCTCGCGGATGCCGACGAGGTCGATGTCCTCCATGGTCAGTGCCAGGACATCGCGCCGGCGGATCAGATCGGATTCCTCGCGCGTCGCGGTGCGCAATCCGACCAGGGCCAGCGACTCGGGTTCGGCGGCGGCGGCCGGGCCGAGTTCGGAATCGCACCACAGGAGCCCGAGCTCGGCGCGGTCGCTGATCCCGGTGGTGATGCTCTCCCAGGTCTCGGCGCGCCTGGCGCAGATCCAGAGCGGCAGGTCGCCCGGGTCGGTCGCGCCGTCCGTCGCGGTCGCGAGCCCCACCTCGCGCACCTCGGCAAGGAAGGCCGCCGTCTCCGGCCGCGCGGCGAGTGCCCCCGGGGCAAAGAGCCGAAGTCGGGTCGGCCGCGGTGCGATCTTCTCGCGGCCGACGAGATGCTTCTCGACGTAGGGCGAGAGGAACGCCTGTACCAGCGCGCCGTAGTCCATGTCGAATCGGATCGGGTCGCCGACCGCGAAGCGCTTCGACCCGGTCAGATCGACGATCAGGTGGTCGCTGGAGGCGGTGGTGATCTCGACGTCGGGATCGCGGGCGGTCAGGCCCTCGGGGCGCATGTCGACGCGCCCGAGGTTGACGATGCCGCGAACCCGCTCGCCGCGGTCGACGAAAGTCTTGACCATGCCGAAAGCGTCGCGCCCGGTCTCGCCCTCAGGCAGCGAGTGCTTGGTCTTGATCTCGACCAGCTCCGCCTCGAGCGAGAAGGCGTCGCCGCGCAGCCAGGGCAGAGTATCGCCGGTGATCGAATTCTCGCCGCGCAGGATAGCGGCGCCGATCCGGAGCTGGTTGATGCGCGCGGGCATGGCCGCCTGCTCCATCAGCGGCAGATTGGCGGAATTGCCCCCCGAGACCGTATCGAGCCGCACGCCAAAACGCGCCTCCACCGCCTCGACATGGGCAGCGAGCGCCTCGAGCTTCTGCATGGTCGGGAGCACGCCGCTGGCGCACATGAAGTTCGCCCCCAGCCCCGCCAGCCGCAGGCCGGGCGATTCCAGCACCAGCTCGCAGAGCGGCATCAGCTCCTCCGCCGAAACGCCCTCGCGCCGGTCGCCCATCTCCAGCATCACGATCACGTCGTGCACCCGGGCCTGCTGCACCGCGGCGGTGTCGAGCGCCTCGAGGACGGCGCGCTCCGAGTTAAGGCTGGCGTCGCAGAGGCGCACCACATCCGGCGCCTCCGTGATCGACGGGATGCGCAGCATCATGATCGGGCATGTCAGGCCGCCGCGGCGCAATCGGCGCACGTTGTCGATGCGCGATTCGCCGAGCCCCGTGGCGCCGCCGCGCAGCATCGCGCGGCCCACCATCGGCAGGCCGCCGGTCGCCTTGGTGACGCCGTAGACCGCAACGCCCTGGGCGGCGCAGCGGCCGACGATCGCACGGGTGTTCTCCGCGATCGCCTCCAGGTCGATGGCTATGGTCGGCGCAGGCATGGGCTTTCCAGGATGGACCGATCCGGCCGTGGCGCCGGATCAGCGGACGTCGGCGATGAACTTCTGGAAGACCTCGGTCTTGGGGGAGCCAAACATCTCCTTGGGCGGACCCTGCTCGGCGATCTTGCCCTTGTGCATGAAGACGACCTCGGTGGAGACGTCCCGGGCGAAGCTCATCTCGTGGGTGACCACGATCATCGTCCGGCCCTCGGCGGCGAGCGACTGCATGACCCGCAGCACCTCGCCGACCAGCTCGGGGTCGAGCGCCGAGGTCGGCTCGTCGAAGAGGATCGCGTCGGGCTCCATGCAGAGCGCCCGGGCGATCGCCACCCGCTGCTGCTGGCCGCCGGAGAGCTGCGAGGGATACATGTTCATCCGCTCGGCGAGGCCCACCCGCACCAGCAGCGCCTCGGCACGTTCCTTGACCTCGGCCTTCGGCTGCTTGAGCACGTGGATCGGCCCCTCCATGACGTTCTCGATCGCCGTGCGATGGGTCCAGAGATTGAACTGCTGGAAGACCATGCCGAGCCGCTGGCGCGCGCGCTCCACCTGGCGCATGTCGGCCGGGTGGCCGTTCTTGACGACGATCTCCTCGCCATGCACCGAGACTTTGCCCGAGGTCGGCGGATCGAGCATGTTGAGGCAGCGCAGGAAGGTCGACTTGCCCGACCCCGACGAGCCGAGGATCGAGATCACGTCGTGATTGCGCGCCTCCAGCGTGATGCCCTTGAGCACCTCGAGCGAGCCGAAGGACTTGCAGATGTCCTCGGCCTTCAGAACCACTGCCTCGGCCATCAAGCGGTCTCCCTTTTCGTCATCGCTCCGAGAAGCGAAGGCCGTTTTCCGTGGATATGCGGGCTCAGGCGATGCTCGAACCGGCGCCAGATCCAGACGAAGGCGGCGGTGAGACAGAGATAGAGCACCGCGGCCCAGATATAGACGGAGAAATCGAAGGTCTTCTGGAAGATCGCCCGCGTCTGGCCCATCAGGTCGAAGACCGTCACCACGCTCGCCAGCGCGCTCGCCTTGATCAAGAGGATGATCTCGTTGCCGAGCGCCGGCCAGGCGATGCGGTAGGCGTGCGGGTAGACGACGCGTCGCAGGCTCATGACGTAGCTCATGCCCACCGCCTTGCCCGCCTCGATCTCGCCATGGGGCACGCCCATGATGCCGCCGCGCAGGATCTCGGTCTGATAGGCGGTGGAATTCATCACGAAGGCGAGCAGCGCGCAATTGAACGGCTCGCGGAAGAAGTTCCAGAGTCCGATGTCCTGCAGGAACGGCCGGAACTGGCCGGAGCCGTAGTAGATCAGGAACATCTGCGCGAGCAGCGGCGTGCCGCGCATGAACGAGATGTAGAAGCGCAGCGGAACCTGCGCGGCCGGCCCGCCGTTCACGCGCACCAGCGCCAGCAGCGGCGCCAGGAACCCGGCGATGATGGCGCCGAGGCCGGCGAGCTTGATGGTAATGCCGACGCCCGAGAGGAGTTCCGGCCAGAACTGGGCGAATACACCGAAGACGTCCATCTCAGGCCCTCCGTACGCCGCGGTTCGCCCGCTTCTCGAGCCGCGCCAGCACGATCTCGGAGATCACGCAGAGTGCCCAGTAGATCAGGCAGGCGGCGAGGAAGAAGGTGAAGGGCTGCTTGGTGGAGCGCACCGCCACCTGGGTCATGCGCATCAGGTCATCGAGGGCGATGACGGAGACGAGCGCGGTATCCTTGAGCAGGTTGATCCAGAGGTTGCCGAGCCCGGGCAGGGCGAAGCGCCAGACCTGGGGAAGCATGATGCGGAAGAAGACCTGCGTGGGCCGCATGCCGACCGCCTTGCCCGCCTCCATCTGCCCCTTGTTGAGCGACTGGAAGGCGCCGCGCAGCACCTCGCCGGCGAAGGCGCCGAAGACGAGGCCGAGCGCGATGACGCCGGCCACGAAGGAGCTGAGTTCGACCCGCGCATCGGGGTTCCACGAACTCACGATCGAGTTCAGCAGGAGCCCGAGGCCGTTGTAGACCACGAAGAGCGTGAGCAGCTCCGGCAGCCCGCGCATGATGGTGGTATAGCCGGTGCCGATCGCCCGCAGCCACCGGTACGGCGACAGCGAGGCCCCGGCGGCCGCGAAGCCGAGCAGAAGCCCGACCGGCAGCGCCGTCAGCGCCAGCTGGATGGTGACGAGAAGGCCCTGCAGGAGCTGATCGCCCCAGCCGGCCTCGCCGAATGAGAACAGTTCTAGCAAGTGCCGATCTCCCCCGCCCGTTGCGGCGCGGCGATCTCAGGCCGCCGCACCGCCTCCCGCGATCGTCAGCTCGAAGCCTTCATGGTGAAGACGTCGATCGGGAAGTACTTGTCGTTGATGGTCTTGTAGGTTCCATCCGCGCGGATCGCCTCGAGCGCGGCGTTCAGCTTCTCCCGCAGTTCGTTGTCTTCCTGGCGCACGGCGATCCCGACGCCTTCGCCCACGTACTGCGCATCGGTGATCGGCTCGCCGATGATCTCGCAGCAGGTGCCGTCGTCCGTGTTGTTGAGCCAGTCGAGCAGCGGCAGCATGTCGCCGACCTGCAGGTCGAGCCGACCGCTGGCAAGGTCGAGATTGACCTCGTCCTGGGTCGGATAGAGCCGGATGTCGGCGCTGGGATAGGCCACCTCGACGAAGTTGGCCTGGGTGGTGCCCGACTGGGCGCCGATCACCAGTCCCGACATCGCCTCGTCGGTGAACTCCGTGATCCCGGACTCCTTGGGCGCCACATGGGCCATGGCGGCCGTGTAATAGGGGTCGGTGAAGGCGACCTGGTTCTTCCGCTCCTCGGTGATGAACATCGAGGCGATGATCAGGTCGTATTTCTTGGCGAGCAGCCCGGGGATGATCCCGTCCCAGTCCTGGGCGACGACCTCGCATTCGACCCCCATCTGCGCACAGAGCGCCAAGCCGATCTCGACGTCGAATCCGGTGACGGTTCCGGAGGAATCGATGAAGTTGAACGGAGGATAGGCGCCCTCCGTGCCGAGGCGAAGCTTCTCCTGCGCGGTGGCTGCGGTGCCGAAGGCAATGACCGCGGCCGCCGCGAATGCCAAGTGACGTATCGCCATCTGCGTTCTCCCTATTTTTAGATATGCTTGCATGTTTGTTAGATTTGATTGCATGCGGTCCCTGAGGCCATCTTGCACACTTGAACGGCAAAGGAAATCGTTAATGCCCCCGCGTCGGTCCGGCCGCCAGGACCGGGCCGCGCACACCAAAAACCATCGCCGCCGCCGGGCGATAGCGCGGTCCCGGGCCATGCGGGGGCGACGCCCGGGACCGGAGTCCGAGCATATTCCGAAGGGGCCGGCGACACGGCCGTTGATTCGGTTCGACGTTTCCGCAAACTGCCGAGTGGAAGCAGGGAGGCCAGATGCAACCAAGGATCGTCGCGACCCTTGCGGTTACCCAGGCCGAGATCCCCGAGCTCGTGGCGAGCTACCGCATCACCGCCTATCCGGTGATCGTGCGGACCGAACGCCAGCACCTCGGGGGAGGGTTCGGCGACCACTCGCGCCGGCCGTTCACCTGGTCGGTGCTGCTACAGGTGGATGGTCAATGGGCCCGGGTGGAAAGCACCCGCGGCGCCGTGCGCGAATGGGGCAGCCTCGACCGCCTCGAACGCTGGCTGCGCTCCCATGGATTTCGCTACTTATGGCTGCAGAACGAGCTCGACCCCTTCGAGACCCCCGAGGCCGAGACGCCCTTCCGTACCGGCCTGAAATAGCGAGGATCCGGCATGGGATCCCTGCCGCAGGGGAACGGTTCACGGCAGCAGCTGCGCCGTGAACCGCATCGAGGCATGGTCTGCGTCTAGTACCACTTGCCGGAGGAGAAGTCCGGCGGCGGCACCATATGGACCTGCGGCGCCGGCGGCACGCTGGAGAACTGCGCCTTGATCCCCGCGTTCCAGAGCTTCGCCCGCTCGAGAAGCTCGCGGTCCGCGGTCTGCATCCGGCCGCGGGTCATCAGGATGCCCAGATCGGCGCCATGGTAGCAGTATTCGCCCACGCCGTAGACCCGCAGGTAGAAGGCCTCGCTCTCGTCGCCGATGCTGGTGACGTTCAGCGCCGGGCGCTGGAACTGCACCCCGTCGGGGCCGAGCTTCCATATGCCCGATTGCGGCGCCCTGGTGATCAGCTCGACCTTGTCCTCGGTCTGCTTCAGGACGAGCTGGGTCCAGTTGTCGTAGTGGGTCCAGCGCTCCTGAATCGCCGCGAGGTCGAGCTCCCAGTCCACATCGAGATATTCGAGCAGGTGGAACAGGAACAGCGGGCAGCCGCCGTAGGTGGTGGTGATCAGGTTCGTCGGGGGCGAGGCGCCGCTGATTCGCGGGTTGAGCTCGCCCAGATAGACCTCGTTCGTGTCGGTATCGAGCAGGAAGTCGAGGCAGAAGACGCCCTTGTAGCCTTCGCCGTAGAGCCTGTCGCCGAACTTCCGCGCCATCTCGCGCACCTTGTCCGGAACCCCCTCGGGCAGGATGTCCGGCGCCATGTCGTTGCCGCACCAGCCGCCCTTGTAGGGGGTGATCTCCTCGAAGCCGGTGATGTCGGTCATCACCGGCCCGACCAGCGTGCCGTGCCGCGTGGCGCAGCCCTCGATGGTGCCCGGCAGGTGGTTGATGCGCTTCATCACCTTGAGTTCTTCGCCGCGCATCTTCGGCGCATAGCGGTCCCAGTCGGCTTCCGACTTCACGAAGAAGGTGGTCCGCCCGGAATCCCCGTAGGGCGTCTGCACGACGAGATCCGAGCCGAGCCCGGCGCTCTCGGCGAGCTCGGTCAGTTCGGCATAGCTCTCCGCCCGGCCCATGGTGTTCGGGGCCGAGGCCACGCCGGCCTCGTTCCCGAGCCGCGTGGTCTCGATCTTCGAGTCGAGCCGGTTGCGCATCTCGTAGGACGGCAGGGCGATGTCGATGCCGACCTCTTCGCAGAGCTGCTCGGTCTCGTCGTCGAACATCACGAAGAGCGCCTTGCCCCGCGGCTTGGCCTTTACCTGGGCGCGGAAGTCGGGATGGTCGACGAGATAGTTCGCCACATCCTCCATGGACTTGAACTCCGGCGCCTGGCTGGTGCGCGGAACGAAGCAGCGCGGATGTGCCCCCTCGAAGATGTCGAAATAATTGATGTACTCGAGTGCCCCGACCCACTGATCGAGGCCCAGCAGACTGAATGGAGTGGGGGTGATGACGTAGATCGGCGTTTCGTTGCGCCTGAGATAGCGGTAGATTTCGCTCAGGTTCCTGAGTTTCGGCCGGTCTGTGCCCATGATCCCTCCCACTGCACTTGCTTCCCGTCGTTGGGGGTGGCCGTGGCATGCGATGCCCGGCCCCGCCGCCGCAAGCATCGCGCCGGGCGTCTTGTCGCGTCAAGCGCCAAGTCCCGCACCGGCCGAGCCGCCGCGGCGGCATGGGGCGATCATCATGGGCCATGGTGCTTGCGGAAACCGGGATGTGAACCCAGGCCGTCGGGCCGCGCCGACAGGGTCCAACAAGACGCCCCGGGGCCGAAGATCCTTGGAAACGATGCATGAGATGGTGGTTTCGTGGCCGATTGGCACCGGGTCCGCCGCTGTGAATCATGACGCATTGACAAACGATCCTCCGACATCAGATCGTGTGCATTATGGACCATGATGATCGACACGCCCGGCGGAGTTCGGATTGGCTTGCGGCAATTCCCATCGGGTCGGCCGCAATGGTGACGCCAGTCGTTCGCGCGACTGCCTGCGCACGGGGTCGCATGACGGCGCCGGGTCGTCGCGCGGTCGCAACCGAGACCTGGACCCGGGGTCGAACGAGACCAGATCAGTGTCGGGAGGCAGGCCCGGGCGCGACGCGGCCCGCCTCGTCGAAGGGAAAGCCAGAGGGAAGTCGTTGCCGGCCGCAGGCCGGGACGTTCGTTGTTATGCAGATCGGTGCCGGGTCCGCCCGGCGCATTGAGAGGAAACCATGACCCACTTCGCTATCGCCGGGATCCAGATGTACCTCGGCATGAACAACAACATCGAACACATCCGCGCGCGGCTGGACGTGCTGATGCACCTCTATCCCTGGACCCAGATGGTGGTGTTGAGCGAACTGGCCGCCCATGGGCCGGCGCTGCATTCGGCACAGCCCGCCGGGGGCGAGATGGAGACCGACTTCCAGGAGATGGCCCGCCGGCACAAGATCTGGCTGGTGGCCGGCTCGGTGTTCGAGAAGCGGGACGGCAGGATCTACAACACCACCCCGGTCTTCGGCCCGGACGGCGAGGAGGTCGCGCGCTACAGCAAGATGTTCCCCTTCGCGCCCTATGAGGTCGGCACGACCCCGGGCGAGGAGTTCTGCGTCTTCGACGTGCCCGGCGTCGGGCGCTTCGGCCTCGCCATCTGCTACGACATCTGGTTCCCGGAGATTGCGCGCACCCTGACCGCGAAGGGCGCGGAGGTGATCCTCAACCCGGTGCTGGCGCATTTCATGGACCGCTACGCCGATCTCTCGATCGCCCAGGCCACGGGCGCGATGTTCCAGAGCTACGTGTTCCACATCAACGGGCTCGGGGTGGGCGGCAACGGCCAGTCCGTGATCGTCGACCCGAGCGGCCGGGTGCTGCATCAGGCGGGCACGCACGAGGCCCTTATGCCCATCGAGATCGACCTCGGGCTGGTCAGGCGCCAGCGCGAGCGGGGGTTGCTCGGGCTCGGGCAGCCGCTGAAGAGCTTCCGGGACTGCAAGGTGGACTTCAGCGTCTACGACCGGGAGCGGTTCGATCATGGCTACCTGAACGAACTGGGGCCGCTGGAGAAGCCGGCGCGGGCGGAGTCGGCGCCGAACCCGGCCGCCATGCGGCAGGCGGCGGAATAGGGAGGATCCTCGGCCGCAGAGGGGGAAACGCATTTGCCGGAGCATTCGGGCGATGCTAACCTTCGCGACGGCCTCTGCGGTACGGTAAGGCGACCGGGGCGACAGACGACCAATCGATGGCGAGAAGCAATGCGTCCGTGCCGCAAGGTGTTCCCTCCGATGCGACCCACGGCATCCGGGCCGGTGAACGGAAACGGGAGGACGTGTTCCGGACACCGCACCCAGACCGGCGCGGCACCATCGAGGCGATTGCGGCGTCGACCGGCCGCGATGTCCGATAGTCGATCGCGGCATTCGTCGCCGAAGCCGAGGCGCGTCGCGTGATCCGCGCCTGCGGCGGTATCCGCCCCGGGGCGGTACGGCTGCGGGCGCGGCGGAGCGGCAGACCGGGGCGGCCGGATGTTCGCCAGCCCTCGGACAGCGGTGCGGGCATGGCGCGGCCGGCAGCATGGGGAGGGGGCGATGCGCATAGCCGTTGACCAGTGGCGGCCAGTGACTGGGGGAAGCCCCGAGGGCCTCGCACGATTGGATGCGGCCGCCGGGCGCGCCGCGGCAGGCGGCGCCGACCTGCTGATGGTGCCGGAAATGGCGCTGACCGGCTACAACATCGGCGCCGAGGCGGTTCGCGCTGCCGCCGACCCCGAGAACGGGCCGGTGACTGCCGCGGTGGGGGAGATCGCCCGCAGGCACGGGCTCGCGATCCTCGCGGGTTTCCCTCGCCTCGTTGGAGACGAGGTGCTGAACACCGTGAACCTGGTGGATCGCGAGGGAAGGCTCCTGGCGAGCTATGCCAAGACGCATCTCTACGGCGCGGTCGACAGGAAGCAGTTCACCGCCGGCCACGCGATCACCGCGCCCGTGGAGCTCGGCGGCTGGAAGCTCGGCCTGGCGATCTGCTACGACATCGAGTTTCCGGAGCTCGCCCGCACGCTGGCGCTCGCCGGGGCCGAGGCGATCCTCGCCCCCACCGCCAATATGGCGCCCTACGAGACCGTCGCGACCCGGCTGGTGCCGGCCAGGGCCGAGGAGAACGCAGTCTTCCTGGCCTATGCCAATTTTTTCGGGCGGGAGGGCGAGTTCGAGTATTTCGGGCTTTCCTGCGTCTGCGGGCCGGACGGGAACGACGTGGCCCGCGCCGGACAGGGCGAGGAGATGGTCTTCGCCGACCTCGATCGGGAGGCTCTGGCGAAGACGCGACGGCTGGCCACCCATCTGGCCGACCGTCGCCCGGACCTCTACGGATCGCTGACTACAGGGGGAGAGAAGAGATGAACGAACAAAAACCGGTCACGATGTTCGGGCCCGATTTTCCATTCGGGTTCGACGAATGGATCTCGCATCCGGCGGGCCTTGGCTCGATACCCGCGGAGCGGCACGGCACGAAGGTCGCGATCATCGGCGCGGGCATCTCCGGCATCCTCTGCGGCTACGAGCTGATGCGCATGGGCCTGCACCCGGTGCTCTACGAGAGCGGGCAGGTCGGCGGGCGGCTCCGGTCGCAGCCCTTCGAGGGTGCGGACGGGGTGATCGCCGAGCTCGGCGGCATGCGCTTCCCGGTGTCCTCGACCGGCTTCTACCATTATGTCGACAAGCTCGGGCTCGAGAGCCGGCCGTTCCCGAACCCGCTGACGCCGGCGGCGGGCTCGACGGTCATCGACCTCGCCGGCGAGACCCACTATGCGGAGACGCTCCAGGATCTGCCGCCGCTCTTCCGCGAGGTGGCGACGGCCTATGACAGGGCGCTCGAAGACGGGGCGAAGTTCTCGGACCTCAAGCAGGCGATCCGCGATCGCGATGCCGGCCGGGTCAAGGAAATCTGGAACCCGATCGTCCGCGCCTGGGACGAGCGGACCTTCTACGACTTCGTCGCCTCGTCTTCCGCCTTCCAGGAACTGTCGTTCCGGCACCGCGAAGTCTTCGGGCAGGTGGGTTTCGGAACCGGCGGCTGGGATTCCGACTTCCCGAACTCGATGCTGGAGATCCTGCGCGTCAACGTGACCGAGCAGGACGAGAACCAGCGCTTCATCCTCGGCGGCGTCGAGCAGGTGCCGCAGATGCTCTGGCGGCGGGAGCCCGAGAACATGGTTTACTGGCCGAAGGGCACGACCCTGATCGGCCTGCACGCCGGGGCGCCGCGGCCGGGCGTGCGCCGCCTCTCCCGGGACGATGCCGGGCGGCTGTCGATCACCGATCAATGGGGGCGCAGCGAGAGCTTCGATGCGGTGATCGTGACCTGTCAGAGCTGGCTCCTGTCGACGGCGATCGATACCGAGGAGCGGCTCTTCAGCCAGGAGATGTGGATGGCGCTCGACCGGACGCGCTACATGCAGAGCTCCAAGACCTTCGTCATGGTCGACCGGCCGTTCTGGCGCGACCGCGACCCGGAGACCGGGCGGCGGGTGATGTCGATGACCCTGACCGACCGGCTGACCCGGGGGACGTATCTCTTCGATCTGGGGGAGGACAAGCCGGGGGTCATCTGCCTGACCTATTCCTGGATGTCGGACGCGCTGAAGATGCTGCCCCTGCCGGTGGAGCGGCGCGTCGAGCTGGCGCTGGGGGCCCTGGAGAAGATCTACCCGAGGCTCGACATCCGCAGCCATATCGTCGGCGACCCGATCACCGTGAGCTGGGAGAGCGACCCGAACTTCCTGGGCGCGTTCAAGGGGGCGCTGCCGGGGCATTACCGCTACAACCACCGCATGTACGGGCATTTCATGCAGGGCGACCTGCCGCCCGAACAGCGCGGGCTGTTCCTCTGCGGCGACGACGTGAGCTGGACACCGGCCTGGGTCGAGGGCGCGGTGCATACGGCGCTGAACGTGGTCTGGGGGGTGATGACCCATTTCGGCGGCCGGACCCATGCCGACAATCCGGGGCCGGGCGACCAATGGGACGAACTCGGACCGGTCGCCATTCCCGACTGAGCCGGCCGGAGGCATTTCGCGGCAGGGCGGACCGCAAGGGAGCCCCAAGGCCGTCGTGAGTCGAGCCGTGTGCGCTGGCCGGGACGTCGGCGCAGACGGCTCGGTGCCTTCGGGTGAGATCTTCCGGTCGTTCAGACCATCATCGCCTTGGTGGCGGTGAGCGCGATCTCGGGGTAGTCGCGGGTCACCCGGTCGATGTCCCATTGCAGGCGGGTCATGTAGACCGGATCCCCGTCGTGGTCGGCGGCCATGTGGCCCTTGTTGGCCTTCACGAAGGCGTCGATCTTGTCCCGCGGCCCGGAGACCCAGCGGGCGGAGGTGAACTGGGTCGGCTCGAAACGCACCGGCAGGCCGTATTCGAGCTCGATGCGGCTCGCCAGCACGTCGAACTGCAGCGGGCCGACCACGCCGACGATCCAGCCCGAGCCGACATCGGGCTTGAAGAGCTTGGAGGCGCCTTCCTCGGCGAACTGGGTCAGCGCCTTCTCCAGATGCTTGGCCTTCATCGGGTCGCCCGCGCGTACCGTCTGCAGCAGCTCCGGCGCGAAGGAGGGGATGCCGGTGAAGCGCAGGGCCTCGCCTTCGGTCAGCGCGTCGCCGATGCGGAGCTGGCCGTGGTTGGGGATGCCGATGATGTCGCCCGCCCAGGCGTCCTCGGCGATCTCGCGGTCGTTGGCGAGGAAGAGGACCGGGTTCGAGATCGCCATCGGCTTGCCCGAGCGGACATGGGTGAGCTTCATGCCGCGCTCGAAATGCCCCGAGCAGAGGCGCACGAAGGCGACCCGGTCGCGGTGCCGGGGATCCATGTTGGCCTGGACCTTGAAGACGAAGCCGGTGACGGCCTGCTCCCAGGCCCCGACCTGCCGGCTCTCGGCGGGGCGCAGCTGCGGCGGCGGGGCGAAGCTGCCGATGCCGGCCATGAGCTCCTGCACCCCGAAGGAATTAATCGCCGAGCCGAACCAGATCGGCGAGAGGTTGCCCGCGAGCATCGCCTGGGCATCGAAGGCGGGCAGCAGCTCGCGCGCCATCTCGACCTCCTCGCGCAGCCGGGCGAGCAGCGGCGCGGGGATATGCGTCTCCATCGCCGGGTCGTCGAGGCCGCGCATCTCGATGCTCGCGCCGCGGCGGTTTCGGTCGGCGCGGTCCATGAGCTCCAGCCGGTCGTGGATCATGTCGTAGCAGCCGAGGAAGTCCCGGCCCATGCCGATCGGCCAGGAGGCTGGGCAGACGTCGAGCTGCAGCTCGTGCTGGATCTCGTCGATGATCTCGAAGGTGTCGCGGGCCTCGCGGTCCATCTTGTTGCAGAAGGTCAGGATCGGCAGGTCGCGCAGCCGGCAGACCTCGAAGAGCTTGCGGGTCTGGCTCTCGACCCCCTTGGCGCCGTCGATCACCATCACGGCGGCATCGACCGCGGTCAGGGTGCGGTAGGTGTCCTCGGAGAAATCCGAGTGGCCGGGCGTGTCGACGAGGTTGAACCACCAGTCCCGGAACGGGAAGGACATGGCCGAGGCGCTGACGCTGATGCCGCGGTCCTGCTCCATCTTCATGAAATCCGAGCGGGTGCGCCGGGCCTCGCCCTTGGCGCGAACCTGGCCGGCCATCTGGATGGCGCCGCCGTAGAGCAGGAATTTCTCGGTCAGCGTGGTCTTGCCGGCATCCGGGTGCGAGATGATCGCGAAGGTGCGGCGCCGCGCGATCTCGGGCGGCAGGGCGGGCGTGTTTGCGGGTCCGTCGGGCATGGCAGCGGATATATTGTGCGGCTTTCGGCTTGGAAAGGGGCGGATGCGGTGGGCGATTTGGTGCTGTCCCCATGGGGACAGAATGCAAATCATTGATATTGCTGTGGAAAATAGTTAACGCCGCAAATTCGCCGGACTCATGCGACATCCGGGAGAACCAATAGACCGGGGACGGCCCGAACCGGCAAAGGCGAGGCACTGCCTCGCGCCGGTTCGTCGGTTGGAGCGCGCGAGCGCGGAGACCGAGGGGGGTTGGATTTCCCCGTTGGTGGGTATTCCGCGTGCGCCTGTCTGGGCGGGCGCGCTTGTCGCGCCTGCCGAGGGGCAGGCAGGCGCGCGCAGGATTTGGCACCTGCCAGATCCGCGAGGGGAAGATGGCGCGTCAGCTGCCCTTGTCGTCGAGTTCCTTTCCGCTCAGGCGGGGCGGTGCTTTTGCTGTCCTGAAGATCGGTTTGGGGCCAAGGCTTCGATCAGGCAGCGGCGCCGTCGGCATGAGTTCCGCCTGGCGCTCAGCTCGTCGCGATCGCGCCGGCGGCGCCGGCCATCATGCCGGCGGAGAGCCGGTTGGCGAGGCGGCGGCCGGCGGGGGTGCGGAAGAGCCGCCGGGCCTGGCTGGCGGCGATCACCCAGCCGAGGTCGACCGCGATCAGCACCAGCGCCATGACGAGCGTCAGCTCGGCCCAGCCGCCGAGGGTGATCGCCGAAAGGTCGAGCAGCGAGGGCAGCAGCGCGAGATAGAAGACCATGATCTTGGGGTTGCCGAGCGTGATCGCGAGCCCGGTCCCGAAGAGCCGCAGCGGCGAGGTCGCGTCGGGCAGCTGCTCCACGTCGGTCGGCGCGGTCCACATCTTCCAGGCGAGCCAGCCGAGATAGGCGATCCCGGCCCATTTCAGCGCCGCGAAGGCGAGCTGGAAGGAGGCGGCGATCACCGCGAGCCCGAAGACGGCGCAGGCGAGCCAGACCGCCTCGCCGATCCACATCGCCGCGAGGAAGGGCAGGACCGAGCGCGGGCCGCGGGCCAGCACGCGCGCCACCAGCGCCGCGACGGAGGGGCCGGGCGAGCCGGCCGCGACCGCGAGGGCGGCGGCGAAGAGGGCGAGGGTGCTGGCGTCGAGCATGGCCACAGGAACGCATCCGGCGGGCCGGAGGTCAAGCGGTGACGGAAGGGTCTGCGGGGCGATCGCATGCGAAAATGCGCCCCCTCCGCTTGAGTTTCGGACGGGCCAGCGTCAACATCCCGCCCGGCGGGCACCGCCGGGCAGCGCCCGCCCCGCCCCCAGGCGGGCGCTTCGCCCCCGCCGGGCCGGGCGCCGCCCTCGTCTCGTGGCGGGGATGTCGAGGAAGGTAGAATGCACTCCAGACGCGATAGCCTTGACCCTTCCCGGAGCCGGCGCGCCTGGCGCAACCACCCCGCCCGGCGGGCACCGCCGGGCAGCGCCCGCCCCGCCCCGTCACGCCGGAGGCGTGCCTCCGGCACGACGCGGGCGCTCCGCATCCGCCGGGTCGGGCGCTGCCCTCTTCTTGTGGCGCGGTGATCGAGGAAGAGAGAACTAGGTTCCCATTGTGATCGCCCTGCGGGATGCCTCAACGCGGGTTGCGTCGCGGCGAAATGACCCTAACCTGCGAGCGGGAAAAGGGGACGCCCATGCAGACGATTCTCGTCGCGAACCGGAAGGGCGGCTGCGGGAAGACCATGACCGCGATCACGCTCGCCGCGGCGCTGGCCGGGCGTGGGGCCAGGGTGGCGCTGGTCGATGCCGACGCCCAGAAATCCGCGATGCGCTGGCTCCGGCAGCGGCCGGTGGGCGTGCCGGTGATCGCGGGGCTCGACTGGTCGTCGAAGGGCGACGTGGGCGAGGTGCCGCGCGGCTTCGACTGGCTGGTGATCGATGCGCCGGGCGCGCTGCGCGGCGGCAGGGCCGAGGCGCTGATCGCCGAGGCCGGCACCGTGATCGCCCCGGTGCTGCCCTCCTATTTCGACGCCGACAGCACCAGGCGCTTCCTGCGCGACATCGAGGCGATCAAGCGCATCCGCAAGGGCAAGGTCGGGCTTCACGTCCTGGCCAACCGCGTGCATCCCAACCAGCGCGCCACCCTGCGGCTCAGGGATTTCTTCGCGGGCCTCGGCCAGGAGCCGGTCGCCTGGATCAGCGACCGCGCCGCCTATGGCGAGCTGGCCGAGCAGGGGCTCGCGATCTTCGACCGCCGCCAGCGCGCCTTCGCGCCGATGCAGGCGCAATGGATCCCGGTGCTCTCGGCGCTCGACTGACATTTTCGGACAGGGGAAGACCATGGATCTCGGCATCGGAGGCAAGCGCGCGATCGTCTGCGCGGGATCGAAGGGGCTCGGGCGGGGCTGCGCCGAGGCGCTGGCAGCGGCCGGGGTCGACCTGGTGCTCAACGCCCGCGGGGTCGAGGCGCTGGAGGCCACCGCCGCCGCGATCCGCGACCGGCACGGGGTGCGGGTGACCACGGTCGCCGCCGATGTCACGACCGGCGAGGGGCGCGCGGCGCTGCTCGCCGCCGGGCCCGAGCCCGACATCCTGGTGACCAATGCCGGCGGCCCGCCGCCCGGGCTCTGGAGCGACTGGTCGCGGGAGGATTTCATCGCTGCCCTCGACGCCAACATGCTGGGGCCGATCGCGCTCATGCAGGCGGTGCTGCCGGGCATGATGGCGCGCGGCTGGGGGCGGGTGGTCAACATCACCTCGCAATCGGTCAAGGCGCCGATCCTGGCACTCGGGCTCTCGAACACGGCGCGCACCGGGCTGACCGGCTTCGTGGCCGGGACGAGCCGGCAGGTGGCCTCGAAGGGGGTGACGATCAACAACCTGCTGCCCGGCATCCACGACACCGACCGGGCAGAGGCGCTCGACCGCGACGTGGTGGAGGCCGAGGGCCTCTCCATGGAGGCGGCGCGCGCCAGGCGCGCGGCCGGCGTTCCCGCCGGGCGCTACGGCACGGCGGCGGAATTCGGTGCGACCTGCGCCTTCCTCTGCTCGGTCCATGCCGGCTTCATCGTCGGGCAGAACCTCCTGATCGACGGCGGCGCCACCTTCGCGACGATCTGATGCGGCGCGGCTCCCCGGGGCTTGTCTCACCCTGGAACGGTTGTTATCTCGGTCAATACCCGATGAAAACAATCGGATTAGATGGGGTGCGCCCGTGAAGGACATCCGACCGGATCCCGGGGAGATTCGGCTGGCCGTGGAGGATATCGGGCATTCCTACGACGGCACGCGCGTGCTGGAGGGGGTGTCGCTGGAGCTCGGCCGCGGCGAGGTGACCTGCCTGCTCGGCCCCTCCGGCTGCGGCAAGTCGACGCTCCTGCGCATCGTCGCCGGGGTGGAGCGGCAGGACGAGGGCGTCGTGGTCGTGGGCGGGCGCGTCGTGTCGGACGCGACGCGCCACATGCCGCCCGAGAGCCGCGGCATCGGGCTCATGTTCCAGGATTTCGCGCTCTTCCCGCATCTGCGCATCGCCCAGAACGTGGCCTTCGGGCTGCGCGGCCCGGCGCCGGAGCGCGCCGAGCGGGCGCGGGCGCTGCTGGCGCGGGTCGGGCTGGAGCGGCACGGCGCCAAATATCCGCACCAGCTTTCGGGCGGCGAGCAGCAGCGCGCGGCGCTGGCCCGCGCCCTCGCGCCGCGGCCGCCGATCCTCTTGATGGACGAGCCCTTCTCCGGGCTCGACAACCGGCTGCGCGACGGCATCCGCGACGAGACCCTCGACATCCTGAAGGAGGAAGGCACGGCGGTGCTGCTCGTCACCCACGAGCCGGAGGAGGCGATGCGCATGGCCGACCGGATCGCGCTGATGCGCGACGGGCGGATCGTGCAGCAGGGTGCGCCCTACAACATCTACAACAACCCCGTGGACAAGGAGGCGGCGATGTTCTTCTCCGACATCAACGTGATCCACGGGGTGGTGACGAATTTCGCCACCGAGACGCCCTTCGGCCAGTTCCTGACGCCGGGCCTCGCGGACCGGGCGGATGTGGAGATCATCATCCGGCCCCAGCATCTGAAGATGGATTTCGACCGCAATGGCGCCGGTCCCCTGCCCACGCCGTCCGACGGCGTGCCCGCGCGCGGGCGGGTCAGCCGGGCGCGCTTCATGGGCCATCGCAGCATCGTCGAGCTGACGATGGATCACGACGGCTCGCAGCTCAAGGCGACGGTGCCGGGGGTCTTCCTGCCCCAGCCCGGCACGCCGCTCTGGCTCTCGCTGCGCCGGGACCGCTGCTTCGTCTTCCCCTGCCGCGAGCAGAGCGTCCTGAAGAGCCCGTATTTCGCGCAGTAGACCGGCCAACGCATCTCGCGAGGGGCCGAGGGTTCCCGAGCCCCATCCTCAACCGACGGTGAAGCCGCACCGCCCTCGCCCTGCGGCGCGAACCTCCGGGCGACCGGACAGAGCAAGGCGCCGCCGGCGCCTCGCCTTTTCGGTCCGGGGCATGTAGCGCGGCCTGCTTCCTGGTCCGAGGCTGCGGTCGGGTGGGAGGGCTCATGGACCCTGAAGGCGCGCGGCGAGGGAGCGTGGGGCGGTCGGGCGCGGCGAGGGCCGGAGCGCCGAGAGGCGGGCCAGCGCGAGGATCAGCCGGTAGGCGCCGGCCTGCAGCGCCAGGCTGCGGTCGTCGGGGCGGGTGCCGGGGCCGAAGGCGGCGATCGCATGCGGGAGATAGCCGCCGATCGGGGGGTGGCCCGTCTCTTTACCCGATGCGCCGGCGGTCTTCGTGGCTTGCTCCTGGGCGGTCATGGGCGTTCTCTCCTCCAGTCCGATGCGGTGAAGTGATAGGATCGACCCTAGTCGCGGAGGGGGATCGCAGCGGGACGGGGCGCGGGAAGCCAACGGGAAAGCGCCGGGAGGCCGGCATCCCGGGAAGGGCCGAGCGTTCCGCCGCCGCGTCACGGATCCTGGCCCGGAGGAAGGATGGACGACCTGGAGATCCTTGCACTCGGACGATTCGAAGTCCGGCCTGCGGGCGGCGCGGCGGCGGGCATTCCCGGGCAGAAGGAGCGTGCCATCCTCGCCTTCCTCGCGCTCGGTCCCGGGGTCGCGCAGAGCCGCGAGCGCCTGGCCGGATTGTTCTGGAGCGATTCCGACGAAGGCCGGGCGCGGGACAGCCTGAAGCACGCCCTGGCGCGGCTGCGGACCGGTCTCGGCGATGCCGGCGAGGCGGTGCTGACGGCGGACAGGCAGGCGGTCCGGCTCTGCCCCGAAGGCATCCGCTTCGATGTGCGCGACTTCGAGGAGCTGGTTCGCGGGGGCGCCCGCGCGCAGCTCGAAAGGGCGCTCGACCTCTATAGGGGAGACTTCCTCGAGGATGTCTCCCTCGCCGGCGCCGAGGCCGAGGACTGGCTCCTCGCGGAGCGGCGGCGGCTGCGCCGGATCGCCGAGGACGCGGCGACGGCGCTGGTTGCGATGCTCGGCGAGGGTGAAGATTTGGCGGCCGGCGAAGCCGCGGCGCGACGGGCGCTCCGGCTCGATCCGCTGAACGAATCCGCCTGCCGCCTGCTGATGCGGGTGAAGGCCTCGGCGGGGGATGCGGTGCAGGCGCTGCGGATCTTCGCCGATTTCCGCGCGCTGCTCGACCGGGAGCTCGGCGTTCCGCCGGAGGCCGCGACGGTCGCGCTCGAGGAAGCCATCCGGGGGAGGCGCCATGCGAAGGCGGACGCGCCGCAACCCCGCGCCGCGCCACCCGTCCCGGCCGCGGAGCCGGCTTCCGCGCGGCCCTCCATCGCGGTCCTGGCCTTCGAGACGCTCGCGGAGGATGCGCGGCGGGATTATTTCGCCGATGGCGTGGTGGAGGAGATCATCGCCGCGCTGTCGCGGGTGCGCGGGCTCTTCGTGATCGCCCGGAATTCGAGCTTCGCCTTCCGGGGGCGCGCCGCCGACAGCAAGGCGATCGGCGAGGCGCTGGGCGCGCGATACCTCCTTCAGGGCAGCGCCCGCCAGGACGCGAACCGCGTCCGGATCACCGCGACGCTGGTCGATTCGACGGCCGGCACGGTGATCTGGTCCGAGAATTTCCAGGGAGCCCTGGCAAGCGTCTTCGACCTGCAGGACCAGATCGCCGCCCGGGTCGTGGGCGCGCTGCTTCCCAGGGTGGAGGCGGCCGAGATCGCTCGGGCCTTCCGCAAGCCCACGGAAAGCCTCGACGCCTATGATCTCTACCTGCGCGGGCTGGCGGCGATGCATCTCTGGACGGAGGAGGGGAGCGCCGAGGCGATTTCGCTCTTCCGCCGCGCGAGCGACCTCGATTCGCAATTCGCGGCCGCCTATGGCATGGAGGTGCGCTGCTATTCCCAGCGCAAGGCCTGCGGATGGGTCCGGCACCGGGCGGCGGAGACGGCGGAGGTCGCGCGGCTCGCGCGGCTCGCCGCCGATACCGGACCCGACGACGCGCTCGCGCTGGCGACGGCCGGGATCGGCTTCGGCTTCGTGGTCGGGGATCCCGCAAAGGGGGCGCGGCTGGTGGAGCGGGCGCTCGAGCTCAACCCGAACCTCGCGCTCGCCTGGCTCTTCAGCGGCTGGCTGCAGGTCTGGCTCGGCCGGCCGGATCGCGCCGTCGCGCATATCGAGCGCGCCATGAGCCTGAGCCCGCAGGATCCGCAATACGCGATGATGCAGACCGCGACGGGCTGCGCGCATTTCTTCGCCGGCCGCGAGCGGGAGGCGGTGGACTGGGCCGAGCGGGCGGTCCTCATGCAGCCGAACTACTGGATCGCCTGGTGCGTCCTGGCCGCGGGGCGGGCCGCCGTCGGCGACGTCGCCGGCGCGGGCCGCGCGCTCGATCACGTTCTGCGGATCGACCCCGGCCTGCGGCTCTCGACCCTCGATGCCGCCTTTCCGATCGCCGGCGCCGCGGAGATCGCGAAATGGCATGGCGCGATGCGGATCGCCGGGCTGCCGGAGTGACGGAATCCGGCGAGGGTATCGTCACGGGCGGTGTCGCGTCGGACGTTTGGGGTTTGAATGCGGGCGGCAGACGCAATATGTGTGACCCATGAGCTGGCGGCGCCCGTGGCGTGGCCGGCTTGGCAATGGAGACGACAAATGCTGAACAACATCGGTCCTGCCGGCCTGATCCTGATTGCGATCGTCGTGCTGGTCCTGTTCGGGCGCGGCAAGGTCGCGGGCCTCATGGGCGAGGTCGGCAAGGGCATCACGAGCTTCAAGCGCGGCCTCAAGGAAGGCACCGACGAGATCGAGAACGCCTCGCGCTCGGCGGCCGCGGATGCCGCCCGCGACGTCACGCCCGAGAAGGACAAGGTCTGACCGCTCCGGCCAGGTGAGTCAGGGACATGTTCGACATCGGCTGGTCGGAGCTTCTGCTCATCGGCATCGTGGCGCTGATCGTGGTCGGGCCCAAGGAGCTGCCGGGGCTCTTCCGCACCGTGGGGCGCTTCATGGGCAAGGCGCGCGGCATGGCGCGCGAGTTCCAGCGCTCGCTGGAGGAAGCCGCCGATGAATCCGGCCTGAAGGATGCGGCGAGCGGGCTGAAGTCCCTCGACCGGATCAACCTGAATTCGGCCACGAGCTCGGCGCGCAAATACGCCGCCGCCGCGGTGACCGAGCCGAAGGCGGCGGCGAAGCCTGCGGCCCCGGCGCCGACGCCGGAAGCGGGGGAGCCGCCGGCCGTCGCCGCGGGCGCGCCGGAGGCCGAGAAGACCGACGGCGCGGCGGGATCATGAAGGACAACGACATCGACGACACCACCGCGCCGCTGATCGAGCATCTGGCGGAACTGCGCACGCGGCTGATCTATTCGGTGCTCGCCTTCACCGTGGCGATGGTGCTCTGCTTCGTCGTGGCGCGGCCGATCTTCAACTTCCTCGCCCAGCCGCTGGCGCGGCTGCTCGTCGAGCACGGCCAGGAGCCCGACCTGATCTTCACCGGCCTGCAGCAGGGCTTCATGGTGCAGGTCAAGATCTCGATGTTCGGCGGCTTCGTCGCCGCCTTCCCGATCATCGCCTATCAGATGTGGCGCTTCGTGGCGCCCGGGCTCTACCGGCAGGAGAAGCGCGCCTTCCTGCCCTTCCTGATCGCCTCGCCGGCGCTCTTCGTGCTCGGGGCGGCCTTCGCCTATTACGTGATCCTGCCGCTGGCCTTCGACTTCTTCCTGAGCTTCCAGCAGATGGGCCCGGAGAGCTTCGAGGCGGGCGACGAGGTCGGCATCCAGTTCCTCGGCACGATCAACGAATATCTCGGGCTGACGATGAAATTCGTCATCGCCTTCGGCCTCTGCTTCCAGCTGCCGGTGCTGCTGACCCTGATGGCCAAGGCCGATCTCGTCACCGCCAAGGGACTCGCCGACGTGCGCAAATACGCCATCGTCGGCATCCTGACGCTGGCGGCCATCGTCACGCCCCCGGACGTGGTGACGCAGGTGATCCTCTTCAGCGTCGTCTACGGCCTCTACGAGATCTCCATCATCCTGGTGCGGATGGTCGACCGGAAGCGCGAGGCCGAGCTGCGGGCGCAGGGGCTCTGGGACGAAGGTACAGAAGAGACACAAGCGGAAAAGCCGTGACTGATGATTTGCAGTCTGGGCTATTCGTTGCGAACCTGCTTCGCGCGATAGATGAGCGAGGCCTCTCGGAGGCTTCCGTTTCCGTCTCGGCTGGATTGAACAGGAGGTTCGTAACCGACCTTCGCGAAGGCAAGGCTCGCAGCCCCACGCTGAACAGCGCCTACTTAATCTCTCAAGTTCTCGGCATATCATTGGACGAGTTGGTCGAAGGAAACATGCAGCGAGATTGCTCCGGGAAGAGTGAGGACAACGCGCTCGCGCGGATCGCCTCGGCGCTGGAGCGCATCAGCCCGCCGCCGCAGGCCGCGCCGGATCTCGGCCTCGCGGAGGCCTTCGTCTGGCAGACCGGTCCCGACCGGCTGGAGCCGGCGGCGCGGGTGGCGCGGGTCGATCTGGGCCTCCTTGTCGGCATCGACCGGGCGCGGGACACGCTGCTCGGCAATACCCTGCAATTCGCCCGCGGCTATCCCGCCAACAACGTGCTGCTCTGGGGCGCGCGCGGCATGGGCAAGTCCTCGCTCGTCAAGGCGGTGCATGCCGAGGCGGCCCGCGCGGTGCCGGGGGTGAAGCTGATCGAGCTCCATCGCGAGGATCTGCCCTCGATCGGCCGGCTGCTCGCCAGCCTGCGCGGGCAGGCGGCGCGGGTGATCCTCTTCTGCGACGACCTCAGCTTCGACAAGGACGACAGCCATTACAAGTCGCTGAAGGCGGTGCTCGACGGCGGCATCGAGGGCCGGCCGGAAAACGTGGTGCTCTACGCCACCTCGAACCGGCGGCATCTGATGCCGCGGGACATGATCGAGAACGAGCGGCAGTCGGGGGTGAATCCGTCGGAGGCGGTGGAGGAGAAGGTCTCGCTCTCCGACCGCTTCGGGCTCTGGCTCGGCTTCCACGCCTGCAACCAGGACGATTATCTGGCGATGATCCGCGGCTATTGCGACGCCTACGGCATCGCGATCTCCGATGCCGACCTGCGGGCGGAGGCCATCGAATGGTCCCAGACACGCGGCGGCCGCTCCGGGCGGGTCGCCTGGCAATACCTCACCGACCTGGCGGGGCGGCGCGGGGTGCGGCTGGGCTGACAGCGGCGTTGCGGCCCGGACTGAGCCCCGGGACGGAAAGAAGGCCGCGCCCCGCGCGACCCGCGGAGCATGCCCCCGGACCGAAATGCGAGGCGCCGGTGGCGCCTTGCCCGGTCAGGTCGCCCGGAGGCGCAAGCCGCAGGGCGAGGGAGGCGCAGCATCACTGTCGGTCGAGGATCGGGACGGGGCAGCCCTGGACGGCGCGCAAAGCGCGCCGGCCCCCGGCAGGGCCGGCGCGGCCCGATCGCCACGGGTCGATCGGGCTGGGGATCTTTGCTGCGCTCGGGAGCGGGGACGTCCCGCAGCGGGAAATTGTGTAATAGTTTGATATTGCGCCGTTTTTTGGGGGGTGGTTATCGTCCGGTCTGATTGACCGGACCCCCGCTCAGGCGGTTTCCGGGTCGGGCAGGTCGGTCTGGATCCAGCGGTCGCTGAGGTGGATGTCGACGGTGTCGAGGCGGCCCTCGCCGATATTGGCGAATTTGTGCGGGATCCCGGCGGGGCCGAGCAGAACGTCGCCAGTCTCGGCTTCGATCCTGGTCTCGCCGATGGTGAAGAGCGCGCGGCCCTCGCGGATGATGAAGACCTCGTCATAGGGATGCACGTGCCAGCCCGGTCCCTTGCCCTTCTCCTTGTTGGCGTAGAAGAGCACCGTCACGCCGGTGCCGAGGTCCCGGCCCTCCACATGGCCGTGCCAGAAGTCCCGCAGCGAGTTCCACTGCGCATGGGGAACCCGGACGGGGTCGCGCGCCACGCCTCAGCCGCCGACGTAGGGCGTCGGATCCACGCTGGTCGTGCCGCGGAAGACGTCGAACTGCAGCTCGGGCTTGTCGCGCGGCGCGACCTTGCCGATCACCTGGCCGGCCGAGACCTTCGCGCCCTTGGTGACGGTCACGTCCGACAGGGTGGAATAGGTGGTCATCAGGTCGTCGTTGTGGCGGATCAGCACGATGGTGCCCTGGCCGCCGAGCTCCTCGGAGATCAGCGCGACCTCGCCGGCGGCCGCGGCCTTGACCGGGGTTCCCGGCGCGGCCGAATAGCCGATGCCGTTGGGGTTCGCGGGATTGTAGGGCCGGTTGACGGAACCGCTGACCGGCGGCGAGAGCCGCCCGCCCGGCGGGGTGCGGTACTGGCCGAGATTGGGCGAGCTCGGCTCGACGGCGGTGGTGATGTCCTGCGGCAGCGGCGCGGCGGCGCTGGGCGGCGCGGTCACCGGCGTGCCCTGGCCCGGCTCGGTATCGGCCGAGCCCGAGATGCGGTTCGCGTCGCTGACGATGGGGATCAGCAGCTCCTGGTTCACCCGCACGGTGAGATCGGGGCCGAGGCCGTTCCAAGAGGCGAGCGAGGTCACCGAGACGCCGTAGAGCCGCGCGATGGAATAGGCGGTCTCGCCGGCCTCGACCCTGTGCCGGACCGGGTCGATCAGCGGGTCGCTCTGGCCGTTCTGGAAGGGATTGCCCGCCGGCGGGTTGCCGGGCGCGCCGTTGATCGCCGCGGAGGCCTGCTCCGGGCTCCAGCCCAGGGGGCTCGTCGAGACGTCGCCGGTGGTCAGGGCCGATCCGGTGGGGCGCGGCACGCTGTCGGGCAGGAGCAGCACCTCGCCCGCGCGCAGGCGGTAGTCGAGCGGCAGCGCGTTGCGGCTCGCCAGCGCCTCGGGGGTCGTGCCGACCCGGGTGGCGACAGTCGCCATGGTGTCGCCGTTCTGCGCCACGGCCACCTGGTAGGTCGCATAGGTGATGACGCCGCGGGAATCCGGCGCGGCATTGGGCACCACCGAGGCGCTGCCGCCCGCGCCGACGCCCTGGGTGCAGGCCGCGGCCCCGATCATCAGGGCCCCCGCCGCCAGATTGCGCAGTATCGGCCCCTGGCATCCCCAAGCCATCATCCTGCTCCCATATGATGGTGCCTGCCCATCAATCCAATACATCCTGTGCCACGCCTTCGACAAGGGGCACGAACCGGACCGCGCCGAGCTCGGTGTATTCCAGCCCCTCGGCGGTCTTGACCACCTTGATGAGCTGCTGCACCGAATGGCTCTGGCCGACCGGCAGGACCATGATCCCGTTCTCGCGCAGCTGCTCGATCAGCGTGCCGGGCGCGTCCTCGGCCGCCGCCGTTACGATGATCCGGTCGAAGGGCGCCTGTTCCGGCAGGCCCAGCGAGCCGTCGCCATGCACCACGGTGACGTTGTGCAGCCCGAGGTCGAGGAAGAGCTCCCGCGCCCGGCGCGCCAGCCGCCGGTGCCGCTCGACGGTATAGACCCGCCGGGCGAGCTTGGCGAGGATCGCCGCCTGGTAGCCCGAGCCGGTGCCGATCTCGAGCACCTTGCAGCGCCGGGTGATCTCGAGCGCCTGGGTCATCAGCCCGACCACCGTGGGCTGGCTGATGGTCTGGCCGCAAGAGATCGGCAGCGGCGTGTCCTCGTAGGCGCGGTCCTGGAAGATGCCTTCGAGGAAGCGTTCGCGCGGCGTCGCCTCCATCGCCTTGAGCACTTCGGCGTTGGTCACGCCGCGGGAGCGGAGGGTGAAGACGAATTGCATCTGCCGCTCGAAGGGGTCCATGGCGCGCTCCTCAGGCCAGGGCCCCGGCCAGGGGCGCGACGAGGCCGTGGGCGGTCAGATCGGCCGTGAGCGGCGTGACGGTGATATAGCCGTCGTGGCAGTCGCGGCTGTCGGTGCCGGGCGCTGTATGGGCATTGCCGCGGCCGTGGGTTAGCCAGAGGAAGCTGCGGCCGTTCGGCGCCGTCTGCGGCGCGACGCCGAAGGTCGGGGCGTCGCGATGGCCCTGGACGGTCGCGCGCAGGCCGCGCACCGCGCCCGGGTCGAGCGCGGGAAAGTTCACGTTGTAGAAGACGTCGTAGCGCTCGCCGGTCCAGACGCCGTGCGCGAGCAGGCGGCGGATCACCCCGGCGCCATGGGCCCGGGCCGGGGCGAAGCTGTCGGCCGAGGCGGCGGCGCCCGGCGCGTGGTACTGGGAGAGCGCGACCGAGGGAATGCCGTGGAGCGCCCCCTCCATCGCGCCGCCCACCGTGCCGGAATAGAGCGTGTCCTCGGCGACGTTGTGCCCGCGGTTGACGCCGGAGAGCACGAGGTCGGGCGGGGATTTCGCGAGGATCTCGTTGAGCCCGGCGAGCACGCAATCCGCCGGCGAGCCCTCGACCGCATAGCGGCGCTCGTCGAGATGCTCGATGCGCATCGGCCGGATGTAGGAGACGCAATGCGAGACGCCGGATTGCTCGAAGGCCGGGGCCACGACCCAGATCTCGCCGTCGGCCCCGGCGATCTCCGCGGCGATCGCCTCGGCGACTTCGAGGCCGGGCGCGGTGATGCCGTCGTCATTGGTGATCAGGATGCGCATCGCCGGTCCCCCATGGTCCCGGCCGTTCTATGGGATGCGGCATCCGCCGTCCAGCGCCGCACCGGAGGCACGGCGCCGGGGGGCGGGGTCAGAAGCGGGCGACGACGCCGATGAAGCCGCGGGTCTCGAGCCCGGAGCGGGTGGTGTCGGTGGCCACGCCCTCGGTCTGGCGCACGATCTCGGGCGTGATCGAGAGCCAGGGCCGGATGTCGATCCGGGCGCCGATGCCCACCGATCCGAGCGGCTCCCATTGCTCGCCGTCGCGCTCGCCGGTCCGGTCGTAGGCCTGGCCGTAGTCGGCGAAGACATAGCCCTGGGCCGCCGAGAGGCCGGTATTGCCCATCATCTCCGGCCCGAATTCGCGGCGCAGTTCCAGCCGCAGGCCGTAGCCGGAATCGCCCGTGGTATTGCCGGGCGCGAAGCCGCGGCCGATGGTCGAGACGCCGAGCCCGAAGCGCTCGGTATTGGGCAGGACGTTCGCGGCATATTGCCCGATCGCTTCGCCGAAGACCGACCATTCGCCGTCGCCGATCTGCTGCAGCCGCGAGAGCACCAGCGAGCCATAGGTGAAATCGGTGCTGCCGGAGGCCGGGCCGGGGTCGCCGATCCTGGCGCCGAGGATGTCGAGGCCCTGCTTGAGGCTCGCATCCACCAGGTTCACGCCCCCGAAGCGGTCGGCGATGTCCCAGGTCAGCCGCGCCTCGAGGATCGACAGGCGGTCGGTGCTCGAGGTGTCGCTGGTGCCGGTGAAGGCGGTGTCGCTGGTGCTGTCGCGCCAGCCGAGGGCGAGCCGTCCGAAGAGGTTCTGCGAGCGCGTGCGCACGAAGGGCACGATCAGCCCGGCGGAGAGGTCGGTCTCGCGGGTGGTGACCGTCAGGTCCTGCTGGTAGCCGCTCTTGGCGAGGTCCGGGTCCGCGTGCGAGTAATTGCCCGAGACCTCCAGCCGCCCGCCGTCGAGCCAGGTGCCGATCAGCGGCTCGAGCGGCGCGTCGAAGACCGCGCCCCCGAAGGCGAGCGAGCCGTCGCCGGGGGCCGCCACGATGAGGCCGTCGAGCCGTTCGTTGAGGCCGAGCAGGTTGTAGCTCGAGCCGCCGGCGCTGAGCGTCCAGGTGCCGTAGAGCCGCGAGCCGCGGTTGTCGACCGCGGCGAAGCCGGTGAAGGGGTCGGGGGTGATCAGCACCCCGAGATCGGCGGCGGCGAAGACGTCCGGCGAGGGTTCCAGCACCGTCTCGACCGCCGGGCCGAAGGTGTCGCGCGAGAGCAGCACGGCGCGCTCCAGCGTGGGCAGCGCCGCGGGGCGCTCGGCCGCCACCGGGGCGAAGAGCCGGGACGCCAGCGCCTGCTGGTTCGCCGCGCCGCCGGTGATCTCGATGCGGTCGACGAAGCCCTCGACCACCACGATCTCGACATCGCCCTGATCGATGGTCTGGGCCGGGAGCAGCGCCTGCGACAGCACGAAGCCCCGGGCGCGGTAGCGCGCGCCGATCCGCGAAGCGATGTCCTCGAGCGTCGCCAGGGTGACCGGCGTGCCGATGAGCTCCGCCCAGATCGGCGCCAGCTCCGCCTCGGGGATCGCCGTCGCGCCGCGCAGGCTGACGTTGCGCAGGGTGAAGCTCGGGCCGGTGCCGACCGCCTCGGCGATCGGGCCGTCCGCGCCGGGCTCCTCGGGCGGGCTCACCTCGCCTTCGGGCCGGTCGAAGACGCCGGGGGGCGGCGGCGGGATCAGCTCGACCGCCGGCTGGGCGAAGGCGGGATGCGCCGCCGCGAATGCGGCCGCGGCGGCCGCGAGATGGAGGATCCTGCGCGTCACTGGCTCTCTTCCGCCCTCGTTGTCCAGAAGGATTCCGCGAATGTCTGCCTTGTGCAGCCCGCCTCGCTGCCCGCCCGGTTGATCGGGCCGCTGCAATCGGCGCTCCCGCCCTGGGCGAGGCCGCCTTCTGCAAGGCCGCCCGAGGCCGGCACGAAGCCCTGGGCATCCGCGCCGGCGGGCGCCGCGGAAGCGGCCGGCACGTATTGCACGACGTCGCCGAGCGAATAGGTCAGCAGGAACGGATCGGCCAGCGCCGGCGGCGCCTCGGCGATGGTGGTGCGGAAGGTCGCGTCCCCCGGCGTCAGCGGCGGCACGCCGCGCTCGAACCGCTCCGCGGCCCCGGCGATGCCGAAGGGCGCGGGCGCCTGCGGCTGCGGCTGGGCGCCGCCCGGCGTGACCGTGAGCAGGCCGTCCACATAGGTGATCGCGTAGTTCCGGCTCGCGAGCCCCTCGGGCGTGATGCCGTAGCTGCCCGCCGGGCTCGTGGGCGTCGCGGGCGTCGCGAAGGCGAGTTCGCCCCCGAGATCGGCGATCGACTGGTCGAGGACGAAGCCGCTGATCGTGGCGGTGAAGGGAGGGTTCGCGCTTCCTTCCGGCCGGCTCGCGTCGTTCGCCACGACGCTGAGCGCGGCCTTGCCCACGGTCATGGTGCCGTCGGTGGAGGTGATGGCGTAGTTGCGGCTGGTCAGCGTGTCGCCGGTGATGGTGTAGCGGCCGGCGTCGCTGCCTTGGGTGGCGGTGGTGGTGAGCGAGCCGCCGAGCACGGAGGCGTCCTGGCCGAGCACGAAGCCGGAGTAGGTCGCGGTCAGGGCCGGGTTGGCGGCGCCGTAGGTCTTCGACTTGTCGTCGACGGCGACGCTGAGCGCGGCCTTGCCGATGGTCATGGTGCCGTCGGTGGAGGTGATGGCGTAGTTGCGGCTGGTCAGCGTGTCGCCGGTGATGGCGTAGCGGCCGGCGTCGCTGGCTTGGGTCGCGGTGGTGGTGAGCGAGCCGCCGAGCACGCTGGCGTCCTGGCCGAGCACG
>Ga0209607_1000329_pt1 | contig 43085 bp, 49 predicted proteins | sample AD_UKC117_MetaG_FD_184413 | JGI IMG/M metagenome (GOLD analysis project Ga0209607, IMG submission 184413) | Active sludge microbial communities of municipal wastewater-treating anaerobic digesters from Hong Kong - AD_UKC117_MetaG (SPAdes)... | ecosystem: Engineered > Bioreactor > Anaerobic >... | reverse complement strand
CAGAGAGCCGCATGCCTCCATGACTGGACGCATCGATACAACTTCCATCGACCCCATGGCGGTATTAAAAACCAAACACCCATCAGTCGACTCGGTCTCGCCGAGGACAACCTGTTGAGAGTCCACACCTAGGCCTTCAGCGCCGCCGCCACGGCCGCGACTTCGTCCGCGCTCGTGCACCACGAACAGACAAACCGGTAGCAGTTCCCCGGCCAGGGATAGAATTTCGCCCCGGCCGCCCACAGGCGCTTCGCCACGTCTTCCGGAAGCAGCGCGAACACTTCATTGCCGTCGGCCGGATAGGCGAGCTCGAGCCCGGCCGCCATGAACACGTCGGCGAGTTTCTGCGCGCGCGCATTGGCACCGCGGGCGAGCTCCAGCCACAGGGCGTCATCCAGCATCGCATGGGCCTGCGCCGCGAGGAACCGCATCTTCGGCGGCATATGGCCGGCCCGCTTTGCCCGGATCTTCAGTTCGGTGAATTTCGTCCGGGCCCGGCCGAACAGGACAATCACTTCGCAGCCGATAGCGCCCGTCTTCGAAAGGCCGAAGCTCAACACATCGACGCCCGCTTTCCACGTCATCTCCGCCGCCGAAGCCGTCGACCCGGCAAGGAGGTTGCCGAGGCGCGAACCGTCAAGATGCACGAACAGGCCTTTCTCCCTTGCCATGCCGGCATAGAGCGCGACTTCCGCCGCTCGGTAGGCCGTGCCGCATTCGGTGAGGTTCGTCAGCGAAAGGACCTCTGCCGGCGTCTCGTGCAGGAAGTCCCGCTGGATACCGGCGAGCGCGGCCTCCAGCGCGTCACGGTCGATGCGCGCACCGAAGCCCGGCAGCAATTGCAGCTTGCCGCCGCCCATGAAGAATTCCGGCGCCCCACGCTCGTCGCGCTGGATGTGCGCCTCTTCATGGCAGAGCACCGCGCCCATGGGCGAGCAGAGCGTGGCGAGCGCCAGCGCATTGGATGCCGTACCCGACACGGTGATCCAGTAGTCGAAGTCCTCGGTCTCGAACACTGTCGCGAGCTTCGCGCGCAGCGCGGCCATGACCGTGTCGCCGCCATAGCTTGCTTCCATACCAGTGTTCACAGCCAGGATCGCCTCGACCACTTTCGGGTGGGCGGGCGCGGACGTGTCGGACGCGAAATTCATGTCAATGTATCCGGGGTTTGCCACATGAGGTGCTGGCCGCCATCGCAGGCAATCATCTGTCCGGTCACGCTCGACGCGGCGATGAGATAGCGCATGGCGCGCACGATTTCTTCCGGCGAACTCCCCTCGCCTGTCAGGGTTGCGGCCTTCTCGGCCGCAAAGACGTCTGCCGTCTGATGAACGCTGGCCAGAACCGGGCCCGGGCCGATCGCATTGACGCGGATCTGCGGGGCAAGCGCCTGCGCCATGGTCTGCGTCGCCTGCCACAGCGCCGCTTTGGACAGCGTATAGGTGAAGAAGGTCGGGTTCAGCTTCCACACGCGCTGGTCGATCAGGTTAAGCACAAGACCTTTCGTCCCGTCCGGCAGGTCGCCCGCCATCTGCTGCGCGAGGTGAATCGGCGCGCGCAGGTTCGGCTCCATGTGGAAGTCCCAGTTCGCCCGGCTGTGAGTCGCAAGCGCATCGTCCTCGAAGGTCGATGCGGAATTGATCAGCAGGCTGACCGGGCCGCCGAGCGCGCAGGCGGCACGGGCGACAAGGTCGCCGCGGGCCATCTCGTCGGCAAGATCTGCAGAGACGGGCTCTGCCGCGCCGCCCGCGTCGCGGATCATCGCGCAGGTCTCTTCCGCGCCTTCCTTGGAAGTCCGGTAGTGGACAGCAACCTGCCAGCCATCCTCGCCCAGGGCGAGCGCCATGGCCCGGCCGAGACGCGCACCGGCGCCGGTGACAAGTGCAATGCCGGGCGTCATGTCCCCGCCGGGAGGAACAGGCCCGTAATATTGAGCCCGGTGATCAGGCCATAGACATAGGCGGCATAGACGAGCAGCAGGAGCAGGCCGGTCAGGCGGCCGATCCGCGCCTTGGTGACAATCAGGATCGAGGCGATCAGCGTCGCCAGGGCAAGGGCCCAGTGGTCGTATTGCTGGAACGTCGGCGCCGTGCTGATCGGACCGAACAAGCCAACAATGCCGCCCGCACCGAGAATGTTGAACACGTTCGAGCCGAGCACGTTGCCGATCAGCACTTCGCCCTGCCGCTTCACGGCCGCGACGAGGCCCGCGCCGATCTCCGGCAGCGAGGTGCCGACGGCCAGCAGCGTCAGGCCGATATATTCCTCCGGCACGTTCAGGAAGGTCGCGATGCCGACGCCGCCCGCGATCACGAGGTTCGCGCCGAGGATCAGGCCGCCGATGCCCAGCGGGATGTAGATCAGCGAAAGCCAGAGCGGCAGGTGCGGGTCTTCTTCCTCGGTCACACCCGGGTCCTTGCCGGCGGCGACGGCCCGGCGGGCCGCGATGAAGGTGAGGCCCGAATAGGCGATCAGGATGGCGAGGAAGCAGAGGCCGACCATCGGGGTCAGCGGCATGACGGCGGTGATCCCGATCCAGGCCACCGCGGCCACGATCATCGCCACCATGGCGCGCTTCTCGCCGACACCGCCCGCCATGACCGGCGCGATCAAGGCCGGCAGGCCCAGAACGAGGAACACGTTGGCGATGTTGGAGCCGACAATATTACCGAGCGCGAGGCCGGACCGGCCGGACATGGCCGCGTCGAGCGAAACGATCATTTCAGGGGCGGAGGTGCCGAAGCCGACAATGAAGATGCCGGCGACCAGCGGCGAGACTCCGATACGCCGCGCGAGACCGACGGCCCCGCTGACCAGCGCGTTGCCGGCCAGGGCCATGATCACGAGGCCCCCGACGAGGGCGGCGATCAGCGACAGGTCCGGCACAGGTGGGCCCGGTGCCTAGTCGAGACGTTTGAATTCAATGAGATTGAGGACGCCGAACACGACGACGATGGCGGCGATGGCAAGCAGGGACGGATGAATCATGTCGCGTTCTCGCTGTGTATTTCTTGTCATGTGACGGTTGTTGGCGCCTGCATAGCGCGGTGCGTCGCGCATGGCGAGCCCAATTCGGCATGGTTTTCATCCGTTTTCTCACCAGAAACACGGATTTTCGCCGCTTTCAGGGGAAAATTATTGCATTCATCCGATCCTGGGACGAACCGGACAGGAAACCCGACATGGCCAGTATCCGCACCCGCATCTTTCAGTCCTGGTTCCGGCTGTCGCGCCCGATGACGCTGGGCGTGCGGGCGGTGGTCGAAAACCATGCCGGACAGATCTTCATGATCCGCCATACGTACACACCGGGCTGGTACCTGCCGGGCGGCGGCGTCGAGAAAGCCGAGACCAGTCTCGAATCGCTTGAACGCGAACTGCTGGAGGAAGGCGGCTTCCACCTCAGCGCGCCGCCGGACCTCGTCGGCATCTATTCGAACCATCTCGTGTTCCCGAACGACCATGTCGTGCTCTACCGCGCCCGGCCGGGCACCTGGGAACAGGGCAAGGCCACCTCGATCGGGGAAATCGCCGAAGCGGCCTGGGCCGATCCGCTGAGCCCGCCCGAAGGCACGACGCCCGGCACGCAGCTGCGCCTCGCCGAACTCTTCGCCGGCGCCCCGCGCTCGGCCTACTGGACGCCGGAGCGCTAGGCCCGTAGGTGCGCCACCAGTGCGGCGAGGTCCTGCCGCAACATCTCCATCCGTCCGGCCGGCAGGGCGGATTCAAGGTCCCGGTCCATCGCATCGCTCAGCCGGTTCAGGGCCGAAAGCGCCGCCCGTCCGCGCCGCGTCAGGCGGACGAGACGTGCCCTTCCGTCTTCCGGGTCGGGAAGAGTCTCGACGAACCCCTCCTTCTCGAGGCCCTCGATCAGGTAAGCGACGGACTGCTTGGTGATGCCGGCCCGCTGGGCGAGATCGGAGGCGCGGCTGCCTTCCGGGTTGATGTTGCGGAAAATGGCCGAATGCGCGGGCCGGATTTCCGGGAACCCCTCCCCCGCCAGACCGCCGTAAACGCGCTCAAGTGCCGCCTCGTAGATAAGACGCGAAAGCCGCGCCACGCGCAGGTTGCTGCCAGTGACGGGGAAGCCCGGATCAGTATCGGAAAATTTTGTCATACCTCCTCCTTGACGATAGTCAGACTATCTGTCAATTATAGACAGACAAACTGACCAATAGAGATTTTCCGATGCCCGACTGCATGACCCCCTCCCGCTCCGACCTCATCGCCCGCAACCTCGCCGTCGTGGACGCCCACATCCAGGGCGAAGCCCGCGACCCCGCCGGCGTCATGGCCCTCTATACCGACGACATCGTCCTCGAATCGCCCCTGCGCGGCCTGTACCTCACCGACAAGCCCGCCATCGAGGCGAACTATGTCGCCATGTTTGGCGCCATGACGGATGTCGAAATCATTCCCCTCGACCGGTTCGCCACCGAGACCCGCGTGGTGGACGACTGCCTCGTCCGCTTCCTCCTCTCCGGTGACGGTTTCTACCGCGCGCCGGTTCCGGTCGGCTCCCGCGTCGAGGTACGCCTCGTGCATGTGTTCGAAATGCGGGACGGTCTGATCTCCCGCGAGACCGTGCACGAGGCCTGGAAACTCCTGGCCTGACGGCCGGGGATTCAGGAGACGGGCAGGACCTGGTATTCCCCCCCTGCCACCCGCACCGCCGGGACTTGTCCCGTCTCCTCGAATTCCGTCCAGGCCGGCGCAAGGCTGCGCCAGAAAGGCTCGTTCGCATCCGCCGCATGACGCTGCAGGTTCGCCGCCGTCATCGGGAACGGATAGATATGCACCGGGACCGCAGGCTGACCATGATCGAGCGCCGCCTGCATCAGGGTCCAGATTTCTTCCATCGCGCCATCGGTCATCGCATAGCAGCCGACCGAGACGCAGTTGCCATGCACCATGAGAAAGCTGCCGGTTCGCCCTTTCGCCCGGTCGAAGGCGTTCGGATAGCCGAGATCGAAGGACAGGTGGAAGCTCGAGGCGGGGTTCATCTGGCCCGGCGAGACCGAATAGAAGCCCTCCGGCGCCTGCAGGTCGCCCTCCGCCTGCTTCGGGCCGAGCTTGCCCGAATAAGCGCACACGGGCCACGAGCGGAACGCTTCGTACACGCCCTTTTCATTGGCCACATAGGCCGTCATCACCGCAGGTTCCTTGGTAAGCCGAAGGTAAACGGGATTGCCGAGCGCAAGCCCCTTGGCGGCCAGCGCATCGGTCAGTTCCGGGGTGCGGGCCTCGACCGCGGCGCGTGAACGGGGCGTCGTTCGCACATCGTCCACCCCCGCCACGGCCAGCACGGCCGGCAGGCAGAGAAAGGCCATCGCCGCGCCGAGCACGGCGGTCATTTTCCAGGCAGCGAGGGGGCGTTTGCGTTTCATGCCTGGAATCTGTCGGCCCCGAATGAGGCACGAGACGGGCATTAACCAAGGCGGTTTAAAGGAAATGACGCCGCAATTTCGCCCCGGACATTAAGTCCGCTTTAATCGGCCGGTGAGACGCTTCGTGCATGGCGGGGGACAAATGAGACTCGTCATGTGACCTGATTGCCGGCGCCGTGGGGACCCCTTGCCCCTGTGCGCCACAGAGCAGACGGAACGCCGGTTCTCTTCCCCTTGGACCGGCGTTCCATTTTTTTCAGGTCTCAGCGCCGCGTCCGGCGTGCCGCCGCCATCATGTAGCGCCAGCCGGTCAGCAGCGAGAGCGCCGCAGCGATCCACAAAAGGCCCACAAGCGCGATCATGCCCAGGATCGCGGCCTTGCCCACCGCTTCCTGCGAGACAGCCTGCTGGGGTACGACCGCGAAGGGCAGAAGGAGGCCGATAATGGCGGCCATTTCGAAGGCGGTCTTCCATTTGGCGAGGTTCGACGGATCGACCACGGCCTTGCCGCGCGGCGTGGTGCGCAGCCAAGTCATGAAAGCGTCGCGCCCGATGATCGCGGCGGCCGGAAGATAGATCAGCACGGAGCGGAAGGTCAGCGCGAGGCCAAGCAGGGCGAAGCCGACCAGCAATTTGTCCGCGATCGGATCAAGCCAGACACCGAACCGCGACTGCGCCTTCAGCGCGCGGGCCAGCCAGCCGTCGAGAAAGTCGGTCAGCGCTCCGGCGATGAAGGCAAGGAGCGCGAACTGGTACCAGAGCTGCTGCATGATCGCGACCCGCTGCGACGGGTCGGCCGCACCGCCCGGCACCGATGCGGGATCGAAAAAGGTCTCCACACGCAGGGCCTGAACGATGCCGCCGAGGCACAGCACGGCGAAGACGCATCGCGCAATGGTCAACGCATTGGGGAGCCATTTGAAGTTCATCGCGTCCCTCTGCCAGCGCCGTGAATGTGACGCAATGGGAATTGAGCAAGCCCCTCACCTCCCACCGCCCGAAGACGCGGAAAGTGAGGGTTCACCCTAGTTCGCCGAGCCGGTCACCGTTTCGATCGGCACCGTATAGTGGCGGCCGCAGAACTGGCAGTCGATCGACAGCGTGCCGTCCGGCTCGACCAGTTCGCGCAGCGACTCGTCCGACATTGCCTTCAGCGTGGAGACCAGCCGCTCCTCGTTGCAGGAGCAGCGGTCGTCCAGCGTCACAGGCGGCTCCATCCGGACGCCCTGTTCGTGGAACAGGCGGTAGAGCAGCTGTTCCATCGGCAGATCCGGATCGACGAGTTCCTGATCGGTGATCGTCGTGAACAGGGCCTGCGCTTCGTTCCAGGCTTCATCGGTGTCGCCGCGGGCCGTATCGGCCGCGATCCGCTGGACCATCATGCCGCCGGACACCCACTGGGCCGGCTCGCCCTTGCGCTCGAACTCGGCGACCGACAGGCGGATGCGCGTCGGCACCTGTTCGGACTGGGCGAAATAGTCCTCGGCGCATTCGGACAGCGTGCCCTTCCAGAGCGGGACGATGCCCTGGTAGGGCTGGATCGCCGGATTGTCCTGGATGATGATCAGGCCCAGCCGGCCGGCCGTGCCGAACAACTGCGGCATGTGCGGGGCAGCGCCCTTGTTCACCTTGTCGAGATGGGCCCAGGCTTCGGCGTCGAAACGCGCATAGCCGCGGACACCGCCATCGGTGCGGTATTCGCCGACCAGCATCTTCACCGGGCCGTCGCCCTCAGCCTGCACCAGGAGCCGTCCGTCGAACTTCAGAGACGAGCCGACCAGCGCGGCCAGCGTGACGGCCTCGCCAAGCACGCGGGCAAGGTTCTTCGGATAGTCATGGCGGTGCAGGATGGGCGACAGGCTGCCTGCGCCCATGCGCACGGCACGGCCGCGCACGGGCCGCTGCTCGATCTGGAAATTGGCGACGAAATCGCTGAGGCTGCGGTGTGTATCGGCCATGGGGGCCTCCTTATGACGCCCCCATGTGGCAGCCCGCCTGCCTCGTATCAAGGCCGGAACCTGCGATCAGGCCGAGCAGCTTCCCCCGCCGAGGACGCAGAAGCTCGCACACCAGGGATGGTTCAGCTTGACCGGCGCCGCCGTCGCCTCAGCCAGCGTGTGGCCAAGCTCGAATGCCGGGTCGTCGACCAGCAGTGTACAGGCGGTGATGCTGGCCCGGGCCGCGCCCTTGCGGCGGATCACCATCCGCTGGTTCGCACACATGATGCTGTCCGGCGACTTGTGCAGGATGTCCCAGCAGGCCGTCGTGATCTCGGGCGGGTCGTCCCGCGCGATCATTTCCGGGAAGAGGACCAGCTGTTTCGGATCGGCCGGGTCGAGATCCAACCCGAGCGAGGCGGCCAGCGCGCCATAGGCCGCGCGGGCCGCCGTCTCGTCCTCGTTCAGGGCAAGCCGTCCGGCGAGCGCGACCCGGAAGCCCTGTTCGCCCAGCCAGCGAAGACCGGCGCAGGCCTCCGCGAAGGCGCCCTCACCGCGTTCCGCATCGTGGATCTCCGGACGATGGCTGTCGAGCGACACACGGACACAAAGACGGTCTGCAGGATCACCGTTGCCGACACCAGGATCACGGTTGCCGTCAGCCAGGATACGCTTCAACCCCTCCTGAACGCGCGGCCGCATCATCGGCCGCATGGCGTTGGTGAGCAGGAGAAGGCTGTGCCCGCGGCCGAGGATTTCCTCCATGATAGGCAGGATTTCCGGGCACATGAAGGGCTCGCCGCCCGTGATTCCGATCTCCACCGGGCCGTCGATCTCGTCGAGATACGGCTGCACATCCGCCAGCCTCAGATATACCAGCCGGTCGTTCCGCGGAGAGCTCAGGATGTAGCAGTTTGTGCACTCGATATTACAGAGCGTGCCGGTATTGAACCACAGCGTCTTGAGGCCGGTCCAGCCGACGCTGGCGCGGGTTTCGCCCTTCGCCGTGAGGTCCGGATGGGCGAATTTCGCCGTAGGGAATTCAGTGTCTGCCATGCCCAAGGCCTAGCCGGGCCACACGTCCCGCGCCAGCCCCCTCAACGCGAAGTGATCGGCCGGTTACTTCTCGAGGCACCAGCGCAGGATCGCCTTCTGCGCATGCAGCCGGTTCTCCGCCTCATCGAACACCAGGCTCTGCGGCCCGTCGATGACTTCCGCGTCCACTTCCTCGCCCCGGTGTGCCGGCAGGCAATGCAGGAAGAAGGCGCCCTTGCTGGCCATGCCCATCAGGTCCTCGGTCACCGCATAGGGCTCCAGAACCTCGAGCCGGCGCTCGGCATCCTTGTCGCCCATGGAGACAAACGTGTCGGCAATCACGACATCTGCGCCCGCCACAGCCTCTTCGGCGGACTCGTAGAGCTCGATCCGGCCCTGCAGCTCGCGGGCGATGTCGAGATCCTCGTCATCCGGCGCGAAGCGGGCCGGCGTGCCGATGGCGAGCGAGAAGCCGAACTTGGCCGCGGCATGGATGAAGCTCGCACAGACATTATTGCCGTCGCCGACCCAGGCGAGGCGTGCGCCGCGCAGGTTCAGGCCGTGCTCTTCCAGCGTCTGCAGGTCCGCCATGATCTGGCACGGGTGCGAGCGGTCGGTCAGGCCGTTGATCACCGGCACGGTGGCGAACTCGGCAAAGGCCTCGACATCGGAATGGTCGTTGGCGCGGATCATCACCGCATCAACATAGCGCGAGAGAACGCGGGCCGTGTCCTCGATCGTTTCACCGCGGCCGAGCTGCATGTCCGTGGCGGTAGCGGTGATCGAACTGCCGCCCAGCTGGCGCATGGCCATGTCAAAGGAGAAGCGCGTGCGGGTGGACGACTTCTGGAAGATCATGCCCAGCGTGTGGCCCTCCAGCGGGGCGCCGGTATCGACACGGCCCTTCGGCCAGCCGGCGCGGGCTTTCTTCATGGCATGGGCCATGTCGAGGATTTCGCGCAATTCGACCGCGTCGAGATGCCAGATATCGATGAAGTGACGGCCCGCCATGGTGCCCTCCCCCAGGAAAAAGAAAGGGCGCGCCATACCTCAATTTCGGGTGTACGGCTAGAGGCGCGCCGGATCAGGGACCGGACACCATAACAAGAAGACCATGGAGGATGATGAGATGAACAGGACGATTTCCGCCGTCGTGGCACTGGCCGGCCTTGTGGCATGCACTTCCAACCCCGCCCCGCCGGATGCCTGGGTCGACTTCGCGGCGCTCCAACCCGTGACAGCCGCCAACCAGTACCTGCTCTGTGGACCGGCCGTCTGCCCGGCCGCCGGAGAGGCCGCCGACACGCTCCGGTTCAGCTTCCCGGCTGACCATGTGGCGGCCGTTGTGGCAGACATGAAACCCTCGGCTGTGCAACGGCAGCTCCCAAATGGGGATTACCAGCTGAAATACGTCGCTGTGACGCCGGTTGCCCGATTCCGCGACGATGTTGATGTCATGATCCACGCCGACAGCTTCTACACGGCCGAAGTCGCCATCTATTCCCGCTCCCGCGTCGGGGTATCGGACCTCGGCAAGAACAAGTCGCGGGTCGAGGAACTGGTCGAAGCCATGAAGGCGGAGCTGGGCGAGCCCCTGAAACAGGACTGAGCCGGACCCGCAAGGGATACTGGCGAACCCCGGCAGATTGCCCTATGTGACGGGCAATCCTTCCACCCTTGCCTGGAGTTTTCACAGACATGGACCGCGTTCTCATCATCGGTGCCGGCGCTGCCGGTTCGGTCGTCGCTCAGAAATGCGCGATGGACCGCGACACGTTCAAGCACATCACGCTCGCCTCGCGCCGCATCGAGAGCTGTGAGAAAGTCGCAAAGCTCTGCAAGACGCCGATCGAGATCGCGCAGGTCGATGCCGACAACGTCGCCGAGGTTGTCGCGCTCATCAACAAGGTGAAGCCGGACTTGCTGATCAACATGGCCCTGCCGTACCAGGACCTGCCGATCATGGATGCGTGCCTTGAAACCGGCTGCAACTACATGGACACGGCCAACTACGAGCCGCGCGACGTCGCGAAGTTCGAGTACAGCTGGCAATGGGCCTATCACGAGCGCTTCAAGGAGAAGGGCATCACCGCCATTCTCGGCTGCGGCTTCGACCCCGGTGTCTCGAACATCTGGTGCGCCTATGCGCAGGAACACCTGTTCGACGAGATCGATTATATCGACATCGTGGACTGCAATGCCGGCGACCATGGCAAGACCTTCGCCACGAACTTCAACCCGGAGATCAATCTCCGCGAAGTGACGCAGGACGGCAAATACTGGAAGAATGGCGAGTGGATCGAGATCCCCGCCCTCTCCATCAAGACCATGGTGGACTATCCGCAGGTCGGCCCGCGCGCCTCTTACCTCATCTATCACGAGGAAGAGGAAAGCCTTGTGAAGAACATCAAGGGCCTGAAGCAGATCCGCTTCTGGATGACCTTCGGCGAGCAGTACATCAAACACCTCGAAGTGTTCAAATCCATCGGCCTGATCAGCCTCGAGCCGATCAAGCACAAGGGCATGGACGTCATCCCGATGGAATTCCTGCGCGACCTGCTGCCGGCGCCCTCGTCGCTGGCTGAAGGCTATTCCGGCAAGACCTCGATCGGCGTGATCGTCCGGGGCCGGAAGGATGGCAAGCCGCTCGCGAAGATGCTCTACAATGTCTGCGACCATGCTGAGACCAACAAGGAAGTCTCCGCTCAGGCCGTCTCCTACACGACGGGCGTACCGCCGGTTTCCGGCGCGGCCATGTTCTTCCGCGGCATCTGGAGCGGAAAGGGCGTGTTCAACGTTGAGCAATTCCCGTCGAAACCCTTCCTCGACGACGTCGCCACCCGTGGCCTGCCGACAACGATCGTGGACGTGACGGACGCCGCGCAAGCGGAACTGTTCGCCGTGGAGACCTGATTTGAACGAACACGCCGACACCGCAAAATACCTTTGCACAAAGTGCCGGCGAACGTTCAAGCGCCAGGTCTGGCTGACCGAACTGCAGTCGCAACACCGGCGGGTCAATCGCAACCTGCCGGATGCGACCTGTCCGAATTGCGGCCACACCGCCGTCTGGATCGGCCCACGCTACCGCGCCCCGAAGGCGAGTGACGTGAAGACCTGGAAGATAATCGAATTCCTGGAATCTGTCGGTGAACTCGCCCTGCTGCGTTCGGGCCCGCCGCCACAGAACCTGCAGGAAGCCCAAGACCTCGTCGAACGCGTCCGGAACGACCGGATCACTGCGTTTCAACGCAAGACAAAAGCCAACCCGGAATGACTGCCATGGACCTCCCCACCCCCTGCTTCGTCCTCGACATTGCCCGCCTCCGGAAAAATCTGGAAACGGCGAAGCGCGTGCGGGAGGAGGCTGACTGCAAGATCCTGCTCGCCACCAAGGCCTTCGCCATGCCGGCGGCTTTCCCGGTGATGAAGGACTATCTCGACGGCACCACGGCCAGCGGCGAGCATGAAGCCATCATGGGGCAGGAAAGCTTTGGCAAGGAAGTGCACGTCTACTCCCCGGCCTACACGGAAGAGACCGTCCGCCGCCTGACGAAGATCGCCCAGCACATCTATTTCAATTCGGCCGCCCAGCTTGCCCGTTTCGGCGACATTGCCCGCGACGCCGGCTGCCATGTCGGCCTCCGCGTGAACCCCGGATATTCCAATGCAACGCTCGGCGGGGACCTCTACAACCCGACCGCGCCGATGAGCCGGTTCGGCGAAGTGCCCGCAAAGCTCGACAGCGTTGACTGGTCCGGCGTCGACATCTTCCACGTCCACGCCCTTTGCGAGAGCCTGCACGAAGGCTCGGTCGGCCTCATCAATCAGGTCGCCGACCAATTCGGACAATATATCGAGCAGGTCTCGACCGTGAATTTCGGCGGCGGGCATTTTCTCAACAAGCCGGGCTATGATGTCAGCGTCCTGATTGAAGCCATCAAGGCCTTCAAGGCCCGTTTCGGTGTCGAGGTGATCCTTGAGCCCGGCGGCGGGCTCGTCGTCAATACGGGCGAGCTCTACGCCTCCGTGCTGGACCTGCACTGGAACGAGATGGACCTTGCCATTCTCGATGCCTCCGCCTCCACCCATATGCCGGACGTTCTGGAAGTGCCCTATCGCCCGGACGTGATTGGCGCAGGCAGGGCGGGAGAGAAAGCCCACACCTACCGGTTCGGCGGCAACACCTGCATGACCGGCGACGTGATCGGCGATTATTCCTTTGACGCACCCTTGAAGCCCGGCGACCAGGTGATTTTCACCGACCAGATGCACTACAGCTTCGTCAAGACGAACACGTTCAACGGCACGCCGCTCGCCAACCTCGCCATCCGCTGGGAAGACGGCCGCGTCGAACAGATCTCCGATTTCGGCTATCGGGAATTCCGCCGCCGTCTCGGCCGCTAGAATTTCCTTCAATTTTCCAGAATTCCTTCACCGGAAATTGCCCGCCCTGTGCGAGAGTTCCGGGTTCGGAGGAAACGACCATGAAGGGCCGTCTGGCGCTCGCTTCTCTCGTGCTTTGCCTGCTGGCGATCTGCCTGCTGCCTCTATCCGCCTCGGCGAATGGCGGCGGGCTGAACGCCGAAGGCTGCCACACGAACCGGAAGACGGGCGAGTATCACTGCCACCGGTCGCAATCCTCGCCGCCACCTGCCCGGCCGTCCGCTGCACGCCCCGCCCCCGCGCAAGCCGCACCGCAGAGCCTTCTCGGCCCCCGCGCTTTCCGCAATTGTGCCGAAGCCCGCGCCGCCGGCGCCGCGCCCGTCCGCCGGGGCGATCCCGGCTATGGCCCGCATCTCGACCGGGACAATGACGGCATCGGCTGCGAGTAGCCGCGCCTAGAACCCGAATTTCGTAAGCTGAACGTCCCGGTCATTGCCGAGTGACGGGATCCGCCCCCGCGCCTTGGCCACGGCCTCAAGGTCCAGCTCCGCCAGCACGACGCCCGGCTCGGCGCCCGGCGCCTCGGCCAGCACCTCGCCCCAGGGCGAGACGATCAGCGAATGGCCGAACGTCTCGCGCCCGTCCTCATGCTTGCCGCCCTGCGCCGGGGCAATGACGAAGCAGCCGGTCTCGATCGCTCGCGCTCGGATCAGCACATGCCAGTGCGCCTCGCCCGTCACGCGGGTGAAGGCCGCCGGAATGGTGAGGATCTCCGCACCTGCCTGCGCAAGGCGCCGGTAGAGATGCGGGAAGCGAAGGTCGTAACAGATCGTCATGCCGACCGCGCCGAAGGGCGCCTTCGCCAGCACCGCCGTCTCGCCCGGCCGGTAGGCCCGGCTCTCGCGATAGTTCTGCCCGTCGCCCACCTCGACATCGAACATGTGGATCTTGTCATAGCGGGCGATCACGCCGCCGTCCGGGCCGATCAGGAAGGAGCGATTGGCGAACCGCTCATCGTCCTCCAGCGTCACGGCCAGGGACCCGATCAGCAGCGTCACACCCAGTTCCGCCGCCAGCGCCTGGAAGGCATGTAACGGCACGTCGTCCTGCTCCACGATCTTCGGCCGCGCCATACCGGGGCGGATGTCGAGCAGGTTGGTCATCTCCGGCGTCGCGATGAATTTCGCGCCCTTCCCCGCCGCCTCGCGGATCAGGGCCGACGCCGCCGCAATGTTCGGGGCGACCTCCGTGCCGGAGCGCATCTGGACACAGGCAACACGGATCACGCTCATGCTTCGCGCGGCCCCGTCCACAGGTCTCGGGCGCCTGCCGGGTTCACGCTCATGCCCTTGCCCTCCGCCTGCCGCACCTTCACCGACGAGACGTCGAACCCATGCAGGCAGTTCACGTTGACCCCGTAATGGTCCGGCATCGCGCGCTTCCGATGGAAGGGATAGATGCCGCACTTGGAGCAGAAGAAGTGCCGCGCCACGCCCGTGTTCCAGCGATACTCGCTGAGCGCCTCTTCGCCGGCCACCAGGGTGAAATCGTCCTTGTGCACGCTGGTCATCAGCGCGTTTTTCATCCGGCACAGCGAACAGTCGCACCGGTAGACATCCGTGATGTCCGCAAGGATGCGGAATTGCACCGAGCCGCAATGGCAGGACCCGTCCCAAAATGTCATGCCCGGCCTCCGGAAGTAGGTGACGCGCGCAAACTAGTCGGGGACCGGCCCAACGTGAAGGCCCTGTCAGGCGGCCATGCCCGGCAGCAGGTCTTCGAGGAAATAAGCCGAAAGCGCGTTGCGTCCTGCAAGACCGCTCTTGCGATAGACTGCGCGGGCCTGTTCGCGCACCGTCCGCTCGCTCGTCTCGCGCAAGTCCGCGATCTCCTGCAGCGAAAGACCCTTAAGGAGCAGGAGGCCGACATCGGATTCCGCATCCGTCAGGCCCCAGGCGGAGAACTGGCGCGCAATCGCAATACCAAGCCCCTGTACAAGGTCCCGGTTCTCGGCCTGCCAGCGCCCGGCATCCTGACGTGCATCGGCCAGCGCCCGCCGCAGCCGTCCGAGCCGCCACAACATGGCGCCGAGCCCGAAGGACGCGGCGACCAGCACGGTGAGTTCGGCCGCAAGATGGCCGGCGCCAGCGCCATCTCCGCTGTCGGTGATCAGGTCCACCCCGATGAACAGGGCAATCGCGCCGAACAGCGCGGCAATGCCCAGAAGTCCCCTGCGTCCGGATACGTCATCTGACATAAGCCCTTGTCGCGCAAACGGCCGGGATTGGGAATGCGTCATCTGGCGGATGGACCTGGAACGCCGGCATCACCAGCTTTCCGCCAAGCCAGACAGGCAGACGCGGAGATACGACCATGAATCAGACCAAGGCCCCCACCCGGCCGGTATGGGACCCCCTTGTCCGTATCGGCCATTGGACTCTCGTGATCGCATTCTTCACGGCCTACCTGTCTGGTGACGACCTTTTCAGCATCCACAAATGGGCCGGCTATGTCGTTGCGGCCTATGTCGGGATCCGTGTGATCTGGGGCCTCATTGGCACGCGCCACGCCCGGTTCACGGATTTCGTCCGCGGCCCCGGCGCCGTGTTCGGTTACCTGCGCGGCCTCACCACCGGCAAGGCCAAGGACTACGCGGGGCACAACCCGGCTGGCGGGGCCATGGTGATCGCCCTCCTGTTCAGCCTGCTCGTCACCACATCCAGCGGCATGGCGCTCTACGCCATCGAGGACAATGCCGGACCGCTCGCCGGCCTCGTGACGGAACAGACCTTCGCCCCGCTGGCCACGGCCTTCGGTGAAGAGGAGGAAGAGGAACGCGGTGGCCGGGAAGAATCCGGCGCCGAGGAATTGCTCGAAGGCGTGCACAAGACGTTCGTCTATCTCACGCTCGCCCTGATCGGCCTGCACCTTGCCGGTGTTGTCGCCTCAAGCCTCGTCCATAAGGAAAACCTCGCCCGCGCCATGGTCACCGGCCGCAAGCGGGTGCCGGACGAGGATCAATAGTCAGGTATCCACGCAATACGGCCTGCCTCCGAAGGAGACAGGCCGCTTTGTGACGCTCGAGAGCTCGTGTCAGGCCGGCGCCCACTCGGTGACGGCTTCGTCCATGATCCGGGTGGCTTCGCGGACATGTTCGTCCGTGATCACCAGCGGCGGAGCGAGACGCAGCACGTTCGCGCCGGCCACACCGACCAGAAGGTTCTTGTCGCGGCAGAGACCCTGCAGATTTTTCGGATCGGCCTTCATCTTGAGGCCGGTGAGCAGGCCGCGGCCGGTGACTTCCAGCACCTTGTCCGGATGGCTGTCGGCGATGCTTTTGAGGCTCTGCTGCAGCGTGCCGGAAACGCGGCGCACTTCAGCGAGGAATTTCTCGTCCGAGATGATGTCCCACACGACATTGCCGACGGCCATGGCCAGCGGGTTGCCGCCATAGGTCGAGCCATGGCTGCCCGGCTGCATGTGCTCGCCGCAGGCCTCGGTCGTGAGACAGGCGCCGAACGGGAAGCCGCCGCCGATGCCCTTGGCCGAGCAGAGGATGTCGGGCTCGACACCGTCCACCCATTGATAGGCGAACAGCTTGCCGGTGCGGCCCATGCCGCACTGGACCTCGTCGAGAATCATCAGCACGCCGTGCTGGTCGCACAGCTCGCGCATGCGCTTCAGCGTTTCATCCGGCAGGGCGCGCACACCGCCCTCGCCCTGCACCGGCTCGATCAGGATCGCCGCGGCGGTCGGACGCGAGACAGCTTCCTCGAACGCGGCCATGTCGCCCCATTCGATATGCACGAAGCCCGGCAGCGCTGGGCCGAAGCCCTCCAGGTATTTCGGGTTGCCGCCGGCATTGATCGCGCCGATCGAGCGGCCGTGAAAGGCCCCCGTGAACGTGATGATGTCGATCCGGTCCGGATTGCCATTCGCCCAGTGATATTTGCGCGCGGTCTTCAGCGCGCACTCGATCGCCTCGGTGCCGGAATTGGTAAAGAAGACGCGGTCGGCAAACGTGTCGCGGCAGATCTTGTCGGCCAGTTCCTCCGCCCCGCGTACACGGAACATGTTGGACGTGTGCCACAGCTTGCCGGCCTGGTCGCGCAGGGCGTCGACCATGGCGGGATGCGCATGGCCGAGTGCGTTCACGGCGATGCCCGCGATGAAATCCAGATATCGTGCGCCGTCTTCGGTGAAGAGGTACGGACCTTCACCCTGAACGAAGACTTCTTCCGGCGGTCTGTAGACCGGCATGATATGCTGACGGGGATCGCTCATCTGTTGCCCTTCCGATGTCGCGAGGATTTTACTCAGGGCGCCACGCATGACGGGGGGCTGACCGGAAGTCAACACACCTCACCATGGGGCATGTGACAGGCGGCCGGTTTCGCGCTTTAGTGCGCGGATACAAAACTGGGAGACGCCGGATGAAGTTGCTTTGCACGCTCGCTGCGGGCCTGGGGGTTTGCACCCTTTCCGCGCTTGCCGAAGGCGAAGGCCAGCGCCTCGCCCCGCCGGTGAATGTGTTGCGCCCGGCAGAGTCGCCTGCCTCCGGATCGGCGGACGAGACAGCCGGTGCCGGTGCGCCTTCACGCCGCCCGTCCATGGTCATCGAGGAAAACGGCACGGTCCGCTTCCTGTCGCCGGTCGAGGCGGCAGACCAGATGCTGTCGGAAGGAACCGGCAGCCGGTTCCTTGTCGAACTCCGCCAGGCCGAAGACGGTCCCGATTCCCTCTGGATCGAGGTGACGGGCGCTGAAATCACGGAATCGGTCACGACGGACGGCGCGACAAGGGTCCTGCAGGTCCAACCGGCGGACGGCAGCCCTGGCCAGCTGATCACCATTACAAAAGATTAATCGAAAAACGATAAAAACGATTGACGATAATCGATAAGTGATTATTGTTATTCATGAAGCCGGGCGGGACGGACGTGATGTCCAAACGCCCCCTACCTCACCTGAGCCGTTGCTCCGGACCGTCCGGCTTTCACCCTGCCGACAAAACTTACCCCCAAACGGAAAGAGGCGCGGCACCCTTGGCACCGCGCCTCCCACCGTTTGCAGCGTTTCCTCCCAGAAACTTGCTGGGGCATAAGGCCGCGGATTTGTACTTGTGTCAAGATTGTGACCTAGAAATTTTCTAATCCGGCCCCATCTACAATGTTTGCACCAGCAGCCAGTGCCTTAAGGCTGGTCATTGCCGTGCTGTTCCAGTCGGCCCGCGGCGAAATTGCGAACACGGCTTCGCTTTTCAGAATCACCCCGTCCGACAGAATCTTGAGCCCGTTGGCCTTCAGTGTCGCGCCCGTCGAGGTGATGTCGACGATCACGTCGGCCGAGCCGGTCGTGGGGGCGGCCTCGGTCGCCCCGGCGCTTTCGACCAGCCGGTATTCCCCGACCGAGCGCGATGCAAAGAACCGGCGGGTCAGGCGCATGTACTTCGTGGCGACGCGGAGGCGCCGGTGGTGCGCCTTCCGGAAGGCGGCACCGGCAGCTTCGAGATCGGCCATCGTGTCCACATCGACCCAGGCCTGCGGCACGGCGACGATCACATCCGCCCCACCGAAGCCCAGCCGGTGCAGTACCCGGAAGTCGGCCGCGCCGTCCGGGGCAAGGTCATGCAGCAGGTCTTCGCCGGTCACGCCCGCATGCAGGCTGCCGTCGACGAGGCCCTGCGCGATTTCGCGCGCCGAAAGAAGACGCATCTCGACATCGCCAAGACCGGCGATCTCGGCCTGGTAGCCGCGCTCACCGCCGATCTGGCTGACCGGGAAGCCGGCCGCGGCCAGCCATTCCTCAGATTTTTCCTTCAGCCGTCCCTTGGACGGAATGGCGAGCGACAAACGGGTCATGCGCCCCTCCCTTTCGCACGCAGCACGCGGTCCGGCCGCACGATGCCGCCGATGGCAGTCGCAGTCGCCCGTCCGTTCGACAGGCCGGAAACCAGCCCGTCATAGCGACCGCCCGAGGCAAGCGGCTGACGCTCGCTGAGGTTCGGGCCGAGCGTCTCGAACAGGAAGCCATCGTAATAAGTGAAGCGCCGACCGAAGCCGGAGCGGAAGCTGCAGATGGCTTTCAGGTCGGGCAACAGGTCGCGGATCAGCTCCATGCGCCGGGCCACGCGGTCGATCGCCGCCGAGGCTTTCGACAGGCGGTAGCGCACGGCGATGGCATCGAGCTGGTCGGCCGCCTCACTCGCGGTGCAGTTCACCGCCGCCAGGGCGCCGATCACTTCCCGCACCGTGTCCGGAAGCCCGCCGGCTGCCAGCGCCGCGGCGCGGGCACGAAGTCCGGCGATAATTTCCGAAACGCTCCGTGTGCCGATCAGCGGAATGCCACGCGCCTGCAGCGCTTCCCGGAAGGCCGTCTCGGCCTCTTCCGGCGTCGCCGCTTCGAGCGTCGGGACAAGGTCCGCCTCGATGGGAACAGGCGTTGCCTCGACAAGCGCCCGCACGCCGCCTTCCTGACGGAAGGCCCGCTTCAATAGATCCGCCGTCACACGCGGCAGGCCGAGCGCATCGATAAAGGCTGGGAACACGGCAAGGTCGCCGGTCGCAATCGCCACCGGCCGCACGTCGCAGGCCCGGACGGCCTCGTGCACGAGGGCGAAGGCTTCGGCATCCTCATAGGGCGTCGAGTCCTTGCCGAACCATTCGAAACCGACCTGCGTGAATTCCATCGGATCGTCGGAGGCCGCCGGCAGACGGAAAGCCTCGGCCGCATAGCAATAGGCTTTTGGCCCGTTGACGCCGGAAGCAAGACGCGCCGCCTCCATACCTGCCACAGGCAGGGTCAGGTCCGGGCGCATGACCATCTCGTTGCCGCGATGATCTGTGAACACGCAAAGACGCGCACGCACTGCCTCACCCGACAGTTCCAGCGGGATGTCGGACGGCAGGATATAGTCCGGGTCGACCGGCTCGGCGCCGGCGGCCTCGAACACACCCCGCGCCGCCTTGACGATGGCGGCGTGTGTCATGCCTGGGCCTCGACGATGGCCCGGATGGCAGCGACCATCTCTGCGCGCGGCACCTCGATCTGGCCGGGACGCGCCTCGCGGTATTCCTCGTTGGACTGGATGGCCTTCGCTTTCAGCGCGCCCATTTCAAGGTCCTTGATCGTGACAGTGCCCTTGGCCACTTCGTCCTCGCCGACGATGACGACAGCCGGAGCGCTGCGCCGGTCGGCATATTTCATCTGCGGCCGCATGCCGGAGGCGCCCATATAGGCCTCGGCCCGGATACCCGCGCGGCGCAGCTCCGCCGCAATGCCAAGCGCTGTGGACGGATTTTCCTTGTCGAGGTTCAGCACCACGACTGGCCCGTCCAGTTTCGAAGTCTCGCCCATGATCTGTAGCGCAGAGGCCAGTCGCGAAATACCGATGGAGAAGCCCGTCGCCGGAACCGTCTCGCCGGTAAAGCGCGCGACGAGATCGTCATAACGCCCGCCGCCGCCTATGGAACCAATGCGATAGGTCTTGCCGTCTTCGCCGGTCACTTCGCGCAGAAGTTCGGCCTCATAGACCGGGCCGGTATAGTATTCGAGGCCGCGCACGACCGAGGGGTCGATCACGACATCGCCTTCCGGCGCGCCGAGCGCATCGAGGGCCAGCGCGATGGCTTCCAGCTCCGCAAGACCCGCCTTGCCCTCTTCCGTGCTGCCCGTGGCTTTCGCGAGGTTCGCCAACGTTTCGGCCCGCGTCTTCGCACCGGCCTCGGCGAAGGCGAGTACGGTTTTCACTTCTGCTTCGCCCAGCCCTGCGCCCTTGGTGAAGTCGCCGCTGTCATCGAGCCGGCCCTTGCCCAGAAGGTCCGCAACGCCCGAGGCGCCGAGGCGGTCCAGCTTGTCGAGGGCGCGAAGAATGGCGAGGCGGGTCTCGGCGCTCGACGCGCCGACGCCGTCCAGAACCCCGTTCAGCAGGCGGCGCGTGTTCACGCGGATCACGAACTCGCCGGTTTGCATGCCGACAGTCCGCAGCGCCTCGGCGCCCATGGCGATCATCTCGGCATCGGCGTGGAAGCCCGGCGCCCCCACCGTGTCAGCATCGCACTGCCAGAATTCGCGGAACCGTCCCGGCCCCGGCTTCTCGTTCCGCCAGACAGGTCCGGCGGCGTAGCGGCGGAACGGACGGCCAAGACCCTGCCCCGCCTCGGCCACGAAGCGGGCGAGCGGCGCGGTCAGGTCATAACGAAGCGAGATCCACTGGTCGTCGTCATCCTGCAGCGAGAAGACGCCTGCATTCGGCCGGTCGGCATCTGGCAGGAACTTGCCGAGCGCATCCGCATATTCGAATGCACCGGTATCCAGCGCCTCGAACCCCCATTGGCGGTAAACGCCGGTGACGGTCTCCACGAGCTTTGCCTGCGCATGGATCAGGCCTTCCCGCTTGTCGGGAAAGCCGCGCGGCTTGCGGGCGAGATCCTTGCCGGTGAGAGGCTGGGTGTCCTTGTCGCTCATGATCGCTCTTAGTCCTGTTTGCGCACCGCATAGTCGGTGCTGGTCCGGATTGGAAGGCGACACGTCAACGCTGAGCGCGGCCCGGCCCTGCGGCCTGCCTCGTCTGGTTCGGTTCTGGAGGGAACACTTGCAGGAGGCGCAGCCGGACCGGTTCGCGCCTCATCGGCGCGTCACGAATGATGATGGTGGTGGTGCAGTGCAGTGTTCATTACGGACGGCGGATACTGATCCCGGCGCCGGAAGTCAACTGCGGGCTCAGCCGTCCCGGCCCGGCCGCGTGAAAGGCTTCGACTGCCCGTCCCGGCGCTCGATCACCTTGAAGATGCCCGTGCCGCGCATCAGCAGCTTGTCGCCCGTCCAGATCCTGCCCTCGACGGTGAACATGTCGTCCTGCCGGCCGATCACCTGGCCGCGGCCCTCGACAAAGCTGCCGATGCCGGCGCTGGAGAGGAAGTCGCACATCAGGCGCACGGTGACCCACCAGGTGTCCTCGTCGCTCTCGACGGCAGATCCCCAGGCCATGTCCGCGAAGGTCATGAGCATACCGCCATGGGCGTTCATCATGCCGTTCGTGTGATGCTCCTCGACGCGGAAGGCGCGGATCAGGCCCTGCGCGTCCCGCTTCTCGAACAGCGGACCCACCTGGCGGCCGAAACCCCTGTGCCAGGGCAGCATCTGGTAGCCTTCCGGCAGGTCGAATGTCTGGTTACTTGTAAGATCGTCACTCATGGCGCCCGCTTAACGCCCTCCGGCGGGATTTGCCAGCCCCTGCCCCTGCTGACCTCGCTACTGCAGGGCCGTGACGGTCAGGTTGATGAGAATATGCGCAACGACCGGGGCGAACAGGCCGCCGCAGGCGACTCTCAGAAGGCCGAACGTGAAGCCGTAGACGGCAACTGAAAGCATGCCGATCCAGCCATACTGGATGTGCTGCACGGCGAAGATGGCAGCGGAAAGCCCCGCGGCGGCCAGGGGCGCCCATCCACGTGCGAGCAGCACCCCCATCAGCAGGCCCCGATAGATCATCTCCTCAATGACAGGCCCCACGAGCACGACCGTGAACAGGAGTTCGAACGTCTGTGCGTCCTGCATCTGCTCTGCGAACGGCTCGCTCACGCTGAGCCCGTCCGTCCCGAAGACCGCGCTGAGCAATCCGGAGAGCAGCATCGTCACAACGATGGACAGGATAGCCGCGCCTACCGCCATCACCAGGACCATCCCGTTGATGTCACCCGGATCGAGCACCTCGTCGGCGACATCGTGCACGCGGAGATATCCGTAGAGCGCCAGCCCGGCGAGAACGAAGGCAAGGCCCATCAGCATCATGATGGACAGGTCTGGCGCAGCGGCACGCAGGACGATCACCGGCAGGATCAGGATAAACTGGTAGGCGACCGCAAACGTGAAGGCGGTCCAGACCATTGTGCGAAGCTTGCTCAAGCGGGGACGCCCTTCCCGGTCCGGGACCCGACCGGGGTCCTCCTGTCTCCGCAGCAGTAGAATGCCGGGCAGGCCCGATCAACCCTTGCCTGACGAGACCGGTCTCAGAGCTCGATCATGTCGAAATCGGATTTCGGGGTGCCGCAGAGGGGGCAGACCCAGTCGTCCGGGATGTCGGCCCAGCGGGTGCCGGGAACGAGACCCTCGTTCGGATCGCCGTGTTCCTCTTCATAGATGTAACCGCACGTCCGGCACTGCCAGACCTTGTAGGCTTCCCCGCTCATGTCCTCCCCTCCTTCATATGATTATTGTGGCGCAAGGCGCGCGCGGAGCGACTGTATCAGGGCATCGCGGATCGGCGCGATATCCGTCGCCGGATCGATCAGGTTCTGCATCCGGATGCCGATCAGGGCGCAGCCCGCCATCAGCGCCGTTGCATCGGCGTCCGCATCGGCGCGGATGCTGCCCTCTTCCTGGCCCCGCTCGATGATGCGCCGGATCAGCACGCGCTCCACTTCGTGGGACTCGGCAAACGCACCCCGCATTTCCAGCCGGTCGGCAACGGCGGCGGCCAGCAACATGTAATAGGCCTTGTCCTCCTGCTGCTGGCCGAGGGCGCGGCAGTGCAGGTCGACGAAAGTGCAAAGGGCGGTCAGGCCGTCCATCGCGGGAATGTTTGCCTCGTCCAGCGCTTCCTGCTGCCAGGCATGAAGCCCGGCAATCAGGCTGCGGATCAGGCCGTCCTTGGAACCGAAGCGCTGGGTGACGAGGCCGCGCGAGTAGCCGGCCTCTTTGGCGATGGCTTCGAACGTCGCGGCCGCAACGCCCTGCCGGGAGACGACGCGCATGGTCGCTTCCAGCAATTCACGCTCAGACCGGTCACGCCGTTCGGCCTGGGTCAGGCGGCCTTCGGACGGCTGGGAGAGGGCATTCGCAGTAGACATGACTCTGCCTAACATATTTGTTGGCCGTATAGCAAGTATATGCTAGACACTGGAAAGAGAGGGAGACGAGAGCTGCTCCCGCACCGGAGGAACGCATGACCATACCCGCTAACATTGCCGAAGCCGTGATCGACCCGAAGGCCTATGCCGACTGGGACCGGTCGCACGAGGCCTTTGCCTGGCTGCGCAAGAACGCCCCACTGGACGTCGCCCAGGTCGAGGGTTTCGACCCGTTCTGGGTGGTCTCGAAACATGCGGACATCCTGACGGTCGAGCGCCAGAACGATCTCTTCCACAATGAAGACCGCTCCGCGACGCTGACCAATATCGAGACCGACAAGAAAGTCCGCGAAATGATGGGCGGCTCGCCCAACCTGCTGCGCTCGCTGGTGCAGATGGATAATCCGGACCACATGCAGTACCGCCGCCTGACGCAGTCCTGGTTCATGCCGCAGAACCTGCGCAAGCTGGAAGACCGTATTCGCGAGATCGCCCGTGGTTTCGTCGACAAGATGGCCGCCCATGGTGACGAGTGCGACTTCGCCCGCGACGTGGCCTTTCTCTATCCGCTGCACGTGATCATGGAAGTGCTCGGCGTGCCGGAGATCGACGAACCGCGCATGCTGAAGCTGACGCAGGAACTGTTCGGCGCGCAGGACCCGGAAGTGAACCGGTCCGGCGCCGAAGTGTCGGACGCCTCGACGGGCCTCGCCAATATCCAGGCCACGGTGGCAGACTTCTTCGCCTACTTTGTCGCCATGACCGAAGACCGCCGCAAGAACCCGCGCGAAGACCTTGCGAGCGTGATCGCCAATGGCGCGGTCTATGGCCAGCCGCTCGGCCACCTCGAGGCCATGTCCTACTACATCATCGCGGCGACCGCCGGACATGACACGACGTCGAACACGACGGCCGGCGCGCTCTGGGCGCTCGCCGAGAACCAGGACCAGTTCCGCAGGCTGAAGGACGACCTGTCTATGATCCCGTCCATGGTCGAGGAGTCGATCCGCTGGGAAACGCCAGTGAAGCACTTCATGCGCACGGCAACCGCCGACACGGAGGTTGCCGGCAAGCAGATCAAGAAGAATGACTGGCTGTTCCTCGCCTATCCGTCGGGCAACCGCGACGAGGACGTGTTCGAGGATCCGTACAGCTTCAAGATCGACCGTTCGCCGAACAAGCATGTCGCCTTCGGCTATGGTGCGCACGTATGCCTCGGCCAGCACCTCGGCCGGATGGAAATGCGCATCCTATGGGAGGAACTCCTTCCGCGCCTGAAGTCTGTCGAACTCGCCGGCAAGCCGACGCGCGTTCAGGCGAACTTCGTGTCAGGCCCGAAATCGATCCCGATCCGGTTCAAGATGAACTAGGGATCGCGCCCTCACACCCCTTCTCTCAGGCCGGCCGCTTCCAGCGCGCCGGCCTGTCTTTTTGCGACGGCTTCCACCGAGAAGCCTTCGAGGCTTTCCTCGAAGAGGCGGCAGTAATTCAGTTCCGCGCCGAGGCGGAGATAGGCAGCGCCGAGGCCGATGGCGGCGCGGTCCATGAAGACGAATTCGCGCGGGATTTTCACCGGCCCCTTCTCCTTCAGGAGCTGGCGGACACGGAAGGCTTCCTTGCGGCCATACTCGCCGGCGGTGACGCCATCGGCGACGCTACGCACCCGGTCGTCCAGAAGCGGGCCATATATAAAGCGTGCCCAGATGTTCAGCACTTCGACCAGCTCCTTCGAGAGGCCGACGAAGCCCCATTTCTCATAGGCCGCATAGGTCGCATCGAAGTCATTCTTCTGGAGGGCGCGGTAGAGATCCACCACGCCTTCGACGAACCCGGGCGGGAAGATGCGGATACAGCCGAAGTCGAGCAGGTTGAGGCCCGTCCCCTCTCCGGTGACCTGGTAGTTACCGAGATGCGGGTCGCCGTGGATGACGGCATAGGTGTTCATCGGGCCCCACCAGGTCCAGAACAGCATTTCGGCGATATGGTTGCGCGTCTCCTGCGGGGCGGCCTCGAAATCGGTAAGGCGCTTGCCGGTCAGCCAGGTCATGGTGAGAAGGCGCGGCGTGGAGAGGTCCGCCACCGGTTCCGGCACCTGCACGAAGTCCTTGTCCGCCAGCATGCGCGCGTAGAGCGCCATGTGCTTGGCCTCACGGGCGTAATCGAGCTCCTCGCGCAGGCGGTCGGTGATCTCGTCGACCATGGCCGTCGGGTCGATCGAGCCATCGAGACGCTTGAACAGGCCGAGCACGGTCTTCAGCTGGCCGACATCGCTCTCCACGGCGCTCGCCATGTCCGGGTATTGCAGCTTGCAGGCAACCTTGCGGCCGTCGTGGAGCGTCGCGGCATGCACCTGGCCGAGCGAGGCAGCGTGGGAAGCCTCGTGGCCGAAGTCCGCGAACCGGGCCTGCCAATCGGCCCCGAGTTCCGCCCGCATGCGGCGGCGCACGAAGGGCCAGCCCATGGCCGGGGCCTCGGCCTGAAGCTGGGCGAACTCGGCTGCGTATTCGGCAGGCAGCAGGTCCGGCACCGTGGACAGCATCTGTGCCACCTTCATCAGCGGGCCTTTTGACCTGCCGAGGGCGGCAGCAAGAGCCTTCGCAATCCGCTCGTCGCCCTGGTCGCCGCCGAACAGGCTCTGGGCCGCGAAGGTGAGGCCGGCACCGGAAAGGTTGGCCCCCACCTTCGCCGTTCGGGCAAGGCGGCCGGTCAGGCGGTTGCGCTCGGGGTCGGAGAATGGGTCGGAGGTATCGCTCATGTGCCTTCATATAGAGACAGGAAACCGACTTGGCACAGGGTTTGCGGCGCCGCAGGCCATCAACCGTCCTTGTGACTCCACCAGGTGACAGGGACGAAAGCCGGGCGTATAGGGCGCGCCTTGAAATCATGACGTGACCGTAATCCAAGGTTAACCACACGCATTTCCAGCCGGCCGCGCGCCGCGCCCCGCACAACCCCCTCTTAACCATGACGCCGTCATAATGCGCCTTTGTGCTGTCTGCACGGCGAATGCGGCCTCCCGAAGGACCCCCTTCAATGCCCTACGACACCCTTCTGACCGAGTTCGACGAGGATACCGGCGTTGCCGTGATCCAGATGAACCGCCCGGATGCGCTGAATGCCCTGTCCGAAGCCATGATGAACGACCTGACCGCCGCGCTCGACCGCTGCGACAAGGAGGACAAGGTCGGCTGTGTCATCCTGACCGGTTCGAAAAAGGCCTTCTCCGGCGGTGCAGACGTCAAGGAAATCAAGGACAAGACCTTCCCGGAGTCCTATTATGAGGACTTCATCTCCCGTAACTGGGAGCGCGCCTCGCGCCTGCGCAAGCCGATCATCGCTGCCGTTGCGGGCTATGCGGTGGGCGGCGGCTGCGAGCTGGCGCTGATGTGCGACATTATCATTGCCGCCGATACGGCCCGCTTCGGCCAGCCGGAAGTACGCCTCGGCGTGATGCCCGGCGCCGGCGGCACCCAGCGCCTGACCCGGGCGCTCGGCAAGTCGAAAGCCATGGAACTCTGCCTCACCGGCCGCCTGATGGACGCTGCAGAGGCCGAGCGGTTCGGCCTGGTCAGCCGCGTTGTCAAGGCCGACGACCTGATGGACGAGGCCCGCGACCTCGCCCGGACCATTGCCTCCATGCCCATGGCCGGTGCCATGATGACCAAGGAAGCCATCAACTATGCCTTCGAGACCCCGCTTTCGCAGGGCATCCAGTTCGAACGGCGCCTGTTCCAGTCCCTGTTCTCGACCGAAGACCAGAAGGAAGGCATGGCCGCCTATGTCGAAAAGCGCTCGGCCCACTTCCGGGACAAGTAAAACGCGGCGGGCAGGTGCATTTTTCCAGCGTCCAGCAGGACTCTCCGGTTGACGCCCCAGCGCCCTTTATGTATCTCCCCGCCTTCAGCCTGAGGGTCGCCTCTCGGGCATCAGGAGTTTGATATGGCTAATACCCGTTCCGCCAAGAAGATGGTCCGCAAGATTGAGGCGCGCACCGAGGTCAACAAGGCCCGCCGTTCGCGCGTCCGTACCTTCGTCCGCAAGGTCGAGGAAGCCATCGCATCGGGCGACAAGACCGCAGCCGCTGAAGCCCTCAAGGCTGCCCAGCCGGAACTGATGCGCGCCGTAACCAAAGGTGTGATCCACAAGAACACGTCTTCGCGCAAGGTCTCGCGTCTCGCCGCCCGCGTGAAGGCCATGGCCTGAGGCCAGACCTTCCGGATCACCGGCAAGAAACAGACCCGCCCGGCGCCTCGCCCGGCGGGTTTTTTCTTGCCCCGAACCCGGCTTTCTGGCCTCATGGACGGGCGCCCAAAACCTGCTCACCAGGCGCCCGGAACGATGTCACACAACCGAACGAACAAACTACAGAATTGCGATAATGCAGATCTTGGCGCATGCGTTTTGCAGGATTGCCTGAACGATGTGCAGCCGCAAAATCGTTCCAAAAAATTTGCGCCGTTTTGGGCGAATTTCACAGCCAATTTCGTTGAGCCCGTGTTGACAGAACAAACGTGAACTTTTGTGAGGAACGACTCACGTGAGTCTTTTCTGCACATTGAGAAATCGTTGTACGGCCTGCATTTTTTCGCCTGAGAAGTGTGCTTAACAGAGAGTCAACAGGCCAATCACGGCTGTCCGAAAAAAGATACACTTGTCTTTGAAACCGCCCGTCGGTACCTTGGCCCTACCAACGATAAACATCCCTGTACGGAGTATTTACGGGGCCAGTTGCGGGTGACTGGAGCAGGGATGTTGCGTGCCGGATGGTGGCTGAAACAGATAACAAAAAAATGGGGCTCGGCATGGACCGAAACAGACTTTTTGACACTCCAACCAGCGTAGAGTCAGACAGCAGCAAGAAGATCTCGAGCCTTCCCGGACAAGCCATCTGGCAGTCTGTCCGCGAACACCTGAAGGACGTGCTCAGCAGCGCTGATTATGTCCGCTGGATCGCGGATCTGAAGCTGATCGCCGAGGTTGAACGCAAGATCGTGATCGCGGCGCGTGACCGCCTGTCGTACGATCGCGTGTTCGCCGATCACCGTCACACCCTCCAGCGTATCTGGAAGGAGCATGACGACGCACGCCGTGACATCCGGCTCGTCTGCTGGAAGGACGCAGGGGCTGACCTGCGCGCCATCGTGGACGATCCGTGGGCGGTGACTGCAGCCCCTGCTGCGCCGGCTGCGGCTGGCGGCGGCGATGACGGCACGGGCGCCGGTCCGGCTGCGGCCACGGCCCGCCCCTCCTCCGGCGCGCCGGAGATGACCTTCGACACGCTGGTGACTGGCGAATCCAATGCGATTGCAGTCGGCCTCGCCAAGCGGATCGCCGACGGCCAGCCGGTCGGCACGCAGGTCCACATGATTTCAGGCCCGCAGGGCACCGGCAAGACGCATGCCCTGCATGCCCTGCGCGCCCGTGCCATGGAGAACAATCCCGAGGCTGTGGTCGTCTACCTGACCGCCGAGGAATTCCTCTCCGCCTACACGGACGGCGTGAAGCAGAAGGACACGAGCGCGCTGAAGAAGCGTCTCCGTTCCGCCTCCATCCTGCTGATCGACGACCTGCACCGGATCTCGGGCAAGCCGGGCACGGAAACGGAGCTGTTCCAGAATATCCGTGAAGTCACCGGTCAGGGCGGCAACGTCGTCCTCGCGGGCGACAAGACGCCAGGCGAACTGTCGGGCTTCTCGCCGCGCATGATGAGCGAGCTGAAAGGCGCGACCGTGGTCGAGGTCGACCTGCCGGACGAGTCCATGCGCCGCGAGATCGTGCGCCGCCTGTCGGCCCATATCGCCCAGGCGAACCCGGACTTCACCCTGACCGACGAACTGGTCGAGCGTATCCAGACCGGCATCCGCGGTCCCGGCCGTGAACTGACGGGCGCAGTGTGGAACCTCTTCACTGAAGCTGGTTTCGGCGCCATGGCTCCGACTTCGGACATGCTGGAGCGGGTCATCCGCCGCATGGAAGGCGAAGTGCGCGCGCCCTCGATCGAACTGGTGAAGAAGGCGACGATGAAGGTCTTCAACGTCTCCAAGGCCGACCTCGAAAGCCCGTCCAAGGCCCGCTCGGTCGTCTATCCGCGCCAGATCGCCATGTACCTCTGCCGGGAGCAGACGCATAAGTCCTTCCCGCAGATCGGCCGCGCCTTCGGACGCCGTGACCACACGACGGTCCTCTACGCCCACCGCAAGCTGAGCCAGGACCTGCCGAAGGACACCGAACTGGCCGGCGACATTGCCCGCGTGGCGGCTGCCATCCTCGAACTGCAGGCTTCCGGCGCACACTAGGGTGCCGGCAGGCCCTTCCACCGCGATCAGCGCTTGGCTTTTGCGCGCGGATGTTTAAGTGTTCACAGCCCGTTCCCTGAGGGGGACGGGCTGATTCTGCCGGCGGCTCCCGGCCGGACAGACCAGCAAGAACACGCAACAGGGTTTTGCGGGCGGCGCTGCGGGGCCGTCCGGGATGGACGGAACAGACGATGAAACTGACAATCGAACGCGGCGACCTCCTCAATGCACTCTCGCACGTGCAGAACGTTGTCGAGCGGCGCAACACGATCCCGATCCTGTCCAACGTCCTCCTCCAGGCTTCCAAGGGCGAGCTGCGCCTGACCGCCACCGACCTCGACATCGAGGCCGTCGACAGCGCCCCGGCGAAGGTCGCCAAGGACGGTGCCGTGACGGCCCCGGCCGGCACACTGTTCGACGTGGTACGCAAACTTCCGGCCGGCGCCGAGGTCGAGCTCGAGCTGCAGCCGGACAACCAGCGCCTGTCGATCACGGCCGGCCGCTCTCATTTCGAACTGCCCACCCTGCCCGCCTCCGACTTCCAGACCATGACGTCCGACGACAGCGCCACCAAGTTCGCGCTCGAGGCCCGGGAACTCGCACGCCTGATCGACAAGACGCGCTTCGCCATCTCCACCGAGGAGACGCGCTACTATCTGAACGGCGTCTACATGCACGGCACCAAGGACGATGCCGGCAAGCCGGTGCTGCGCGCTGTGGCGACCGACGGTCACCGCCTCGCGCTCGCCGAAGCCAAGGCGCCGAAAGGGGCTGAAGCACTCGAAGGCGTGATCGTGCCGCGCAAGGCCATCGCAGAGGCACGCCGCCTGATCGACGGGCTCGACGGCCCGGTCGATGTCGCGATTTCCGACACCAAGATCATCGTCCGCGCCGGCCGCGCGACGCTGACCTCGAAACTGATCGACGGGGCGTTCCCGGACTATGCGCGCGTCATCCCGAAGGGCAACACGCGCAAGCTGTCGATCGACAACAAGGCCTTCGAGGCCGCCGTCGACCGCGTGTCCACCGTCTCGGCCGAGCGCTCGCGCTCAGTGAAGCTCTCGCTCTCCGACGGCAAGCTCGTCCTCGCCGTGAACCACGCCGAGACCGGCGTCGGCAACGAGGAACTCGAAGCCGAGTATGGCGACGAGCCGATGGAGATCGGCTTCAACGCCAAGTACCTGCTCGACATCGCCAGCCAGATCGAAGCGCCGGATGCGGAGTTCATGTTCAACGACCCGGCCTCGCCGGCGCTTGTCCTGGACCCGTCCGACGACGCGGCCCGCTACGTGCTGATGCCGCTGCGCGTCTAGGCCCCTACGGAGCGGCCCGTAACCGCATGACGACATGACCGCGCTTACGAGACTGTCGCTCACGGACTTCCGCAATTACGCGTCACTCACCCTGCCGCTCGACGGGCGGCATGTCTGTCTCTATGGCGCGAACGGCGCAGGCAAGACGAACCTGCTGGAAGCCGTCAGCCAGCTCGGCCCGGGTCGGGGCCTGCGCTCCTCCACCCTGCCGGAAATGGCCCGCAGCGGCAGTGCCGGTGGCTGGACCGTCGCTGCAACGCTCGCTGACGAGCACCGGGTCGGCGTAACGCTCGATCTTACCGGCGGCAGCGCCAAGCGCGTCGTGCGCCTCGACGGGGCACCGTCGACCGCGACAGAGCTCGCCGAGATCGTCCGCATCGTCTGGCTGACACCGAACATGGACGGCGTGTTCCGCGGCAGCGCCAGCGACCGGCGTCGCTTCTACGACCGGCTGGTGCTGGCACACACGCCCTCGCACGCGACGGCCTCCAGCCGCTACGAGCGGGCGATGCGCGAGCGCAATGCCCTTTTGGAGCGCGGCCATGTCGACCCGGCCTGGGCGGACGCCATCGAGGCACGGCTCGCCGAAAGCGGGGCCGAGATCGCCATCAACCGGGCGCATGTTCTGGAATCCCTTCAGGCCGCCATCGAGGCCCGGCCGGAGGGCCATTTTCCGAAGGCGGACGTTTCGCTGGAAGGCGAGGCCGAGGCCGCCGCGCTGCGCGGGGACGATTTCAAGACCATTTTCGAAATGCTGGCCGAGACCTGGCGCAAGACGCGCCGGCGCGACATGGCGGCCGGACGCACCATCGACGGCCCGCACCGGTCGGACCTCGCCGTGATCCACCGGCCGACCGGCGCGCCAGCCAAGGATGCCTCGACCGGCCAGCAGAAGGCGCTCCTGATCGGGCTGATCCTCGCGTCAGCCACAGCGCTGAAAGCGGAACGGGACGGCCCGCCGCCCCTGCTCCTTCTGGACGAGGCGGCAGCCCACCTCGACCCCGACCGCCGCGCCGCCCTGTTCGACGAGATCTGCGCGCTCGGCGGCCAGGCCTGGCTGACCGGGACGGAGAAATTCCTGTTCGATGCCTTCGGCGACCGGGCCCAGGCCCTGCGCGTCGACGGCGGCACGATCACCGCCGCTGGCTGAGCGCTATTTCTTGATGCGCAGGTCGGCGATCGACTGGGCGATTTCCTTGTAGACCTGCAGCAGCTGGTCGCCGTCGGCCGCCGAATAGGCGAAGGCCGGGCTGGTGGCGCAGTATTCGAGGATCGTGCGCCCGTCGCCGGTCTTCTGGACCGTGTCCGGAACCTGGAAGCCGACCGTGTAGACCGTCACTTTCGAGGGCGAGGCCTTCATCGAGTCGCAGAGGTCCATGGCCTGCTGGAACGAGCCCTTGCCGGCCGAGGGGTGCTGCGAGTTGAAGTCGCCGTCCGTCATCAGGATGATCGCCTTGGTCGCGTTCACCTCGTCATAGGCCCATGGCTTCGACTCCGACGGCCAGATCGACGACCAGTTCGGCGAGATCAGGTACCAGCCCCAGGCGATGCCGAGATGGCCGGCCGTGCCATTGCTGGCGGTCATCGCGTTCACGGCGGCCTTGAGCGTATCCTTGTTATCGGTCAGCGGGACCGGTTCCGAATTTTCGCACCTCGCGAAATTGTTCGAGAAGGCGCCCTTGGACGTCGAATCGGCGCCGCCATAGGCGACTTCCTGCCAGCCGTCATACTTGTTGCGGCTGCTCGCGCTGAAGTTCCATTCCGGATTGCCCATGCCGATCCAGGCCGAGCTTCCGGGGGCCGCATCGGTGGCGGCCTGCGCGCCGGTACGTTCGAACACGCAGTTCCTGTCGACCGAGACGTCATTGTAGAAACGCCGCGCCGGGCTCCAGCTCCAGTTGGAGTTCCGGTCGCACGTGCCGTAATCGAGGCACGTCCCGGTCTGGTAATAGAAGAAGCGTTTGCCAGTCGCCTGGTCGTACATGCGACGGCCGTTGTAATTGTTGTAGTTCGCCGAGGCGGCCGTGTTCGAGGCGTCGGCCGCGAGTGTCACCTGGTTGGTGACCTGCGTCGCGTAGGGGCCGGCATTGACGGCATTGTTGTAGGTCGCGATGGCGATGCGGATCGTCTTGTCGTCCGGCATGTCATCCGGCAGCAGCGTGTCGAAGGCCGCATTGGCCGCCGTCTTCAGCAGCGACAGGCGGTTGTAGCTGTTCATCGAGCCCGAAACGTCAAACACGAAGGCCACGTCCACCTTGCCGACCGAATAGGTCGAAGTCGATGATACGTTGAAGGCAAGTTCGTCATAGCCGATGATCTGTGACACGAAGGTCGGCTGCGAGCAGCGGATGTCGGCCGCGATGTCCTCGCTGACATCGTCCATCACGACATTGATCTGGGTACAGGTCAGGCCGCCGCCGGCTTCGCCGATCAGCGCTCCGGCATAGTTGCGCACTTCCGCGGTGATCCCAGCCGCATCGGCGCCGCGCTGGCGGTCAAGCGCCCCGGCCAGAACGGCCGAGTCGAGCGCGTACTGGACCTTTTCCTTCTGGGAAATCGTGTACCTGAGGTCGATCGCCACCCCGGCAAGGCCAAGGATCGCCACGACGATAAGGGCCATCAGGATCGTGATATTGCCGCGCTTATCCCTGCGCCAGCGGTTCACGACGGCCTCAATTTCAGCAATGCGCATATTCATGATCCAGCTCCGCCACCCGGAAACCTTTGCATTCTGCCGCGGAACGATTGCTGCGCCCTTCAGGGCCGCGTGCAATTTTCTGCAAGGAAAGCAAGGCAGGATTAACCAGGCGCTCGTCGGGTCGCCGGAAACGGCCGATAGGGGGCAGCGCGGGAGAAGGAATCGGGCTAAAAGCTGATCGTTTGCGGCCTGATGGCGAAGCAGAGGATTCCGGACTCATGAAACAGTATCTCGACCTGTTGCGCGATGCCCTGGAGAACGGATTCGAACGGTCCGACCGGACCGGCACCGGCACGCGGGCCGTGTTCGGCCGCCAGCTGCGCTTCAACCTCGAAGACGGCTTCCCGATGGTGACGACCAAGAAGCTGCACCTGCGCTCGATCATCGTGGAACTGCTCTGGTTCCTGAAGGGCGACACGAACATCAGGTACCTGAAGGACAACAAGGTCTCGATCTGGGATGAGTGGGCCGACGAGAATGGCGACCTCGGCCCCGTCTATGGCAAGCAGTGGCGCAGCTGGGCCGCGCCGGACGGGCGCACGATCGACCAGATCCAGTGGGTGCTGGACGAGATCCGCACCAATCCGAACTCGCGCCGCCTGATCGTCTCGGCCTGGAACCCGGCCGACGTGAACGAGATGGCCCTGCCGCCCTGCCACTGCCTGTTCCAGTTCAATGTCATGGACGGCAAGCTGAACTGCCAGCTCTACCAGCGCTCGGCCGACATCTTCCTCGGCGTGCCGTTCAACATCGCCTCCTATGCGCTGCTGACGCTGATGATGGCGCGGGCGACCGGCCTGAAGCCGGGCGAATTCATCCACACGTTCGGCGATGCGCACCTCTACCTGAACCATGTCGAGCAGGCGAAGCTGCAGCTCTCGCGCGATCCCCTTCCTCTGCCCACTATGCGCATGAACCCGGAAAAGACGGACCTGTTCGGCTGGGAATACGAGGACTTCAAGCTCGAGAACTACCAGGCCCACGCCCACATCAAGGCGCCGGTCGCGGTCTAGAAGTGCGCCTCAGTCCTTGAGCGCCTGCCAGGCGTTCCAGGCATCGGCCGCATACATCAGGCTCGGGCCGCCACCCATATAGACCGTCATGCCGAGCGCTTCGGCGACTTCGCCATCGGTCGCGCCGAGCCGTTTCAGTGCCTTGGTGTGAAAGCCGATACAGCCATCGCAATGCGTCGCAACGCCGATGGAGAGCGCGATCAGCTCCTTCATCTTCTTGTCCAGCGCGCCGTCAGCCAGCGCCGCTTTCGACAGGGCCGCGAACTGGTTCAGCGTCTCGACCGCACCGGTCTCGCGAAGGCCCTTAATGCCTTCATTGATCGAGCCGGTGATGGCCGCATAATCCTTGGTGCCCATGCTCAGGTCCGCTCCCTTTTATTGCAGCCTCCTGAGTGGCGGTTTCCCGGGCCGGCATCAATAGGGATTTCAACGGAGCGCGTGGCGTGTTGGGCTCGTATCGGGCCGGGGCACGCGATGTCCACGGAACCGGCCTATTCTGGATTGAGAACAGACAGTCTGTCCGGTGGCCTGAAAGGCAGCTATTCACCGATTACTGACGTTGGGCACACTTACCCCGATCACCTGCACGAGAGCTGCAACCGCGGGTCAATCCGCCAACCTGGCCAGCGTCAAATCGAGCAATGCGCGAAGCCGCGCCAGGCGGCCGAGGTCGCGATGGTAGCCGATCCACACGTCGCGCGTCGGCGGTTCGTCCCCAAGACAAAGGCGCTCAATGCCGTCCAGCGCGTCGCCAAGCTTGCAGGGCAGGATGGCGACGCCCGCGCCCTCGGCACACATTTTTGCCTGGACGCTGCGGCTGTTGCTTCGGAACGTCGTGCGCGCGTTCGGCAACATCTTCTGCAGCCAAGTGTCGTCGGGCGTGCCGGCAAAGGTCGCGTCGAGTGCCATCAACGTGGCGCCGGCGCCGTCGCCAGCCTTGGGATGCTTCGATCCTTTGCGGATATAGGCGCCGTAGCGCACCTGCATAAGTTTGCGCGAAACGACATCGGGTTCATCGAACGGCCCGAAACGAAACGCCAGATCCGCCTCGCGTCTCGACAGGCTGAGAAAGCGTTGGTCTGTCAGGAGCTCGACGATGACACGCGGATGCAGCGCCGCGAATTCAGTGAGCACGGGGCTGAGCACAGACCCGCCAAACCAGTCGATCGAGGTGATGCGCAGCACACCCTCCAGATGATCGGCTTGCCCAGAGATTTGACGTTGGATGGCGAGCGCTTCTTCCTCCATGCGCTCAGCGCGTGGCAGGAGCGCGGCGCCTTCATCCGTCAGGGTGAAGCCACCCGTTGTTCGCTGGAACAGTTTGTTGCCCAGCGCCGCTTCGAGTGTGCGCAGACGCCGCCCGATGGTCGGCTGGGTCAGACCAACCTTGCGAGCGGCAGCGCCGAGCGTGCCCTCGCGGGCGATGGCAAGAAAAACCCGGATGTCGCTCCATTCCACTGGTCGTTGCCGTATCCTGAGACGCCAAACAATTATGCATGGAGCTTATGCCGCATCTTAGGTTTTCATGCAATTTTTTTGGGATCACCATTGCGCTTTGGGTGACGAGAGACTGCATCTCTCGCGGAAACTCGGGCAATTATCATGTTGAAATGGCGTGTCGCTGCGTTGGCGATTGGAAAGATGTTGCTGGTCTTGGCGGCGATCATTGGCACAGTGCAGGTGTTCCGGTTGCTGCTGTTGCCGCAGATCCAGTCCGCCTTTCATCTGGGCGACCCGGGCACCAGTGCGGTCCGACGCATCGGCATTCTGGTCGCCGCAATTCTGGCCTACTGGGCCACTAACCGGCTGATCGAGAAACGCACGATCGTTGAGCTGCGGTTCGCGCCGCGCGGTATAGTGTTGGGCGCGCTCGCCGGCGCGACGGTGATTTCCATCACGACACTGTCGCTGTTTGCCGCCGGGATTTATGAGATGACAGAGTTTCGGGGTTTGCAAAGCGGATTGCTCGGCGTTGCCGGGCTGATCCTGGTCGCGGCGATGTTGGAAGAGGTCGTGTTTCGCGGCGTATTGTTCCGTATGCTTGAAAACACCTGGGGAACGATTCCGGCGCTGTGGCTGTCATCGCTGCTCTTCGGTTTACAGCATCTGGCCAATGTCGAAGGTGCAAACCTTGTCGCCTCGGTGACGACGGGGATTTCTGTGATGTTGATCGGCGCGTTCTGGGCGTTGATCTTCGTGCACACCCGCAATTTGTGGATCGTGGGCGCTAATCACGCCGCGTGGAATTTTGCAATCATGCTGACCGGGTTGCCGCTCTCGGGCTTGGAGGATTGGCGAAAGTTGGCGCCATTCGAGAGTCGCTACAACGGCCCCGACTGGCTTACAGGCGGCGCGTTCGGACCGGAGACTTCAGCGCTTACAATAAGTCTGATGATCGTCTGTCTGGCCGTGTTGTTTCGCGAAGCGCGAAAACGCAAGCAAATCATCGAGGTTTAGAGATTTCGACGGCCCTAGGCACCGCGCGAAGCGGACCGAGGCCGCCAAAGACTGGTTTGGGCCAGTTGTGGTCAGTTCCGTACCGAACCTGAAAATCCCAGAAGCAAGGCAATTCGGTCGTTCAAACCGGCAAGCGCGGTTCCGGTCCGCCAAACCACGAAGCTCCGCAGAAGACTTGCCCGATGCGAGGAGCTTTCGCGCGTTCGCGATTGGCAGGCAGGGTGGCGACGACTAGGCTCCTTCCATGTGCGGACGGTTCTTCAGGCATGGCGTGACATGGGCGGAATACCACGCCGCCCTGTCGATCATTCCCCCGGCTGGTGTGGAGCCCCCGGAAGCCGACTACAATATTGCGCCAACCCAATACGTCCCCATCGTACGCCTTGCGCCGGAGGGAGAGGCCCAGCCCGCCGGCTCGCTGCAGATGGCGCCCGCCATGTGGGGCCTCGTGCCGTCCTGGTGGCACCAGCCGCTGAAGGAGAAGAAGTTCGCGACCTTCAATGCCCGCGCCGAGGGGCTTGAGGAGTCGAACACGTTCCGCGGCTCATTCCGCCACCGGCGCTGCCTTGTGCCGGCGAGCGGCTTCTACGAATGGACCGGGCCACAGGGCAAGCGTACGCCCTTCGCCATCGGCCTGCGCAACCGGCGCTGGTTCTGCTTCGCAGGCCTCTGGGACCGGGCGATGATCGACGGGTCCGAGATCGACAGCTTCACCATCATCACGACCAGGCCGAACGACCTGATGGCCGGCCTGCACACACGCATGCCGGTGATCCTCGATCCGCAGGACTATACGCGCTGGCTGAAGGCCTCCGCGAAGGAGGTGGAGGACCTGTTCGAGCCCTTCCCCACCGACGCGATGCACGCCTGGCCGGTCGGCGCGGCGGTCGGCAATGTCCGCAACAAGGGCCCACAGCTGATCGAAGAGGCCTGACGGGGCCTTTCGCCCTGATGGCGTACCCGATTGCCGCCTAAGTCGAATTCCCTCACCTTTCCGGGATCGGGCGGACGCACTGTCCGGCCGGCTAGTGGGAGGGTACCCAATGAAAGTTTTTATTGCAGAACTCATCGGCACGATGACGCTGGTCCTGTTCGGCTGCGGCGCGGCCGTGCTGGCGGGCGGTGAAGTCGGCCAGCTCGGCATCGCCTTTGCCTTCGGCCTGTCCATTGTAGCCATGGCCTATGGTATCGGGCCGATCTCCGGCTGCCACATCAACCCGGCGGTCAGCTTCGGCGCCTTCGTCGCCGGCCGTCTCGCCATGAAGGAAATGTTCGTCTACTGGGCCGCCCAGTTCATCGGCGCCGTGATCGCCGCGGGCATCCTCTATCTCATCGCCTCCGGCAAGCCGGGCTATGACATTGCCATCAACGGCCTCGGCCAGAACGGCTACGGCCCCGGCTATCTCGGCGGCTACAGCCTGATGACCGCCTTTGTGTTCGAAGTCGTGGCGACCTTCATCTTCCTGGTCGTGATTCTCGGCTCGACCTCCAAAGGTGCCCCGGCAGGCTTTGCCGGCCTCTCCATCGGCATGACGCTGGTGATGATCCACATTGTCGGCATCCAGGTGACCGGCGTGTCGGTGAACCCGGCGCGCAGCTTCGGCCCCGCCCTCTTCGTCGGCGGCGATGCGCTCGCCCATCTCTGGCTCTTCTTCGTCGCCCCGCTGATCGGCGCCGGCCTCGCCGGCTGGCTCGCCACGCTGAACCTGACGGTGAAGGAAGACTAGGCGCGTTTCAGAGCTCGGCCGGATTCGTCAGGCCGAGCTCTTCCCGCCTGCGGATGACGGCGGACACAATCACCGCGCCGATCATCTTGCCGATCACGAACACGATCCAGTTCCACACGTGCAGCGAGTTGCCGGGCTCTGCTCCGAACTCCATCTGCTTGGCGAGGTCTGCGCCATAGAGGAAGACGGTCGTGTCCACCGGCGCGGCGAACAGGCTGGACAAGAGGATCCGCGTCGACAGCCGGTACTTGGTGAAGGTGAACATCAGCCAGTCCACGCCTTCGGAAATCGCGAAGGCGACGCCGCTCGCCAGCGCGATCACCGGCCAAGCATAGTAGAATGACCAGCCCACCGCGAGCAGCATGACGATCAGCACCCGGTGGTGCATCTCGCGCTGAACGAAGTCGCGCACCACGAAGACCATGCCGGTGACGATCGTCATCGGGTGCAGCGAGACGCCATGCGGGAACATCGCGCTCGTATGCGGCGCCACGACCTGGAATTCGGGAATCACCCCAAACGACCAGTTGAGGAAGGGAATCAGCGCGACATAGATCAGCGCCCAGCCCCGTCCCTTCAGCATCCAGATAGCTGTAAAGGAGAGCGCAAGTGCCAGCAGCGCAGGCACGATCTGTTCGGCGTGCCCATTCGTAAGCACTGAAATCAAGGTATTAATCGCGACCTCCCCGGCAGGGCTGCATTATTGGCGATTGAGACTGACTTGCAAGCCTTGCCATTACGTACCGGTAATGACCAGAACTGTCGCGGATAAAGGGCCAGGCGCCCGGTCGCCGCAACAGGAATCACGCAGAAAGGGCGCCATCATGCCGGACAATGTCAAAGTCTGTCTCATCGCTGCCCGGGGCCGCAACAATGTCATCGGCAAGGAGGGCGAGCTGCCCTGGCGCCTGAAAGGCGACCTTGCCTTCTTCAAGAAGGTGACCATGTCCTGCCCCATCCTGATGGGCCGCAAGACCTGGGAAAGCCTGCCCTTCCGCCCACTCAAGGGACGCGAGAACATCGTGATGACGCGCGACTGGACCTATGACGCCCCCGGCGCGCGCGTCTATTCCTCCTTCCCGGCGGCCATCAACACGGCCCGCGCCATCGCGGCCCGGCAGGGCGCGGAGAATGTCTTCGTGATCGGCGGTGCCGCCATCTACACGCTCGCCATTCCCTTCGCGGATGTGATCTACATGACCGAAGTCGACGCTGCGCCCGAGGGCGACGTCTTTTTCCCGGAACTGCGCGCAGAGGAATGGTCAGCCCGGACGCTGGAGTCCCATCCCGCCGGCGAGGGCAACGATCACGCCTTCTCGATCGTCAGGATGGACCGCGAATCGGCCGTCGCACCGCGCCGATAGCGCTGTCCCGAAAAGAAATAATATGGCACTCTAAATGCCATATTGTATCTCCCGCCACACTCGCCTAGGGTGTGGAAAACAATGCGGGAGGAATGTCATGGAATTCGAAACAGTCGCCAGCGGTCTGCGCTTTCCCGAAGGCCCGGTCGTCATGGCGGACGGCTCGATCATCGTCGTCGAGATCGAAAAGAAATGCATCACGCGCTGCTGGGGCGGCGGCAAGACAGAAGTCATCGCCCGGCCCGGCGGCGGCCCGAACGGCCTCGCCATCGGCCCCGACGGTGCGCTCTGGGTCTGCAACAATGGCGGCTTCGAATACCACGAAGTGAATGGCCTGCTGATCCCCGGCAATTGCCCGGCAGACTATGACGGCGGCCGCATCGAACGCGTCGACCTCTCCACCTACAAGGTCGAGCGCGTGCTGGACACGGTCGGCGGCAACCCGCTGAAGGGCCCGAACGATCTCGTCTTCGACAAGGCCGGCAATCTCTACTTCACCGACCATGGCAAGACCTATTCCCGCCAGCGCGACTTTGGCGGCCTCTACTTCCTGGCAAAGGGTGCGAGCGAGGCGAAAGAGCTCGACTTCCACTATGCGAGCCCCAATGGCGTCGGCCTCTCGCCGGACGAGAAGACCGTCTACATGGCCGACACGATGCCCGGCAAAATGTGGGCTTTCGACCTCGAAAGCCCCGGCGTGATCAAGCCGGCGACGCCCTTCAATGGCGGACGCGTCGTCGCCACCATGCCGGGCCTGCAATATTTCGACAGCCTCGGCATGACAGCAGCCGGAAACGTCTGTGTGGCAACCATCCTCAATGGCGGCATCACCACGATCACGCCGGACGGACAACATAGCCACATCGCCTTCCCGGACCTTCTGGTCACCAATATCGCCTTCGGCGGGGACGACATGTGCGATGCCTACATCACGCTGTCGGGCACCGGGAACCTGATCAAGTGCCGTTGGCCGGAACCCGGCCTGACGCTCAACTTCAACGCCTGACCAATCCTGTCCTTGGGGGGACGACAATGCGAATCCTGAAACCTGTCCTGGTGATCCTAGCCGTTCTCCTGCTGGGCGGCGCACTCGCGCGAACCGTGTTCAGCACACAGATCGGCGAAGCGGTTTTCCGTGCCGCTGTGAAGAAGAATGTCGGGCGCAATGCCCTCGCTGGCGCGCCCGACGGGCTGACCGTTGTCCTCGTCGGCACGGGCTCGCCGCTGGCCGATCCGGGCCGGGTCGGTCCGATGACGGTGGTTGCCGCCGGTAATCGTGTCTTCATCGTGGATGCGGGCGCAGGTTCCGGACGGCGCTTCGGCGAACTCGGGCTCCCCTGGGGCGGTGTCGAGGCGGCCTTCCTCACGCACTTCCACTCCGATCATATCGACGGGCTCGGCGAAGTGATGCTCCAGCACTGGGCCGCGGGCGGGGCCGACACGCCGCTCGCCCTCTACGGGCCGGCAGGCGTCGAACGGGTCGCGGCGGGCTTCAACGAAGCCTATGCGCTGGATGCAACCTATCGCATCGCCCATCATGGCACGGACTATATCTTCCCGTCGGGCAATGGCGCGGAGGCCATCACCTTCGCATCGGATGGCGGGGCGGTCCGTGTCTATGAGCGCGACGGGCTGACCGTCACCGCCGTGCCGGTGGACCATTCGCCGATCGAGCCCGCCGTCGCCTACCGCTTCGACTACAAGGGCCGTTCGGTCACGATCTCCGGCGACACGGTGAAGAACCAGGCCCTGATCGACCTTGCCCGCAACACCGACGTCCTGGTCCATGAGGCCCTGAACCCGGAAATGGTGGGCGAGATCCGCGACCAGCTGAAGGACAAGGGCGCCGCCCGTGTCTCCAAGATCATGAACGACATCCTGAACTATCACACGACGCCGGTGGAGGCCGCCGAGGCTGCCAGCGAAGCCGGCGCGCACCTGCTCGTGTTCAACCATATCGTTCCGGCCCAGCCGAGCCGCCTGCTCTATCCGGCCTTCATGAAGGGGACAAAACAGGCGTTCGACGGTCCGATCCTGATGGGAGAGGACGGCATGGCCTTCGAACTTCCCGCCGGCAGCGACAAGATCATCCGCAAACGGCTGGACTGATGGCGAAGCCTGCGGCAGGCCCGGACGCGTTCCGCAAGGGGCTCGATGCCGACCGGAGGGCCATGGTGGAGGCGCTGACGCGCCTCATCCTGAAAGCTGCGCCCGCGCTGACCGAAGACTTCAAGTGGAACGCGCCGAGCTTCCGGACCGGCGAGACGCATTGCGTGACCTTCAACCTGCCTCCGAAGGGCGGCGTCCGCCTCGTGCTGCACCGCGACGCGAAGGCGAAAGATGCGAGCGGGTTCTGCTTCAGCGATCCGGACAAGCTGGCCGACTGGCCCTCTGTCGACCGCGGCGTCCTCGCCTTCGCCACCCTGCAGGAGATTGAGGCCGTATCCGGAAAGCTCGAAAGCCTGATCGGCCGCTGGGTGAGGGCCGCCGCCTAGTTGTGGACTCTCAACAGGTTGTCCTCGGCGAGACCGAGTCGACTGATGGGTGTTTGGTTTTTAATACCGCCATGGGGTCGATGGAAGTTGTATCGATGCGTCCAGTCATGGAGGCATGCGGCTCTCTG
>Ga0209607_1000327_pt1 | contig 43153 bp, 35 predicted proteins | sample AD_UKC117_MetaG_FD_184413 | JGI IMG/M metagenome (GOLD analysis project Ga0209607, IMG submission 184413) | Active sludge microbial communities of municipal wastewater-treating anaerobic digesters from Hong Kong - AD_UKC117_MetaG (SPAdes)... | ecosystem: Engineered > Bioreactor > Anaerobic >... | reverse complement strand
CGTCATCATTCAGGGTATGCTGCGCTCCAATGACGCGGTGTTCGGACTTGCCGTGGCACAGGCCATACTTGGCGCGGATCACCTTGTCACCATGACCTACGCCATTGCCATAACCGTGCCGCTGTTCAACGGAATCGGAGTAATCGCCCTTGAACTGTTCAGAAGCGGGAAAATCAACGTATGGCGCATACTCCTAAACCTCATCAAGAACCCGATTATCATCGCGACGCTTTTGGGGCTGCTTATCAACCTCACCGGTGTCACGCTGCCCAATATCATACTAAAGCCCGTCAAGATGTTTTCGCAGATGTGTACCCCGCTTGCCTTTATCGTCTTAGGCGGGGTGCTGACGCTGAAATCCACCCTTGCCAACAGGGGGACGCTCGCCCTTTCCGTACTCGTCAAGCTCATCGTAATCCCGCTTGTCGCGGGCGGTCTGAGCTACCTTGTGGGCTTTAGGGGCGAACAGCTCTTGGCTCTGTTCATCATCTATGCCGCGCCCACCGCCATGTCAAGCTTTCCGCTCGCCTGCGCCTTGGACTGCGACCACGAGCTTGCGGGTGAGATTGTCGCCGTGACCACGGCCTTCTCCCTGCCCACGATATTCATATTCCTTACGCTGTTTGGAGGGCTGATATGACGCAAAGGCTTTATCTTGAGGACAGCAGGCTTTACGCCTGCGACGCGCTCGTGACGAACTGCGCACCCGCAGAAGCGGGCTTCCTTGTGATGCTCGATCGAAGCGTGTTCTTCCCCAATAAGGGCGGCCAGCCCTGCGACGTCGGCTATATCGCAGATGCACGGGTGCTTTCCTGCGACGAGGTCAAGGGGGAGCTTTGTCATCTCTGCGACAGACCCGTCAAGGTGGGCGAGATAGTCCCGACCTACATCGACGAGGCGCGGCGGAACGACATCATGCAGCAGCACACGGGCGAACACCTCCTGTCAAGCTGCGCGTATAGGCTGTTCGACGCCGCGAATGTCGGCTTCCACTGCGCCCTTGACTACTCAACCTTGGATCTGGACAAGCCACTAAGCTTCGAGCAGGTCTTGGAGATGGAGGCTTCGGCAAACGCCATCGCCTCCGAAAACCGCCCCGTGTACGCCAAAATCTACGGGAGCGAGGAGGAAATCCGAGACATTCCGCTTCGAAAGCACTCCGAAGGTCTAACCGCTCCGATACGCTTGGTGACCATTGAGGGTGCGGACTGCTGCACCTGCTGCGCTCCCCACGTTGCCTTCACGGGCGAAATAGGTATGCTCCTTATCGTTGACGCCATCGCCTATAAGGGCGGCATGAGGCTGACCTTCCTCTGCGGCAAGCGCGCCTATGAGCATGCAAGGGCCATGCACGATGTTGTGAACAGCCTTGCCCGTTCCTTCTCCGCGTCGCGCTCCGACGTCCTCACCTGCGTAGAAAAGCAGCGCAGGAGCCTGTCCGAAGCAAACCGCACCATATCGAAGCAGGCGGCGAAGCTGGACACGTATCTTGCGGACGGACTCATTAAGGGCGCGGAGCTGATAGGCAAGACCCGTCTCATCGTCTCCACGCTTGAGGATGTGGACGCAAAACGCCTAAAGCCGCTCGCGTTAGAGACCCTTGAGGGGCGTTGTGTCACCTGCCTGTTCTCCAAGGCGAACGATCAGCTTGCCTATGTTGTGGCGCTGAAGGACGTTAAGTTGGACGCGGGCGAGCTTGTCCGCGCCATCAACCCCGCGGTACTCGGCAAGGGCGGCGGAAGGGCGACGCTTGCGCAGGGCAGCTCTGCGATAAACCCCACTCAGGACGAGGCGATTGAGCATATCAAGGATTACCTGAGGAAGGTTGTCAAGGCGGCAAAATAGCTTTTGAACCGAAAGTACGGCAAAGGGGGAGCGTATGGCTATGGATCGCGTTATGGTCGCGGGCTGCTGCGGAGCGGGCAAATCCACGCTTTCTATTGCGCTTGCGGACAGGCTCGGCCTTCCGCTCATTCATCTTGACCGTCTTAATTGGCTCGACGGTTGGAAGGTTCGACCCAAGCAGGAGTTTGACAAGCTGCACGAGGCTGTGATATCCTCCGACCGCTGGCTCATTGACGGCAACTACGGGCGAACCCTTCCCAAGCGTCTTGAGCGCTGCGACACGGTAATCTACCTTGACTTCCCGACCATCATCTGTCTATCGGGCATTGTCGGGCGAGTTGTCAAGAACCACGGCAAGACCCGTCCCGATATGGGTGGCAACTGCCCTGAGCGCTTCGATTGGGAGTTTATCAAGTGCGTTATAAGCTTCAGGCGCACGCAGGGTGAAAAACAGCTGAAGCTTCTCGCCTCAACGAGGGGCAAGAACATAATAATACTGAAGAACCGACGACAGGTCAGAAAATTCTTGGAGGGAATAGAGCATGTTTAAGCGATTCGGCATCATCTGCGCGGTGGACGACGAGCTTGCGCCGTTCTTAACGGAGCTTGACGAACGAAGCGTAAGCACCCACGCCATGGTAAAGTACCATGAGGGGTTGATACACGGGCTTGAGGCGGTCTGTGTCGTATGCGGCGTGGGCAGGGTACACAGCGCGACCGCCGCGCAAACGCTTATAGATACCTATGGCTGCGACGCTATACTGAACAGCGGTACGGCGGGCGCGCTCGATACAAGGCTAAAGGTCTTGGACGTAGCCGTGGCCGAAACAAGCGTGTACAGCGACCTTCAGATGTCCTTCCTTGTGGATTTCTTCCCGCACATGAAGGAGCCGCTGTTTAGGTCTGACGATAAGCTTTTGGCATTGGCGCGTTCAGCCGCGGCAGACGTGAAGGAAAGGGTGTTCTTTGGGAAGATAGCCACGGGCGAGTTCTTCACCAACGACAGCAACCGAGGCGCGGTGATAGCCCGTCACGATCCCTTGTGCGCCGACATGGAGACCGCCGCGATTGCGCATGTCTGTTACCTCTTTGGCGTTCCGTTTATAGCGGTCAGGTCAATGACCGACGAAGCCAATGTGGGCGCGGACTACGACTTCATGGTGAACGTTGTCTCAGCGTCCCAAAATGCCGCGGAGCTGTCAATGCGGATTATCGCGGCGGCAAAGCGGACAGGGGATGTGAGCTATATCGGCGAGCCGCCCTTCGGACACCTTATTTAGGGGAAAATATCATGCATGAAAAAACTCGGAACGGGCAAGCGACTTTGTCCGTTCCGAATTGTTTTAGTGCGATTTAGTCAATGAGTATGGAGCCTTACAAAGCGGCCCCTCCTTTTTTTACGGCAGCCTTGCTACTCGGTTGAGGTCGGCGTTTGCCCCGATGAAGAACAGAACATCGTCCTTCTCAAAAAGGAACGTGGCGTCCAAGTACGAATTCACGACTCCCCCGCGCCTTACCGCGATAATGGATACCTTGTATTTGTGGCGAACGTTGATGTCGCCAATGGTCTTGTCCACCCATGCCGACGGAACCTTCATTTCGCTCACGCTTTGGTTGTGCGCAAACTCCAATACATCGATAAGCCTTGAGCTGACCAAGGTCTTGGCAATCTTTTCGCCCGCCATCTTCTCGGGTTGTATGACCTTATGCGCTCCTATCTTCTCCAAGAGCTTGACATGATTCTCATCCAAGGCCTTGGCAGCGACATACTTGGCTCCATTTTCAAGGCACAGCAGGGTGGACAGGATGGAGCTTCTAAGGTCTGTTCCTATCGCGATTACAACAGCCGTGAACTCCGAAACGCCAAGAGCCTTTATCGCCCTTTCATCGGTGACGTCACAGCAGACGGCGTGCATGAAGATGTTTTGAACCGAGTCCACCAGCTCCTCATCACTGTCTACCACCATGACTTCCTGCCCCGCTTCCACGAGCGCCATCGCCGTGGCAAGCCCGAACCTGCCCAAGCCTATCACTAAAAAACTCTTTGCCATATTCTCCTCCTAACCTATCGGTATGTCTGTCATCGGATACTTCAACGGGCTCTTTTGATGCTTGCCGCTCAGCGCGAAAACAAAGGTCAGCAGACCTATTCTGCCCATGAACATCAACATAATCTCTATGATGTGGCAAGCGACGCCGCCGTTTGCCGTAACTCCCACGGAAAGTCCCACAGTACCCATCGCGCTCGCAAGCTCAAAGCCCACGTCAATTATGCTGAACTCGGGGTGTGCGGCGGATACTATCACAACGCCGGTAAACAGCAGCACAAGACCCAAGCACAGCAATGTCAAGGCTTTCTTGATATTGCGCGAGCCTAAGCGTCTGCCCATCAGGTCAACCTCGCCGACCGAACGAATCATTGAATGCACGGTCGCGCCGAGCACAAGGAAGGTCATAGTTTTGAGACCGCCCGCGGTACCGGCAGGGGAGCCGCCGATAATCATATAGACTATGCCGATAAGCTTCGCGGCGTCCGTTTGGCACTCCTGGGCTATCGTGTTCAAGCCTGCGGTACGAAGCGTTACGGACTGAAAGAGAGCCGCCATCAGCTTGTCTTGACTTGCAAGCCGTCCCAAGGTTTCGGGAGAGTTCCATTCCAATATGGCTATCAGCAACGCGCCGCCGAAGATAAGCCCCGTGGTCATTCCCACGACTAAGCGAGAACGATAGTCTATCCTGCGCTTTTTGCGGCATATCCGCCGCCAAAGATCTACGACCACCACAAAGCCCAAGCCGCCCGTAACGATAAGCGCCATGATGACAAAGTTCACAAGCGGATCGGTCACAAACTCGGTAAGGGAGCTAAAATTCCCGAAAAGGTCGAAACCCGCGTTGCAGAACGCCGAAATGCTGTGAAACGCCGAGAACCACAGCCCTTTGGAGAACCCATACTTGGGTATAAACCTTATGGCCAAGAACGCCGTCCCCAAAAACTCCGAGATAGCCGTGACAGCCACGGCGGAAGCGGCTATGCCCCTGAGGTCGTTCATGTGGTCGGCGCCGAAGCCCTCCGAAAGCGTCATGCGCTCGAACAAGGAGACCTTGCGCCTGGCAAGGTAGAACAAGGTGGCCGCCATGGTCATCAGCCCAAGACCGCCTATCTGTATCATCACAAGTATTACTATCTGCCCAAAGAGTGTAAAAAAAGTGCCCGTGTCCACGACAACCAAGCCCGTAACGCAGGTCGCGCTCGTCGCCGTAAAAAGCGCGTCGAAAAAGCTCAGCCTCTCCCCTGTCACGGCACAGGGCAAACACAACAGCCCCGCACCCACAAGGATTATTATCAGGAAGCTCAACGGCAATATCAATATGGGTCTCAACGAAAGACGCTTCATGCAGTAATTATAAAATCTTTGTGTCGTTGTTGCAAGAAGTACTTTGAAATGTTACACTAATTTTATGATTGCGAATGTGGATTTTGTCAAAAACTGTCTTAGAGAGAACGGCTTAAAGCCGAACCGTGCCTTAGGGCAAAACTTCTTCATTGACGGCGACCTGCTGCGCTCCCTGTGCGGCAGGTTTGTTCCCCGCCGCCGTCCCGTGCTTGAGGTCGGCGCGGGCTTGGGCGCGCTCACCGAACCGCTGCTGGAGCTTGCGCAAAGCGTTACCGCGATAGAGAAGGACGCGACGCTCGCCGAGCTGCTTGAGCGGAATCTGCCTAACGAGCGGCTTACGGTGATACGGGGCGACGCGCTCAAATGTGACCTCGGCTTCATGGACGAGACTTGGTATGCCTGCGGCAATCTGCCCTACTACATCACCACCCCGATAAGCGAAAGGCTTATATGCCGTCTTCCGGAACGCATGATGCTGATGGTGCAGCGCGAGGCCGCCGAACGCTTCACCGCCGCTCCCGGGCAGAAGAACTACTGTCCGCTGACCATAGCTTCGGAGCTGTACTACGACATTACACCCCTTGCGGAGCTTTCGCCCGCCTCCTACTACCCCGAACCCGAGGTGCATTCTGCTGTGCTGCTGCTCGTAAGAAAGCGCGAGCTGCCCTCAGCCGCGCCGGACAAGCTGCTGAGCTTTGCTTCGGAGTGCCTTGCCATGCGGCGAAAAACCCTCTACAACAACATCAAGGATCGCGGCTCGGCAAAGGCGCTCATTATGGGTCTCGGCCTTGATCCCGATATCCGCGCCGAAAGGCTCACGCCTTCGCAGTTTTTGAGCCTTTACCTTAGCCTCAAGAATACGCCTGACGGCTCGAAATAGAATAGGAATTGACAAAATATAAGCGCGGCAGCTATAAAGCGGACAAATCCGCTCTCCAAAGCGCCGCGCTTTAGTTATGCTCTTACCTTATGAAGTTGGTGTATATCCTGCTTTCGGTTTCGGGCATGGGTACGCCCGCGGCCTTACCCGCCTCGATGCATTTCAAAAGCCACGCCATGTTGCGCCCAAGAACGCGCATGGTCTGCATACCCTCGGCGTCCTCCTGTGCCTGCGTACCGTTCGACCCGTGAACCATATTCCAGTACTGTGAGGACACAAGCGGCATCCCGCTGATAGTCATGTACTTGTTCAGCTCATCAAGCGTCGCCGTAGTGCCGCCGCGCCTTGCCGCCGCCACCGCCGCGCCCGGCTTATAGCGGAATGACCTGCCGTTGCAATAGAACACCCTGTCCATGAACGCGCTCATCGCGCCGCTCATGGCGGCGTAATGCACCGGCGAGCCGAACACAAACCCGTCGTATTGCTCGCAGACATCGCAGAACTCATTCACCCTGTCGTGGATAACGCAGCGGTGCGTACCCCTGCATCCCGCGCAGCCCGAACAGCCTGCGATAGGCTCGGTACCTATCCAGAAAAAATCCGTTTCGACGCCGCACTCATTGAGCGCGCCGCTGACCTCTTTGAGCGCCGCAAAGGTAGTCCCATGCTCGTGCATACTCCCGTTTACCAATAGTACCTTCATTCCAGCCTCCGTTTCTGTAAAGAAGTCCCGCAAAAAACGCGGGACTTGTACAATTTCTATTTTAGCTCGCTGGTGCAGTGCGGGCAGCGAGTGGCCTTTTCGTTGATTTCGCCAAAGCAGTACGGGCAAAGCCTCGGCTCGGGCGCGGGGGCAGGCTCAGGCTCCTTCTTCTTGGTTTTATTCACGAGCCTGACAAGCAGGAACACCACAAACGCTATGATGAAAAAATCGATTATAGCGGCGATAAACGTGCCGTAAGTCAAGAGGGGTACGCCCGCCTCCTGAGCGGCCGCTAAAGTTTCGTATACGGTGTCGGTCTTTTGCAAAACGATGAACATATCGTTGAAATTGACCCCGCCGACGAGCAGACCTATGAGCGGCATGAACACATCGTTAACGAGAGATGAAACGATCTTGCCGAATGCAGTCGCGATGATTACGCCAACCGCCATGTCCATCACGTTCCCCTTGAACGCAAACTTCTTAAAATCCTTCCACATTGCTTTCTACCTCCACATAATCAGCTTTTGTTTATCTGCTTACGATCTCAAGACCGCGCACATCCATAACCGTGACGCTCTCCGCCTTAATGCTGAGGTAGACGGAGCCATCCTCCTTGTAGGATTCGAGTATGCCTATGACCTGAATCCAATCGTTGATTTCGGGCGTCTCCCCATTGTAGGTGAACTCAAAGCCGCACATGGCTCCATCGGTGCCGCAGCACCCCGGCCCTTGGCGGTATACCCAATGGTATTGGGCGCTCCCCGTGTCTACTACCCCGTACACGCCCTCAATTCTGACCCTCTCGCCCACATAGGTTTGATAGTCGTTATAGACGGCGTTGACCGTGGTCACATACAGGTCCTCCGTAACGTCAAGCTCCACCTGCCCGTCGTCGGACTTTCCGCATCCTACGCAAAGCAGGCACAGACACAAAAGCACAATGGCAAGCCTTTTCATTCCTCAGCCTCCTTCAGCTCTTGGGCGCGTAGCTCTCAACCTGGATTATCACGAAATCCATAAGCTGCACGTCCACTTCCGTCAATATCTCCGCATAGATGAGGCTGCGCCCCGAGGCAAGCACAGTCCCGCCGTCCGCGGTGTGTATGTCTCCATAGCCGTATTCTACACCGTTTTCATCAAAGAACACTATCTTCGCCTTGCCGTACAGCGGCTCGAAGTATGAGTTTATACAAACGCCGTCAAGGAAAACCCCGTTCTCATGCTCGTATACCCTAAGCTCCGTGAACCGCAGGTAGGTTGAGAAATAGTGCGTTTCGGGGTCAAGTATCACCATGCCCAGCCCGTCGCTTTGCTTGGCCGCGCCTGTTATGCTTGGTATCAGCATCTCCACAAGCGGTTCATCGGTGGCGACAGGTTCGGGCGTTGTCCCCGTGTCCGTCTCGGCCGTGGCCGTGGGCGCGTCGGTGTTGCTCAACACCGAGGTCAAGCGCGTCTGCTGAGAGACGCAGCCCGACATGAGCAGTATCGCAAGTATTAGGCTTAAGGCTCCCGCCCTACGCCTTGACATACTCGTCAATCATGCTCTGCTTTAGAGCGTAGAGCCTGTCGGAAAGGTCAACCTTGTAGATGTGCGGGTTCATGGAACGCTTATACTCGTCCCACAGCGATTCGATCTCGGTCTTGGCATACGCGCAAATCTCGTGCATATCGGGAAGCTTGTAGACAAGCTCGCCGTCAACGAATATGGGAACAAGCAGCTCTCTTGCCTTGAAGTTGGTCAGCGTCAAACGCTTGTAGGTTTGCAGCGGGTCGAAGATGGTCAGGGGCTTGGTCTCGTCCACCGTCTCATCCGCAAGCATAATGAGGTCGGCGGTCGCCTTGCCGCTCCTGTCGTACAGGCGTACAATCTTCTTGTACCCGGGGGTTGTAACCTTGAACGCCGAATCGGAGAGCTTTATTCTTGGGTGCGTGACCCCGTCCACTATCTCCGCCGAAAGCTTGTACACTCCGCCCAAAGCGGGGTTGTCGCCCGACGTTATGAGCTGAGTGCCTACGCCCCAGCTTGAGATGCAGGCGCCCTGTATCTTCAAATCGCGTATGACGGTCTCGTCAAGGTCGGACGAGGCGCAGATTGTGGCGTTGTGGAAGCCCGCCTCGTCAAGCATGATACGCGCCCGCTTGGAAAGGTAGGCAAGGTCGCCGCTGTCCAAGCGTATGCCCAGAGGCTCATAGCCCTTGGCGCGAAGCTCGTTAAACACCTTGATGGCGTTGGGTACGCCCGAACGCAGAGTGTCGAAGGTATCGACAAGCAGCAGACAGGCGTGCGGGAAAACCTCGGCGTAAGCGCGGAACGCCGAAACCTCGTCGGGGAAGCTCATGACCCAGCTGTGTGAGTGCGTCCCACACACTGGTATGTCAAACATCTGTCCCGTAAGTACGTTGCTTGTGGAATCGCAGCCGCCGATGATGGCGGAGCGCGCACCATAAATGCCCGCGTCCGCGCCCTGTGCGCGCCTAAGCCCGAACTCCATAACGGTGTCGCTGCCCGCGGCATAGCGCACCTTGCTCGCTTTGGTGGCAATCAGCGTCTGATGGTTGACAAAGGTCAATAGCGCGGTCTCGATAAGCTGTGCCTGCATGATGGGCGCTTTGACGCGAATCAGCGGCTCGCCCGGAAACACCACCGTGCCTTCGGGTACGGAATATATCTCGCCCGTGAACTTCAGGGTCTTGAGGTTCTCCAGAAAGTCCTCGTCAAAGAGGTTCAAAGAGCGCAGATACGCTACGTCGTCCTGCGTGAAGTGCAGGTTTTGAATGTAGTACACAAGGTTCTCAAGCCCCGCCATCATCGCGTAGCTTGAGGTTTTAAGCGGCCTAAAGAACATATCGAACACCGCTTCGTTCTTGGCCATACCCTTCTTGAAATAACCGTACATCATGGTGAGCTGATACAAATCGGTCATCATGGTGAGGTTTCTCGCGGACAATATCTCGGTTCTTCTATCCATTTTACCACCCATAGGTGTAGTCGTCGTCATCGTCCTTGCCCTTAGAATCGGCGGCGGATGAGGCTTTTTTGTCTGCCCTTGCGTTCTTGTTCTTCTTGTTTTTCTTCCTGCTCACGGATTCCTTCTTGGGTTCGGGCAGCTCCTCCTTGGAGGCTTCGCCCTCAAGCTCAGGCTCCGCTTCAGGCTCGGGCAGCTCCTCCTTGGGGGCTTCGCCCTCAAGCTCAGGCTCCGCTTCAGGCTCGGGCAGCTCCTCCTTGGGGGCTTCGCCCTCAAGCTCAGGCTCCGCTTCGGGTTTGTCGCCCTCGTCCTCCTTGTCCTCGGCTTGCGCTTCGGGCTTTGCCTCATCGCCTTCGCCCGCGGCAACATCCTCATCATCGAAGATGTGGTCCGCCTTGGGCGCGCTGTTCTTGACCTTCAGCAGCAGATAGACCGCAACCAGCGCCACGATAATGCCTATAAGCACGTTGAACTTGATCGCTCCGCCTGCCATGGCCCTGTCCTCGCGGATAAGCTCGACGGCGCTGCTCTCTATGGCGTAGAGCAGCAGACCCCACGCGCCTATGGCGCCAGCTTTCATCGTGCCGCGCTTTTTGAGCAGCAGCAGCACAGCCACTATCGCCGCGATAAAGATGAATTCATAGAAGAAGCAGGCGTAGTGTATCTGCTCACCCGTGCCGTAGGCCGCAAGCGGAAACCACTGGAAAGCGCGGTTCGTGACAATAGGCCCCAGGGCGTCACGGTTGAAGAAATCGCCCCAACGACCTATCGCGATTCCGATAAGGGCGGCGGGAACAACGCAGTCCATGACCTTGCCGAAGGAATATTTCTTTATCTTGCAGTAGATGAACGCGCCGATCGCTCCGAAGATGAGCGCACCCCACAGCGCAAGCCCCGCGGTGTTGAACTTGAAGAAGTTAGCAATGGGGACCAATCCCGCTATCACCGCAAACAGCCTCGCGCCAACCAACCCCGCGGGTATGCCTATGATGCACAGGTCAAGAGCGATGTCCTTGCCGAGCTTATCGCGCCTTGTCAGGACGTCGGCAACTACCACAGCCGCTATTATGCCGACAGCAAAGAGCAGGGCATACCAGTATACGGGAAATTCGCCTAAGTAAAAGGCAATCCTAAAGCTTGTATCGTCCATAATTACACCTCCGAGATGTTAACATATATTGTACCACAAGCCGGCTTAAATTGGAATAAGCAAAGAACAAAAAGTGCCGCTATTTTTCCCTTCTTGTGAGGATATGCTCTGAACCGGAGAAATTGCCCATATCCTTAGTACCTCGCTTGCCTTATGGGTAAACTCTTTCAGAAAGGCAGGCATAATAGTGAAATCCGTGTGAAAATACATAAATTTCGATTGACATATGTTATAGCCTGACCTACAATGTTTTCAACAGGGAGGCGATAAGATATGAGCAAAAGTTTATACGGGATAGTACTTACGGACGATGTTGTAAGCCGAATCGACCACGAGGCCATGCGCAAGGGCGTGAACCGCTCCGCGCTGATCGAGGCGATTTTGGCCGACCATGTTGGCTACACCACGCCCGAAAAGCGGATCGGAGGCGTGTTCGGCTTCATCGAACAGGCGTTAAAGGGCGGAGAGCTTGTCCCCTTTGTGGAGGCCAACAAGCTCACAATGTCCATGAAGAGCAGCCTTGACTACCGATACCGCCCCACCATTCGTTATGAATTACAGCTCTACCGCGTCCCCGATGGCGCGATAGGCAAGCTGTCCATCATCCTGCGTACACAATCGCTGCCGCTCCTTAGGAGCATAGGCGAGTACTTCCGCCTCATTCAAAGGCTTGAAGCCGTCTATCTTGGGGGGCTGTATGACGGGCGTCCGCCGCGCTGGTCCACCGAGGACAGCCGCGTGGAACGCTTCATCAAGCTTCCTAAGGGGCGCGATTACAGCACAGAGGAGCTTGCCGAGTCTATAGCGGAGTACGTTAGAATGCTCGACAGACTGATGAAGGACTACCTTTACGGCCTTGACGCCATTGAACTTGAAAACCGATACTTAGGCTGCCTGAACCGCGGCGTAGGTGTAATATAGAGGAAGTGATCTTATGAACGCACAGAGTTTCACCCAAAAATCAATAGAAGCGCTGCAATCCGCGCAGCGCATGGCAATGGAGAACAACAACACCGAGCTTGCACCCGAGCATGTTCTGTACGCTTTGGTGGATCAGAACGGCGGGCTTGTAGGCTCGCTCCTGACCAAAATGGGCGTGGACTGCGACGCGCTGCTCTCCGACCTTGACGCCGTTATCTCAGGCTTTCCCCGCGTAACCGGCGGCACGGAGGCTCAGGTATACATCTCGCAGACCACCGACAGGATGCTTGCGTCCGCAGAGAAATCCGCGAAGTCCTCGGGCGACGAATACGTCTCCGCAGAGCATATAGCGTTGGCGATTATCGACAAACCGACGAGCGCCATAGCAAACATACTAAAGAAGTACAACATCACCCGCTCCGCTTTTACAAAGCAGCTTGAGCAGGTCAAGACGGGGCCCACCACGGGCGACAACCCCGAGGAGGGCTACGACGCGCTGAACAAATACGGCTTTGACCTTGTTCAGAGGGCGCGTGAGCAGAAGATAGACCCCGTTATCGGCCGTGATGATGAAATAAGGAATGTTATCCGCATTCTTTGCCGCAAGACCAAGAACAACCCCGCTCTAATTGGCGAGCCGGGCGTGGGCAAGACCGCGATTGCGGAGGGCTTGGCGCAGCGTATCATGCGCGGCGACGTCCCCTCCACCCTGAAGGACAAGACCATATTCGCATTGGACATGGGCGCGTTGATTGCGGGCGCGAAGTTTCGCGGTGAGTTTGAGGAGCGTCTAAAGGCCGTCCTTGCCGCCATCAAGAAGTCCGAGGGCAAGATTATCCTGTTCATCGATGAGATGCACACCATAGTCGGCGCGGGCAAGACCGAGGGTGCGATGGACGCGGGCAACCTGCTAAAGCCCATGCTGGCAAGGGGCGAGCTGCACTGCATAGGCGCGACTACCTTGGACGAGTACCGCAAGTACATCGAAAAGGACGCCGCCTTAGAGCGCAGGTTCCAGCCTGTCATGGTCTGCGAGCCTTCTGTCGAGGACACCATCTCGATACTGAGGGGCTTGAAGGATCGCTATGAGATCTTCCACGGCGTGCAGATTCAGGACAGAGCCTTGGTCGCCGCCGCAACCCTCTCTCAGCGTTATATCACCGACAGGTTCCTGCCTGACAAGGCTATCGACCTTGTGGATGAGGCTTGCGCTTCCATCCGCATGGAGATTGATTCCATGCCTACCGAGCTTGACGAGATTCGCCGCAGGATTATGCAGCTTGAGATAGAGGAGCTGGCGCTGAAGAAGGAGACTGACAGTCTGTCCACTGACCGTTTGGCAAAGCTTCGTCAGGAGCTTGCCGAGAACAGGGAAAAGTTCAAGGAGATGAAAGCAAAGTGGGAGCTTGAGAAATCCGCCATTGACGACGTTCAGTCGATAAAGGCCGAGATCGAGCGCACCACGGCCGATATGGAACAGGCTCAACGCTCCTACGAATACGAGAAGGCTTCAAGGCTGCGTTACGCCGTTCTGCCAGAGCTTGAGAAAAAGCTCAAGACGGCTCAGGCCAACGACAGCGCGGACAAGAGCGCGAAGCGCGGCGCGAAGCTCATGCGCACCACTGTTACCGAGGAGGAAATCGCCGCTATCGTGGCGCGCTGGACGGGCATACCCGTTTCGCGTCTGATGGAGGGCGAACGTGAGAAGCTCTTGAGGCTGCCCGAACAGCTGCATAAGCGCGTCATAGGGCAGGACGAGGCCGTTACCGCTGTCAGCGACGCAATCCTAAGGTCGCGTGCGGGCATATCCGACCCCAACAGGCCCATAGGCTCGTTCATGTTCTTAGGCCCCACGGGCGTGGGCAAGACCGAGCTTGCCAAGGCCTTGGCCGAAGCGCTTTTCGACGATGAGCGCAGCATGGTCAGGATAGATATGAGCGAGTACATGGAGAAATTCTCCGTGTCAAGACTTGTCGGAGCGCCTCCGGGATATGTGGGTTACGATGAGGGCGGTCAGCTCACCGAGGCTGTTCGCCGCAAGCCCTACTGCGTGGTGCTGTTCGACGAGATAGAAAAGGCCCATCCCGACGTGTTCAACATACTGTTGCAGGCGTTGGACGACGGCAGGATTACCGACTCACAGGGGCGCACGGTGGACTTTAAGAACACCATCATCATCATGACCTCCAACCTGGGGTCACAGCTGCTGCTTGACGGCATTCGGGCGGACGGAAGTATATCCGAGCAGGCCAAGACTCAGGTCAACGCGCTGCTGCACCGCAGCTTCAGACCGGAGTTTCTAAACAGGCTTGACGAGATTGTGTTCTACAAGCCGCTTACCAAGGCAGACGTTGATAAGATACTCGACCTCATGATCGAGAGCCTTGCGAAGCGCCTTTCGGACAGGCAGCTCAAGCTCGAAGTCACCGAGAGGGCGAAGGCCTATGTCGTCAGCGGCGGTTTTGATCCACAGTACGGCGCGAGGCCGCTCAGAAGATACCTGCAAAGCGAGGTAGAAACCAAGCTTGCAAGGGCTATTCTCAGCATGGACTTAAACGCGGGCGACACGCTCACAGCCGACGAACAGGACGGCGAAATAGTCGTGAGCCGCAAGGAAAAATAAGTATAGGACATAAGGAGCACAAGAAAAGGGACGGACCTTCCAAATGGAAAGCCCGTCCCTTGACGATTGTTTGCCTGCAAAAATTCAGGCTGTCGGCCTATACCGCTCCCCCTTTGTACTAAGGCTGTACAAGCACTGTGTTCAGGTATAGATTGCCGTCCATGTCGCGCATACCAAAGCCGTCCTCATCCACCGCGTTGGTCAGATTGAACCAAATATTCGTGGCGTGTGCCGCAATCCTTCTCTCCTTGCCCTCAATCTCAAAGTATACAATCATCTTGTTGGGGTCGTCCGTGGGGTAGGCGTATACATAATCGCTCTCGCCAAGCTTTACCGTAATCGGTTCCTCATCCAAATTGCCGTCCTTGAAGGTCAGCCCGGGGTCGGCGGTCATGTAGTAGGAGAACTTGATGTAGTACTTCTCGTTCAGCTTCACCGAGGTGCCGTTATAGCTTACTACCATATCTCCGCTGTACTCGCCCGCGATAAGCTCTATCTCAAGGTTGTTGACATACTCCTGAAGGCGGCTCTTCATGAACGGTCCCGCGATAAGTAAAGCCGTTCCCGCAAGCAGCAGCACAACTCCCACAATCACCACTATAAGACCAACGTTGTCCCGCAATGAATCCTTTAATCGTCTCATGTCACGCACTCCTTTGTTGTTGGGCATTATAGCCCGTTATACGCCCGCTGTCAACACCACAGAGCTTGGGCAAAAAACCGCAGGCCTATACCAAACGCCTTAGAAACCCCGCTAAGTTCTGATACATAATTCGGTAAATGTCCCTGTCGGAAAAGCCTTTTCGGGCAAGCTCCAAGCACAGGCGCTGAAGGTCCGCGCTTGAGCTTAGGTCGGGCGGATAGCGCACCATGCCGTCAAAATCGGAGCCTACGCAGCAGCACTCCACCCCGCCCACCGAGGCGATGTGAGCCATATGCCTTGCCACGTCCGAAGCGTCGGCCTGCTTGGATTCTCTAAGCTCAGGCGAATAGAAGTTTACCCCTACCACCCCGCCGCGCTTTGCAATCGCCGCTATATGCTCATCCTTGAGGTTGCGCGGATGATTGCAGACAGCCCTTGAGTTGCTGTGCGAAGCGTACACCGCTCCGCTCGACAGGGAAAGCACCTCGTCTATGCCCCTGTCGGAGAGGTGCGAGGTGTCAAGCGCCATGTTCAGCCTTGCCATCTCACAAATCACCCTCTCGCCCAATGCGGTAAGCCCGCGCTGTCTTTTGCCTACGGCGCAGTCGGCAAGCTCGTTGTTCTCGTTCCAAGTCAGCGTCATGGCTCTGACCCCAAGGCGGTACGCGTTGCGCAGAGCCGCAAGGCTGCCGTCTATGGCCTCGCCGCCCTCTATCGTCAAAAGACAGGCGATCTTGCCGCTGCTTGGAGAATAGTCTTGTGTGAAAGGCACAAAATCAGAGTCGGACTCCAACAGGCTGTGGTAGCGATCCAGCATTTGCACAAGCTGCATGGACGGTGTTGACCTAAGCCCTGTGTCCACCCATGCCGCGAAGCATTGCAGCGCCACTCCGCCCGCCCTCAGCCGCTCCTTGGTGAGGCACTGCATAGGCTTGGGGCTGTACATATCGTATCCGCGCTGCATCGCCCCGTAGAGGTAATCGCAATGCGCGTCCGCAACCGCAAATATCATGGCTCGCCTTTCATAAAATACAAGGGGACTTTAATGAAAAGCCCCCTGTCCGTGATTCCTTTTTGATTCGGTATTACTTTGCGTAATCGACTGTGCGGGTCTCTCGGATAACGTTGACCTTGATCTGACCCGGATACTCCATTTCGCTCTCTATGCGCTTTGCGATATCCCTTGCCATGACTATGGTGTCGGCCTCGTTGACGCGCTCGGGTCTTACGATAATGCGAACCTCGCGTCCCGCCTGAATCGCGTAGGAGTTTTCAACGCCGTCAAAGGAGTTGGCGATCTCCTCAAGCTTCTCAAGACGCTTGATGTAGGATTCAAGGGTTTCGCGGCGCGCACCCGGCCTTGCGGCGGAGATAGCGTCGGCGGCCTGTACGAGTACGGCCTCTATGCTGGTTGGCTCAACATCGCCGTGGTGAGCCATGATGCAGTTGATAATCTGATTGTTCTCACGGAACTTCTTGGCGACGTCCGCGCCTATCTGCGTGTGCGAGCCTTCGGTCTCATGGTCCAGCGCCTTGCCAATATCATGCAGCAGACCCGCACGCTTTGCAAGCGTTACGTTCGCGCCTATCTCGGCGGCCATTATGCCCGCAAGGTGCGCGACCTCGATGGAGTGCTTAAGCACGTTCTGACCGTAGCTTGTGCGATAACGCAGACGTCCAAGGCAGCGGATAAGCTCATGGTGCAGGCCGTTGACTCCGACTTCAAGCACAGCCTGTTCGCCTGCCTCGCGAATCTGAACGTCAACCTCCTTCTTGGCCTTGTCCACCATCTCCTCGATGCGGGAGGGGTGAATACGTCCGTCAAGTATGAGCTTTTCAAGAGCGATACGGGCGATCTCACGCCGTACCGGATCGAAGCCCGAAAGAATGACCGCCTCGGGCGTGTCGTCGATGATGAGGTCTACGCCTGTCGCGGTCTCCAAAGCGCGAATGTTGCGCCCCTCGCGGCCGATTATGCGGCCCTTCATCTCGTCATTGGGCAGCGGCACCACGGAAACGGTAGCTTCCGCGACATGGTCGGCCGCACAGCGCTGTATCGCAAGAGAGACTATGTTGCGCGCGCGCTTGTCGGCCTCGTCCTTGGCCTTGGATTCGATGTCGCGTATCAGCAGCGCGGCGTCGTGCTTAGCGTCCTCGGCGACCTCCGCCAAAACTATCTTTTTGGCTTCCTCGTCGGACAATCCGGATATGCGCGTCAGCTCTGCGCGCTGCTTCAAAAGCAGCTCCTTGGCTTCGTTCTCAGAGGCTGTGACCTTTGTTTCGCGATCCTCCAACTGCTTTTCGCGAAGCTCAACGCCCTCGGTTTTCTTGTCAAGACTTTCCTCACGTTGGAAAAGCCTGCGCTCGGAGCGCTGCAGCTCCGCTCTGCGCTCTCGGATTTCCTTCTCCGCGTCGGTCTTTAGCTTAAAGGCCTCGTCCTTGGCCTCCAAGACCTTCTCCTTTCGAACCTCCTCGGCACGTCTCTGCGCGTCTTCGATAAGCTTCTTAACGGCTTCTTCCGCACGCGCAACCTTGGCTTCGGCAATGTTGCGGCGGTAGAAGTACCCAACGGCAAAAAAAACTATCGCTGCAGCTGCTGCGGCGATCATAATGTAGTACCAATGTACCATAATCCAGCTCCAATCTATGATAATGCAACACAAAACACGGCTGATCCACTGCTCATAAAAAGGGCTTATAGAACTGTACTTGTATATCATGAGCGTACTCTGTACGCTCTTGTCAAGCTAATTTTTTCAGTCTATCTATGAACATACACAGCGGTGTATGATTACTCCTGTATATTTTAAGTGTATCCGAAACAAAAGTCAATAGCGGACAACATATTTCTTGCCCCAAGATTTCAAAAGCTAACAACAAAAAGCAAATGCCGCCGTTGCTTTTGCTTTATGGAATTAAAGAACTTGGACGGGTGAGCGTGTTCACAACGCTTCAGCTTTTTTGCAGCCCTATGCCTGACGCATCCTCACAAGCTCAAAGCCTTCCTTGCCGCTCATGTGTTCTATGTCAAGCTCAAGAACGGCCACGGCTGAAAGCCGTCCGTCTATATGCCGCTTTAGCTCCTCCTCGGAATTGGTGCTGTATTTTTCCCCTAAGAGCTTCAGCGCGGCAAGCCGTTCGTCAGGGTCGTCCACCACTCGTATCCTTCCGAACGCGATTACGCTTTGAAACAGGGTGGTGTATTTCTCTGGCATGACCTCATCCCTGTCGATAACACAAAAAGAGGCCTTGTCGCAGGCTTTAACGGCGTCCATCTTGTGACCCGTCTTTGCGCAGTGAAAGAAGATTTTGCCGTCCTGATACGCATAGCTCATCGGCACGGAGTACGGATACCCGTCGTCGCCCGACAGCGCGAGCGTACCCGCCGTATTCCGATTGAGTATATCAACGGTTTCCTCCACAGACAGAACCTGCAGCTTTCTTCGCATTGGCCTAAACATCGATTGCTCCTCCTTTGCCCCCGACACTTCGGGGTCTTTGTTATCTCCTTTTATGGGTTAATAACGTTCATAAACTCCGTGATGTCCTTGTCGCGCCAAGTCACATCCATATAGCAGACATACTCCCCGCCCGCCGTCAAAAGCTGCGCCTGCTCGTCGCTGCGGGTGATGCAGAAGGTCGCCCCGTCCGACACGAAATACACGAAAACCTTATCAAGGCACTCATAGGCTATGAAGTCCTCGCCCACGGCAAAGTCCACCACACCCTCTGCGACAAGGACGGGCTTGTCATTCACATCAAGATAGTACAGCCCGGTGTCCTCCCCGTGGCTGCCCGAAAGATAAGCGGTAAGCTCTCCGTTTGTCTTGGGGTCATGGATGTACATTCCGCAGTCGAGCCTTTCAATGTCGCCCGTTTCAAGGTCAAGCGTGGTCAAAAGCCCGTTGGGGTCGGCATAGACGAGCGCACCCCCCGCCATGCAGGGCGCGGACAGCGCATAGTCCGAGCTGTTGAATATCTCCAGCGTGACATGCTCCATGGTTTCAAGATCGATTACATAGAGCTTGTCGCGGGTGCTGCCGCTGCGTTCAACAAAGCAAAGGTAATTCTCCCAAAGCGCAAGCCTCGGAATACCCAAGTGCAGGGTTTTTATCATGACAGCCTCGCCGCTTGCCCTGTTGTACGCCATAAGCCTGCCGCCGCCCGCCGCCATTACATCGGCGTAGCATATCCAGCCGTGGGACACCGTAATACCGCGCAGGCTCTTGTACTCCAAGGGAAGCTTGAGGTACTCTGTTGACCTGCTTTCAAGGTTGTACAGGAGCAGGCAGACAAACGCCGCCGTGCCGTCCTGGGTGTAGTTGCCGCCCACGAAATAGAGGGTGTTGTCAACTATGCCGTAGTCGGCAAGATACTGATATTCGGGTATGATGACCTCCACCTGCGCCGAGGCAAGGTTACAGCCGTAGAGCGCGTGGGCTATGCCGGGGATTTCGGTGGGTACGGCCGTGGGTTTGGCGGTTGGCTCCGCGGAGGGCTCAGGCTCTTTAGCTATGCAGGAGCTTAGGTCGGGTTTCATATTGATGACGGTCTTGCAGAAGGGCAGCCCGAAATAGTAGAACAAAAGCCCCGCGCCGACAAGCAGCGCAAGGCACAGAAGCACACTAAGCCACGGCCCAAAGCGCGTACCGAAAAGCAGGCGGCGGCGTTTGTCGGGGGACTTACTCTTCTTTTCCCGATTCATCGTTTGGTTCCCGTTCGGGCTTTTGCTTGTCGATGCTGTCCGAACCGCTGTTTGCACAGTCGCTGTTCACAGCGGCCGTATCCGCGCCCCTCGCCGTGACGGAGTTCAGCATTTTACCGTCCGCCCAGTAGATGGGGCCGGTTTCGTTGGAGAAGTCCTCATGGTGATGGTGATGCTGCTCCGAAGATGAGTGTGAAGCCTCGCTGTGCTGCCACTGCTGCACGTCGGAGGGACTTTCGCTGTGGATGCGGCGCTTTCTGCGGCGGCGTTTGGCGTCCCGTCTGCGCTTAATCTCGGTCATTACAACCGCGCCTATGACTACAAGCAGCAAGGCCCCGATTATGGCGACGTATTTGAGATTCCGCCGCAGAAACAGCAGAAAGCCGCCTAAGCCGCTCGTCTCGTTTATATTGACAAGCTGCCCCTCGCCCGTGGAGAGGGATTCAAGCGTGGGGGCGCGAACTATCAGAACGAAGCTCGCGTACCGAAGCATTACCTCATAGGCGGCAATCTCGGAGTTTAGCTCGCTTATCTCGCGGTTCAGCGATTCCAAGGAGTTTTCCGCGCTCATCAGCTCGGCGGCGGAGCTTGTGGTTTCGATTATGCGTTGAAGGTTTTCTGTCGCGGCCTGCTTGGACTTGACCGAGCTTTGGGCAAGCTCCAGCTCCGTCGTGACGTCGCCATTGTCGTCGCTGTAATACAGGCGAATGCGAGTGTCGGTCTCGGCTTCAAGGGCGGCAAGAAAGGCGTCCGCGCTCTCATGAGGGATGCGCAGTATCATCTCCGCGCTGCTCCTTGCGTCGGTCTGAACCACAGAATCGTAGACATAGCCGTCAAGCTCCTCGCAAAGCGCGGTGAAGGCCTGCACATCCTCGGTGAAGTTGACCGTTCCAAAGGCGTACATCACCCGCCTTACCGAGTTGGGGTCGGTGAAGGGTATCGCGGCGAAGTCCGACTCGTTCACCACCGTGAAGGTTGTGCGGTACTGCGTGCTTGCGGTCTCAAAGGAGCAGCCGCACAGGGTCAGCGCAAGGAGTAAAACTATGATGATGGAAACGATTCTTTTCATTGATCCCCCAAACTTCAGATTGCTCTAATTATTATAGCATAACAAGCCATGACCGCAAGTAAAAATTCCAAGATTACAGCGCACGCCGCATGGCTTTTTATATGGTACGCTAAAGCTTTAGCTCGCCCTCCAAGGTGATAACGGCCGAGCCGCCCACCCTGAGGGTCGCTCTGTCCCGCACAAGCTCTATTCGGCTTTCGACAACGGAGGGACGACCCATGCTCTCGCCCTGCAAAAAGCTGTTGACCTCGTTCAAGGCGATAAGTCCCTTCGTGTAAAGATATTGGGTAAGCCCGCCGTTCGAGGTGCCTGTGGCGCACTCCTCAATGATGCCGTAGAGCGGCGCGAAGTTGCGGCAGCGCGCAGTGAACGCGCCCTCGTCAAGCGCGTACATATGCACGCCCGTCACTCCCCATTTTAGAGATAACGCCGAAACCGCTTCCTCGTTCTGCACCGCGGACAGGAGAACGGCCTTGCTTGACACCGGCACGATAACATCGGAAAGACCTACGTTGACTATGACCGGCTCAAGCTCCAAGGGACGGCAGGAGAGCGGCAGCCCGTAGGCCGAGTACAGCGCGGAGCATTCGTCGGGGTCGAGCTTTCGGACTACCTGCGCGTCGGCCATGTCCAGCCAAACGGTGTGCGCATCGACGCTGACCCTTATCGCGCCCGCCTTAGTGACGGCCTCGCAGTCGCCCCTCGGTAGTCCGCGCAGCTCGCGCAACACGGTGAACGCCGCGACGGTGGCATGACCGCAAAGCTCTACCTCGCCCTTTGGGGTGAAGAAGCGCAGAGCGTACCCGCCCTGACCCAAACGGCGCACAAAGGCGGTCTCGGAGTGCTTCATCTCGGCGGCAATGCTCTGCATAAGCTCATCGGAGGGGAAAGGCTCCCTGCCGAGCGGCACAACGGCGGCTTGATTGCCGCAAAAGGGCTTGTCCGTGAAAGCGTCGGCCACGAATATTCGCATGGGGCTGTCCTCCTTAATGGGTAATTCTCTGTAAGCTTATGCCGTAAGGTTGGCGAACGCGCTTGTCGCAACGGGGGAGCGGGACTTTTCACCGCAAGCCTGTTTCAAGATCCTTCGTCACTGTCGCTCCTCAGGATGACAGTGGGGATTTAGCCGCTCTCAAGTCTATTTTCTATTCGCCCTTCAACCTCCGCCGTCATCCTGAGCTAACAGCGAAGGATCTTGCCGAAAGCATAAAAGTCAAGGGGCGCTCACGGCGGGAACCCTGCCACAAGCGGACGCGCTTGTCACAAACGGCGGATGGTATCCGCCCCTACTTTTCAATATCCTTCAAAAAGGAGCTGCCCTCACGCCAAGTCTTGCCCGTGAGGTAATCGTACACCGTGGAGCCGATGTCCGCGAAGGTGGAGCGTATCCCAAGGTTCACGCCCGCCTTTACGCCCTGACCCGCGATGAGCAGGGGTATATACTCGCGGGTATGGTCGGTGCCGGGATAGGTGGGGTCGCAGCCGTGGTCGGCGGTAATCATGAGTATATCGCCCTCGCGCAGGTCCTTGAGCATACTCTCAAGGTGTCCGTCAAAGTATTCAAGCGCGCCTGCATAGCCCTCTACATTGTTCCTATGCCCGTAAAGCATGTCCGTGTCAACCAAGTTGACGAACACGAAATCGCCCTCGCCGCTTCTGATGTACTCCTCGGTGGCGGCAATGCCCGTGAAATTGTTCTTGGTGTGGTTGGTCACACTGATTCCGCGATGACAGAAGATGTCCTCTATCTTGCCCACGCCTATAACCTCAAGCCCATCCTTGGTCAACCCGTCTAAAATGGTGTCCTTGAAGGGTGCAAGCGCGTAGTCGCGGCGGTTCTCGGTGCGCGTATACTCACCGTTCGCGCCGACGAAGGGCCTTGCTATAACCCTGCCTACCATGTAGTCGCCCGTGAGCATGGCGCGCGCGGTCTCGCAGATGTGATACAGTTCCTCCAAGGGGACTACGTCCTCGTGCGCGGCAATCTGGAACACGCTGTCGGCGGAGGTGTAGATTATGAGCTTGCCCGTGGCGACATGCTCGTCGCCCAGTCGCTGAATAATTTCCGTGCCGCTTGCGACGCAGTTGCCCAAGGTTCCGCGCCCCACGGCCTTTTCAAACTTGTCCATGAACTCGCGGGGGAAGCCGTTCGGGAAGGTCTTGAAGGCTTGATCAAGCGCAAGACCGGAGATTTCCCAATGCCCGCAGGTGGTGTCCTTGGCATGGGTTCGCTCGGCGCACTTGCCGTACGCGCCTATCGGCGTGTCGCACTTGGGGAGCAGACTGCCCGTAATGTCGCCTATGCCCATACTGACCATGTTGGGTATGTCAAGGCGTCCGCGCACCTTGTAGATGTTGCCAAGGGTATTCGCGCCCGCGTCGCCGAAATCGGCGGCGTCGGGAAGCGCGCCTATGCCCACGCTGTCAAGCACGATAAGAATCACACGTTTCTTCATTGTTTTTTGTCCTTTCTATGTAAACACGTTGAATGCGATATTGTGGTACGGCGGGAACCCTGCCGCAGCGGGGGAGCGGCTCTTTTCACCGCAAGCTTGTTTCAGGATCCTTCGTCACTGTCGCTCCTCAGGATGACAGTGAGGATTTAACCGCTCTTAATTCTATTCCCTATTCGCCCTTCAACCTCCGCTGTCATCCTGAGCTAACAGCGAAGGATCTTGCCGAAAGCATAAAAGTCAAGGGGCGCTCACGACGGAATAATGACAATAAGGAGCTATGCAGCCTTTCCAACCGTCCCTACATTAACTTATTTTCAGCCCGTACACCTTGGGGACGGAGCCGCAGGTGGCTATCACGATGTAGTTCCCGAACGCGGCGGGCGTGGCGTCGATACGCGAACCGGTGTCGAAGCTGTCCAGAAGCGTCCCCGAAACGGCGTTATAGAGCTTGATTCCGCCCGCACGGTCGCAGGCTATGAGGTATGCCGCTCCCGCTTCGGTATACACAACGAGCGGCGAGGACAGGTAATCGGCGTCGCCCTGCTGATCTATACTCCAGACGATCGCGCCCGAGGAACGGTCATATGCCACAATGCGCCCGCCGTAGCTGTAAGATACCGTGCCGTCCTCGGCGGTCGATACCAGACCCGCGCCATAGAAGGAGCATATAAGAAGATTGCCTATCTGCCCATGGCCTATGTGAGGCGTGGACCTGCAGCCCGATTTTACCGTACCGTCCCCGACATAACAAACCTGCGTCTGCGCCCATGCGACCGCGCCCGTCAAGGCGTTTATCTTGCGCACGGTGCAGACCCCGAAGCCCGATGGCAGCGAGGCGTCCTGCGTCATAGTCTGATTGGCGGTGTAGAGGTAGGCGGTGTTAGCGGCGCCGTCCTCCTCAATCACAGGCGTAGCGTCCGTGTCTCCGCCTAAATCCACTACGAATTGCAGGGTCATATTGTTTATGTCAATGCACATGAGCCGCCCGCCGTTGTCGGCAAGGTAGAGGTAGTTGCGGAAGGCCGCGGCGGAGGACTCAAAGCCGTACCAGCGCTTGCCCGTCTCGGAGGTTGAGGAGTACCCGCTGCCCTTATAGCGCAGCTTTATCCTGTCGCCGGGGTCTATGCTTATAGTGCCCGCCGTCCAGTCCATCTTGGTATTCAGCTTAATGGTGTACAGCACGCCCGTTTCGCAGGGCATGAATATGGTGTCGTTAATTATCAGGGGCGAGGAATCGTAGGCGCACCAGTCGTCGCGCAGGGAGAAATAGTCCTTGCCGCCAAAGGTGTAGCAAACCTGATTCGTGATTAGGTTGACCGCGTAGACGTAGGAGACCAAATTTCCCCTGCTGTTCTCGGCCTGCACACCCTGCCCGACATATAGCATGGGAAGCCCCGTGGGGTCAAGAGTCGCCGTACCCATAAGCGACACTCCCACGTTTATGGGTGTGCGCGTCTGACTGCCCGTAGTCAGCTCGTAAAAGTAGATGTTGCCGTCGGCGGAGGGATAGATGACCTCGGTGAAGCCTTCGGTGCTCTTGTAGGTGGTCGAAACGCCCAAGAGCGGCAAAACCTCCGAGTTCCATTGCACGATGAGCGGCTGTCCCGTCCAGCTTGCGCCCGCAAAGCCCCCGAGCGAACCCATCGAGCCAGTCCAAACCGAGGAAAGCTTCTGCATAGCCACGGTCACCGTGCCGTAGGAGAAGCTGTTGCGGTAGTTGTTGCCGCCGAAGGTGGTGACGCCCGCGGTCGTGCTGTACTTGCTGTAATAGGGGAAGGATAGGGAGGAAAAGCCCGAATAGTCGGAGTATATCGCGTCAAGGTTGTTGATTCTGATCTCGGTCGTAAAGCCCGTCTTGGTGCTTATTGCGGACTCGGCCGCGCTCACGGTATAGACCGCGCTCTCTGACAGGGGATTGGGTGTTGCGATAACGCCTATCGCGGGCGTGGCCGTGGCGTTAGGGTCAGCCGTGGCGTCGGGATCAATGGTGGCTATGGGGTTGACCGCCTGCGGCAGGGTAAGGCTCTCCCTTGCCTTGGCCTCTTTGATTTTATCGACAACGAGCGAAGACAGCAGGATAATGCCGGTCAGCAATACCGCCGCGGCAATTAAGAATACAAAGAATCTCGGTTGAAACAGTCTGCGTCTGCGTTTCGCCATGTAGACACCTCCACTTATACAGTAAATTATAAACCATGATAAGATAAATCGCAAGTTGGGTATGTGACATAAGCGTAAAGTTTTCTGAAAATCATAAATGATTACATGGGAATTATATAGATGATGTATGCAAGCCGCAGAACAGCGCGAGCGACATTGGAGTATTGCCGAACGACGAAAGCACGCCGTTGTATATGCTGCCAACACGCCCCGCTGTCATGCTATTATACTCCGCCAACGCACCCCCGCTGTCATGCTATTATGCTGCGCCAACGTACCCCCGCCGTCATCCTGAGCGTCAGTCGAAGGATCTTAATGAAAACTAAAAAGTCAAGGGGCGCTCACGGCGGGACAATGACCAGAAATGATGAGAATCCCACGGGGGAGCGGGGCTTTTCACCGCAAGCTTGTTTCAAGATCCTTCGTCGCTGCTGCTCCTCAGGATGACAGCGTGGTTTGTTGACGGAGCATATCAGGATGAAAGGGGGGATTTTGGAGGAATTGGGGGTTCACTGAGCCTTTGACCTGCGCCGCAAGGCGTGCGTCAATACAGCTTCAGGTAGGGCGTGGCGTTGAGGTCAAGACCCGACCTATGTCCCTTCATCAGGAGGTAGAAGCCCGCCGAGCCTATCATGGCGGCGTTGTCGGTGCAGTACTTAAGGTCGGGACAATAGAAGGCAATGCCGCTCTTTTCGCAGGAGCGCCGCAGCATTTGGCGCAGGCAGGAGTTGGCCGAGACCCCGCCCGCGAGCGCAAGCGCGGGCTTGCCGCCCTCCGAGACATAGGCCTTTGCCGCCCTGACTGCCTTCTCTGTCAGTATGTTGCAGACGGCAAACTGAAAGCTTGCCGCAACGTCGGCGCGGCTTATCGTCTCGCCCCGCTGCTCGGCGTTGTGCATCAGCTGTATTACCGCTGTTTTCAGCCCCGAAAAGCTCATGTCATAGCCTGAGCCCTCGTTGAATGCCGAATGAAAGCGAAAGGCCTTTGGATCGCCGCTTTTGGCGAGCCGCTCAAGCTCGGGGCCGCCGGGGTACGGCAGGCCGAGCACCCTCGCAATCTTGTCGAACGCCTCGCCCGCCGCGTCATCGCGGGTAGAGCCTATCAGTCTGCAATGGTCGTAGTCCACGACCTCGACTATTTCACTATGCCCACCCGATGCCACAAGGCAGATGAAGGGCGGGACAAGCTCAGCAAAGCTTAGGTAGTTCGCGGCGATATGTCCCATGATATGATGAGTGCCTATAAGCGGCAGTCCGTGCGAGAGGGCGAGCGCCTTTGCGAAGCTCACGCCGACCAAGAGCGCGCCGACAAGCCCCGGACCGCAGGTTACTGCCACGGCGTCAACGGAATCAAGACTCATACCCGCCTCGTCCAAGGCATATGAGACCACGGAGCCTATCTGTTCGACATGGTTTCTTGAGGCAAGCTCCGGCACGACCCCGCCGTAACGCCTGTGCAGGGGTATCTGAGTGTAAACGCTGTTCGACAGCAGCTGCCTGCCGTTCTTCACCACGGCGGCGGCGGTCTCGTCACAGGAGCTTTCTATCGCAAGCACAACGGCTTGCCCCGCGTCTGTAAGCTCCTTCAGCTTCAATTCGGCTCTTTCATCGTATGAGAGCATTTTTTCTCCTATTTATTGTCCCGCCGCCGGAGCAAAACCGCCCCGCGCACAAGGCTCAATCGTCGTAATCGTCGTTGTCATCATCCTCAAGGTCTGATGAGGATGAGCTTTCGAACCTGCCGTCCTTCTTAATATAAGACGTATCCTCGCGAATGATGGGCATATCGTCGTTGCCGAAGGTCTCCACGTCCTCGCGTATCATGCGGGTGCGCTGAATCTCCTCAGCGACCTCGGCGCGCTTGCTGACGGGAAGGTTGGTCAGCTTGTGTACCGCCAACAGGTCGGGACCGTCCTCCACGGCGTCGGGTATCTCCTTTACCCGCTCGACATCCTCCTTTTGGCGCTTAGCCTTTTCAGCCTTGCGTATGCGCTGTCTCGCGATTGCCCTAAAGGTCACCGAAAGGATCAGGACGGGGGCAAGAACGGCGATGGCGTATATGCCGCAGCGGGTGATGAAGGCGGAAAACAGCTTGGAGGGGAGCATCTGTATCATGCGTGACGACGCGGGCAACAGCCAATTATTGCTTCCGGGGAAGATGATGTGATGGAAGGTCGTCCACATGCTTGAGAAGTCTATGGCAATCCAGGTGCCAATGATGATGACGCAGGCGCCAAACATCAAAAGCGAGAAGATAAGCCCGTTCACGAACACCGATTCGCCGCGCTCATGGTAGATGAGAAAGGCGACAAACAGCAGACCCAGCGCCGCGACAAGGAGTATGTTCCTGAAGGAAACGCATTGCTGCCAAACCTCCCTGACCTCCGCCATGTGGGTAATCTCTATTTCAAGCTCGAACATCTCAACCTGTTCGCCGTTCTGCGTGACAATGAGCGATATGTCCGGCGCATCGCCCTCCATGTAGTCGGTCAGACGCGTGATGGCGGCGGAGAGACTGCTTAGGGTCAGGCCCATACTCTCGTCAAGCTTCAGCTCCGTGAATTGGCTCTCAAAAAAAGCCGTGTCATGCATAACAAGCTGTATTGTGGTGAATAACAGGCAGATTATCAATATGAAGCAGGCAATGGCGGCAAGCAGTGTCGCTAATATCTTTTTCATCAGGCAAGCTCCTTTATGAACGGTAGAAGGCGTTGCCGCCTACGAACTCGCGCAGTATGCTGGTTGGCGGAATCTCGTCCTCCACGGCGGCGTCCTGAACGTAGTTGAGGAACTTGATAATCGAAATCGTCTCCCAATAGCAGGGGTTCTCAGGCGAAACGGTCTCAAGTATGGGGAATATGTGCTTCTTCAGCACGGCAAGCTCGTACACAAGGGCCGTGTTGAGTATGGCGTCCGCCCCCTCCTGGTAGGGGAAGATCCAACGCTCCTCACCCGCCCTTACGCTCGCCCACATATTGAGCGTGCGTTCGGGGGAGGACCCTCTGGTCTCAAAATCGCGCACCATTCTGCGGAGCAGACGCACCTCTGCGGTGGGAATGCGGTTGTGGTCGTCATAGTTTAAGGTTGTCAGCGCGGAGACGAACAGCCTGAACACGCTGCCGTGGTCGATAGACGGGGTCAAAAGTGCGGGGTTCAGGGCGTGCAGACCCTCGATAATCAGTATGCTGTTGTCATCCATGTGAACATAGTGACCGAGCATTTCACGCTGTCCCGTCTTGAAGTTGAAGTTGGGAATCTCAACGGTTTCGCCCTTGAGCATCGCCTCAAGGTCGCGGTTAAAGCCCTGAACATCTATCATTTTGATGTGTTCGAAGTCGAAGCTGCCGTCCGGCTCGGGCTGAACGAGACTGCGGTCAAGGTAATAATCGTCCAAGGACAGCAGTATTGGCTTTTTGGCAAGAACCCTAAGCTGAGTCGCCATGCGGTTCGCGCTCGTCGTCTTGCCGGAGCTTGATGGTCCCGCTATCAGCAGCACCTTGGCGTTTCTTGCGGAGACCTCGTTGGCAAGCTCCGCGAAGCGCTTCTCGTGCAAAGCCTCGTTGACGCGGATAAGCTCGCGGATTTCGCCTGAGGCGACAAGGTCGTTGAGGTCGGCTATGCAGGTACAGCTCATCAGCTCGCCCCAACGGTCGGATTCATGGAACACCGCGAAAAACTTGGGGGAATCGACGTGCGGGGCCGGCATATCGTAGTCGGAGTTGTCGGGGCGCAGCAAAAGAAGCCCATCGTCGTGGAATTGCAGGTCAAAGACCCGAACATATCCGGTCGAGGGACACATTTCGCCGTAGAAGTAGTCGGCATAGTCGCCATGGCGGTAAATGTCAAAGTAGGTGAATCTGCGCCACTTCAAGAGGCGCACCTTGTCCTCCTGCCCGTCGCGCTCAAAAAGCTCGATAGCCTCGTCTATGTCCAAACGCTTGCGCTCTAAGACGTAGTCGGCGTTGACGGTTCTGCCGCATTCGCTGTGCAGCAGCTCTACGTCCTCGGCCGTAAGGGGACTGTCCTTTTTGATGGTGATATAAAGCCCCGCGCCTATGGCGTGCTTGACCTTGACCTCGGCGTCAGGCCACAGCGAACGCACCGCAAGGAAGAATACGAACAGCAGTGTGCGCTCGTATACCGCCTTGCCGCGGCTCTCCGCATAGCGAATAAGCTTTATGTCGCCGCGGCTTCTGCGTATCGCCCTGCGCATGGCAAAGGTGGTGGGAGCGGCGGGACGCTCGTCCGTCGAACGCACGGGAACATAGTTGAGGGTGAACACCTCGCCCGCGATGTCCGCCGCCAAGGGTCTTGCCTTTAGGGAATCAGAGTCAAGCCCCAGCTCCTTGATTATCTCAAGCAGGGTCTCGTCAGGTCTGGGAGCGATTTCATTACCGTCAATTCTAAGTATCATTGCTGTCGCCTCTTACATTAATCTTCGTATCCTATTATAGCAAAATTGTGAGCTTCTAACAAGGCGGGTTTGATAAAGGCACATTTCGTTCATGAAATGTTCAAAAACACTTGTTTCAAATGTAAAGATATGCTAATATATAAACGTAGCCGTATGCCAAGCTCAATGCGGCATACGCAGACTTACCGCCAAGAAAGGAGGATAACCACAGCAACAGTACCCAAGACCACAACAATCATTTTTAGGAGGAATTGGAGGAATCTTTATGAAGAAAGTCACAGCTTTATTGATCGCACTTCTAATGGTGTTAACGCTTGTGCCCGTGTGGAGCATCGCCGACGCGAACAGCCTCACGGTATCCTTCTATGCTACCACCGATATGCACGGAAGATCCGCACAGTATGACGTTTCAACCGCCAAGGAGGATGTGAACAGCATGGTTCGCGTCGCCTCTGTAATCAGCGAGGCGCGCAGCGCATACGGCGAGGACAACGTACTCGTCGTGGACAACGGCGATACATTCCAGGGCAATCTTTTGGCGCAGTATGCCGCCACCATCAAGAACCAAGAAGAAAACCCCATGACCACCGCCCTCAAATATATCGGCTATGATATGTTCGTTACGGGCAATCATGAGTACAACTACCTGCCGTCCGTAAGAGACAGGCAGATGCTGCTTTTGGAAGATGCGGGCATAGACGTACTCGGAGCCAACCTGACCTTGGTCGAGGACGGCACGAATCTGTTGGGGCAGCAGGTCAAGGCGGGCGACAGCTTCTATAAGCCCTATGCCCTCAAGACCTTCACCAACGAAGCGGGCAAGTCGGCCACCATCGCGGTAATCGGCATCACGAACGCCAACTGCGACGGTTGGGATTCATCCCAGAACTTCCCCAATCTCAAGTTCTACTCTGACGGCAACGAGGAGCGCCTGCTTGAGGTTGAGATTCAGAAATGGGTTGACTACATCAACACAAACGAGGATGCGGATCTTATCATCGTTTCCGCTCACTCCGGTTACGGCTCATCCTCCCTTGAATCACAGGTAATAAACGGCGTACAGAACTCCTCCGGCGTGGCGATTGTGAGCTGTGGGCATGACCACAGCGCACGCGTCGGCACCCTCACCAACAAGGACGGAGAGACCGTTCAGATAATCAACGGCGGCGGCAGCAACGTCGCAAACGCCGTAATCAACTTCAGCTTCGACGAGGCGGGCGCGGTCACGGGTTATGAGATCAGCACCTCCAACATCGCGCTGTCCGGCGCTTCCGTGGACGCCACGCTTGCCGAGACCATTAAGCCTTGGTATGACGAAGCCCGCGAATGGGCGAGCGAGGCCCGCGGCGATTTCGGCGGCGGCTGGGACGCGCTGACCGATGAATCCCAGGGCAAGACCAACGACGATATGATAGAGCAGCAGACGCACTTGCTGGATCTCGTCCATAAGGCGCAGATTTGGGCGACCTGGCAGAGCGAGGAGCTTGGCATAGAGGGCGCTACGGTGTCCATTGCCTCGCCTGTGTTCGGGAAGAACTCGGACGGAACGCTGAGCTTTGTTCCCAAGGACGGCGATACCGTTTCCCTGCTGGATGTTTCGAGGCTCTACCGTTACTCCAACAACCTGCTTGTCGCCGTCGATATGACGGGCGAGCAGCTCTATAACTGGATGAACACCGTCGCGGATATGTATGCCTGCAACGCGGCGACCGGCGAAATATATCGCAATTCCTCCGACAGCATATACGGCCTTGACACCTTCTACGGTGTTGATTATCACATCAATGTCTTTAAGGAGAAGGGCAAGAGGCTGGAGTACGCGACCTACAACGGAGTTGACCTGAAGGATTATGAGGGCTTGATCCGCGTCGCGCTCAACAGCTACCGTATCGGCGGTTCCTACGGCTTCTATGAAGCTACGGGCTTGGACGGCGACGACTGCGTTTGGACGGCTTCGGCTTATCTCGGAGACGAGAGAGCGCCCGTTCCCACACTCATTTGCGAGTATATCGAGTACATGGGTACCGTCACCCCGTATGACATCCCCTACGCTGGCAGCGAGAGCACTTGGAGCGTAAGCTACGACCTCATGAAGGGCGACGCCAACAAGAGCGGCTCTGTCAACGCTCAGGACGCTTCGGATATCCTAAGACACCTTGTAGGGCTTACCTCGTTGGATGCCGTAGCCATGAAGGCCGCCGACGTCAACGGTGAAGCCGGTCTGCAGGCGAGCGACGCTTCCTGCATACTGCGCAAGATAGTAGGTCTCATAAGCGATTATCCCTACGTGGAGGACGAGGCCGTCGAGATTCGCCTTCTTGCGACGAGCGATATGCACGGTCAGTTCTATCCCACCGACTATACGAAGGACGTTTCTTACAGCGGAACCTATGACCGCGGCTTGGCCCATGTTGAGGCTTATGTCAAGAAGGTTCGCCAAGAGAGCGAGAATGTAATCCTGGTCGATGCGGGCGACCTTGTACAGGGTACCCCGATGAGCTATTACTTCGCCTTCTATCGCGAGGAGATAGCCGACCCCGCGATGAAAACCCTGCGTACCATGGGCTACGACCTGTTCGTACCGGGCAACCATGAGTTCAACTACGGCATGACCATACTTCAGCGTCAGCTTTCGCAGCTGACCGCCGAGGGCTACAAGGCCGAAAAGCAAGTAGCGGTGTCCTGCGCCAACTACCTTGCCGCCGCAACCAACAATGACGAGACAAGGGACTGGGCGACTTGGAATGACTATGCTCCGTACATCATCAAGGAGTATGACGGCGTAAAGGTCGCCATCATGGGCATAGGCAATCCCAACATCGCGAACTGGGACGTTCCCGCCAACTGGGAAGGAATCTACTTCGCGGGCGTCGTTGAAACCTATCTGCATTACGAGGCTGAGATGAAGGCCGCGGCCGACATCATCATAGTCGTATCCCACAGCGGTATCGATTCTTCCGACGACTCCGACTTCATCCGTGAGCTGATTACGACCACCGACTCCATCGATTTGGCGGTATCGGGTCATGAGCATAGGAACAAGGTCACCAAGATCACCAACTCAAAGGGCGAGACCATTCACGTCATCTCCCCCTACACCAAGGGCAGAGCCGTGGGCGACGCCACGCTGACCTACAACCCCGCCACCGGCGAGCTGAGCGTTACCGCTTCCGTCAACAGCACCGCGAGCCTCAAGGCCGATCCCGACGTCATCAGGATGCTCAAGCCCTATGAGGACGAGACTTGGAACGACTATATGCTCCAGTCCATCGGAACCGCGGCGGGCAACTTCTCAGCTTCCAATCTTGGCGTCGCGCCCTCCGCGTTCATGGACCTCATCAACAGGGTTCAGCTCTGGGGCGCATACGACAGGACGGGACTGAACACCCCCGACGATACCTCCGACGATACCATGGCTCAGCTGTCCATCTCGGCTCCTTTGACGAGCGGCAGCGCGGCAAACCTCATTCCCGAGGGCGAGATAGTCTTGGGCGATATGTTCAAGCTCTACCGCTATGAGAACTGGTTCTACCAGATTACCATGACGGGCAAGGAGCTAAGGACTTGGCTCGACTTCGCGGCGTCCAAGATTTCCGGCTCCAACGGGAACTTCTCCGTGGATCTGACCTACTATGACGTCATCTACGGCGACGGCTTCTCCTACGTCCTTGACCATACCTTGGCCGATGGTCAGAGGGTTGTTTCCATGACCTACAACGGCGTTGAGGTTGCGGATACCGATGTGTTCACGGTTGTGGTCAACAACTACCGCTACAACGGCGGCGGAAAATATGTCGAGTACCTCAACAACAACGGCTGTGAGTTCATTGCCAACGATCCCGACAGGATAATCTACTCCACCCAGTACGACATGATTCAGGGCGAGGACAAGGGACAGGCGAGGAACCTGCTTGCGGACTACATCACCGCGCAGAAGAACTCCACGATATATCCCGACATCACCTCCACCTGGAGCATAGCAGCGAATCAGTCAACCGAGGTTCGTCTGCTTGCGACAAGCGATGTACACGGTCAGTTCTATCCTACCGACTATACCGTTGACGTCTCAAAGAGCGGAACCTACAACCGCAGTCTTGCGCAGGTCGCGACCTATGTCAAATCCGTGCGCGAGGAGAGCGAGAATGTTATTCTGGTTGACTCGGGCGACCTTATCCAAGGCACTCCGATGAGCTACTACTACGCGTTCTACAAGTCCGAGGTGACAGACCCCGGTATGCTTGCGCTGAGATCTATCGGCTACGATATGTTCGTTCCCGGCAACCATGAGTTCAACTACGGCCTTGCCATACTGAACAGACAGCTTGCGGATCTCACGGCGGAAGCCACAGCGGGAGAGTCTCAGGTTGCGGTCTGCGTCGCGAACTACCTTGCGGCGGAGACCAACAACGCCGAGACGAAGGACTGGGCGACTTGGAATGGCTACGCTCCGTACATCATCAAGGAGTATGACGGAGTTAAGGTTGCTCTGCTTGGCATGGGCAATCCGAACATCGCCAAGTGGGACGTTCCCGCAAACTGGGAAGGTATCTACTTCGCGGGCGTTATCGAAACCTACGAGCATTACAAGGCCGAGCTGCAGGCGGCGGCGGACATAGTGGTTATTGTGTCGCACAGCGGCATTGATTCCTCTCCGCTCGAATCCGACTTCGTGCGTGAGCTTATCGAGACGACCGACGGCATAGACCTTGTCATCTCAGGCCATGAGCACAGAAGTACCGTCACCAAGATAGCGAACGCCAACGGCGACCTTATCAATGTCATCTCCCCCTACACCAAGGGCAGAGGCATGGCGGACGCGACATTCTCCTATTATCCCGCAACCGATTCCCTCTATGTGAACGCCAGCTACGTCACCGTACAGGGTCTGGCCGCGGACGCTGAGCTTGTAGAGCTGCTCAAGCCCTATGAGACCGCCACTTGGAACGAGTACATGCTTGTGAAGATAGGCGAAGCGGACGGCAACTTCCCGGCGGCGAACCTTGGAACCGCGCCCTCCGCGTTCATGGACCTCATCAACAGGGTACAGCTCTGGGGCGCGTATGACAGAACCGGACTGAACACCCCCTATGACACCTCGGATGACACCATGGCGCAGCTGTCCATCTCGGCTCCTTTGACGAGCGGCAGCGCCGCGAACCTCATCGGTGAAGGCGATGTTCTAAGGGGCGATATGTTCAAGCTCTATCGCTATGAAAACTGGTTCTACCAGATCACCATGACGGGTAAGGAGGTCAAGACATGGCTGGAGTTTGCCGCGACGAAGATTGATACGGACGATGGCGGCAACCCCTATGTTACCACGAGCAATCTGACCTACTATGACGTAATCTACGGCGACGGCTTCTCCTATGTAATTAACTACACGAACGAGAAGGGCAGCCGCGTAGTCTCCATGACCTACAACGACGTCGAGGTCACGGACGACGATGTGTTCACGGTCGTCGTCAACAACTATCGCTATAACGGCGGCGGCAACTACGTCAGCTACCTCAACGAGAATGGTTGCCCGTTTACGGCAAACGACTCTGCAAGGATAATCTACTCCACCCAGTATGACATGATACAGGGCGAGGATAAGGGACAGGCCAGGAACCTCCTTGCGGACTACATCAGCCAGATGGGCACCATCTCTCCGCTGATCAGCTCCACCTGGAGACTCACCGACGGCAGCGACGACTAAGTCACAGACACAACAGCGGGCGGGGCTTTAAGCGGCTCCGCCCGCCTTTTTATTGGATGGAGGAATCGCTGTTGCCCTTATGTAAAATGCGCGGCGGAGCGGCTGGAAAGGTATACGAAAATTTTACGGAATGTAAACCCGTTTTTATATAGGTGATAAAAAATGGTCTTTACAGGGCTTGCAAATCATGATATTATACAACAAATGGGCTAACTCGATTTTGGGTGAAAGAGGTGTGAAAAGTGACGATAAGCATGGGCAGCGATCACGCGGGTTTCGCGCTCAAAGAGACCATTAAGGAGCATCTGAAGCTCAATGGCTATGAGATAATTGACGTGGGGTGCTTCTCCAATGAAAGTACCGATTACCCGGTGTACGGCATCGCCGCGGCGGAGCGCGTCATGGACGGCTCAGCTGAGCTTGGTATTGTCGTCTGCTCCACCGGCGTCGGCATTTCGATAGCGGCTAACAAGGTTCGCGGCATTCGCTGCGGACTTTGTCATAATGTGCAGACAGCCGAGCTTTCAAGAAGGCACAACAACGCCAACATGCTTGCTTTGGGCGCGTCGCAGGTTTCCTCCGAATCAGCGCTTGAAATAGTGGACAAGTGGCTTGCTGCGGGCTTCGAAGGCGGCAGACACGCAAGACGGGTCGGCATAATAGACAAATATGATAATGCAAGGGGGTAATTCATGAGTACGGTAACAGTCATCGATCATCCTTTGGTACAGCACAAGATGGCCTATCTTAGGAACAAAGAGACAGGCACTAAGGCTTTCCGCGAGCTGGTCAACGAGCTTGCGATGCTCATGGGCTATGAGGTCACACGCAACCTGAAGCTGAGGGACGCGGTGGTGGAAACTCCCATAACCGAGGCGCAGGTGAAGGTTCTTGCCAACGAGAAGATAGCGGTAGTCCCCATACTCAGGGCGGGTCTTGGCATGGCGGACGGCATGATGAATCTCATTCCGAACGCGAAGCTTGGACATATCGGCCTGTATCGCGACCCCGACACCCTTCATCCGGTAAGCTACTACTGCAAGCTGCCGCATGACATCGCCGAAAGGGAAACCATAGTGGTAGATCCCATGCTTGCGACGGGCAATTCGGCAATCGAGGCTATCAGCATCGTCAAGCGTTACGGCTGCAAGAGCATACGCATGGTGAGCCTGCTTGCGGCTCCCGAGGGGATAAGCAAGCTGACCGAGGCGCACCCCGACGTTGACGTGTATGTGGCCTGCATAGATAAACAGCTCAACGACCACGGCTACATCGTCCCGGGCTTGGGCGACGCGGGCGACAGATTATTCGGAACTAAGTAAAGAGGTAGACAATGAACATGATGGAGAGGATCGCCGAGGCTGAGGCCAAGGCCGACATGATCCGAAAAGACGGCGCAACGGCCGCACGCGACGTTCTTGCGCAGAGCAAGACCGACTGTGAAAACGACATAGCCGCCGCTGTGAGCTTGCAGCGCATGCTGACGGGCGAGGCGATAAAGCGCGCCGAGGCCGAGGGCGAGCTTTTGGCGGAGGACATCACCGATAAGCAGCGCGGGCAATCCAAGGAATTGTGCATGGCGGCCAAGGAAAAGCATGACGCCGCCGTGGCGTATATAATGGAAAGGATAGAGACTGCGGTATGATCGTACCGATGAAACGCTTGACGCTTATGGCGCTCAAGCGGGACGAAGCCGATATAATGGGACGCTTGCAGGACGCCGAGGTCGTGCAGGTCGTAAGCAGCGAGAGCGCTTCTGCTCCGAATTCGGAGCTTGAAAGCGTGAATCGCGATGTTTCGACCTTGGCGGAGGCCTTGCAGGCGGTCAAGAGCTTCGGCCCCAAGACGAACATGCTGACCCCGAAACGCAGGGTGCATCCCGAAAGGATAGGGGACGGCGACGCCCTTGCGCACAAGGCCTGCGGCGAGATTGAGGCGCTTGTCCGCGAGAGGGCGCGGCTTGCAGGCGAGCAGGAGAAGCTGCATTCCACGGAGCAGCTTTTGCTTCCGTGGGTGGAGCTGCCCTACGAGATGCGTTCCGTGACCTCCACCCGGCTGGTTCACTGCTTTGTGGGACTGGTCGCAAAGCGCGATCTTGCCAAGCTCTTGGATCAGGACGTTCTCTGCACGGAGCTTTTCGGTGACGACGCCTTAGTACCCGCGTTGGTCTGCTGCCATGAGAGCTGCGCCAAGGACGCGAGCGCGTTCATAAAGACGCTTGACTGGACGGATGTGACCTTCCCCGACATGGACGGCAAGCCTGTTGACGCCATTCGTCAGCTTGGCAAGAGACAGATTGAGACGGAGCGCGAGCTTATGAAGCTTGCCGAGAAGCTTGAGACCTACGGTTCGTCGGTCGAGGCGCTGCAGGACGCGGTTGACGCCGCGATGATACGCCGCGACAGGCTTGAGGCCATGGGCGAATTGGGCAACACCGATTCGGTGTTTGTGTTGGACGGCTGGGTGCGGTCGGACGAGGTCGATAAGGCGAAGTCCGCCGTCGAGAGCGTCACCGACAGCTTCTATTTCGACGTTCGTGACCCTAAGCCCGATGAGCAGCCCCCCGTTGTGCTTCTCAACAAGAAGGGGCAAAGACCCTTCGAGGCGGTCAACAACCTCTACGCCCTGCCCGATTATAGCGGCATAGACGCGGTACCCATGATGGCGCCGTGGTATGTGTTGCTGTTCGGCATGATGCTTTCGGACTTCGGTTACGGCCTGCTGCTGCTTATCGGCAGCTTGGTGTTCCTGAAGTTGAAAAAGCCCACGGGCATGATGAAGGGTATCACCCAGGTTTTGGTTTGGGGCGGCGCGTCCACCATGCTGTGGAGCGTGCTTATCGGCACCTGCTTCGGGCTGGAGTTCAACGATATATTGGGGACGACCTGCTTCCCGCTCATAATGAGCCCCTTGGATAACCCGCTTGCCATGCTTGGCATATGCTTCGGGCTGGGCATTATCCACATGCTCTACGGCGTGTGCATCAAGATTAAGATGTGCCTTGACTTGGGCGACTGGAGGACGGCCGTTTACGACAACCTCTCTTGGATATTCATCATCATTGGGCTTTTGGTGTACGCTTCGCCCATGCTCATAACCGCGCTGCCCTCTTGGGTGTCGAAGGTCGGTATAGGTATGGCGCTTTTGGGCGCGCTGCTTATAGTCGTATTCAAGGGCAGAGACAAGAAGAACATACTCTCAAGGGGTGTTTCGGGGCTTGCGGGGCTGTATAACATCACAAGCTGGCTTTCGGATGTGCTGTCCTACGCGAGGCTTTTCGCTCTCGGCGTTGCGACAGGTATAATTGCGCAGGTGTTCAACCAAATCTGCTCCATGCTCATGGGCGGAAGCGGCGTAGGCGGGGTCATCGGCTTTATCTTGGGCTGTGTGCTCTTGGTGTTCCTGCACATATTCAATCTCGGCATCAACGCGCTTGGCTCCTTCGTACATTGTGCGCGTCTGCAATATGTAGAGTTCTACGGGAAGTTCTACGAGGCGGGCGGCAAGGAGTTCAGACCGCTTGGCTATAACCCCAAATACACGGTAATCACAAAACAAACAGACAATTAGGAGGAAAGTAACAACAATGGAAAACATCGAATGGGGAACAATTTTGGCAACGTTGGGCGCGGCTCTGGCGGCGCTCATGGCAGGCATTGGCAGCGCGATAGGCGTAGGACTTGCGGGTCAGGCTTCGGCGGGCGCTGTCAGTGAGGATCCCGATCATTTCGGTTCGTTCTTGGTATTGCAGCTGCTGCCCGGTACGCAGGGTATCTATGGTCTGCTTGTCGCGTTCGTCATCGCAAATGCGGCGGGCCTGCTCACTGCGGGCAGCGCAAGCGTTGCGGTTTCCGACGGCTGGCGTTATCTGTTCGCATCCCTGCCCATAGCCTTCGGCGGCTTGGTTTCGGCCATTTATCAGGGCAAGTGCGCATGCTCCGGCATTCAGCTTACGGTAAAGAGAAGCGATCAGTCCGGTAAGGCCATCGTCATGGCGATCATGGTCGAGACCTACGCGGTTCTGGCTCTGCTCATCTCCCTGCTGCTTACTATTGGTGTAGGTTAATGGAGCAAAAGACGAGTTCCGAAAATCTATTGATCGAGCGTATCGTTCAGGATGCAAGGAGCGAGGCTGACGCGGCCATGGCCGAGGCTACGGCCAACTGCCAAAGGGCCCGTGAGGACTGCGACGCCCGCATCGTGGAGCTGACCCGCGCTTTCGAGCGCGACAGGGAGCAGCAGGTGGCGGGGGTTCTTGACGGAGCCAAGACACGCGCCGCGCTGGACGGACGCAAGGAGGCGCTGAGGGACAAGCGCCGGGTATTGGACGAGGTGTTTACGAGCGCAAGGCAAGCCTTGCATGAGCTTTCGGGCGAGAAGCGCGAGAAGCTTTTGAGGGCGCTGCTTGTACGCGAGGCCGAGGCGGGCTGCGTTATAGTACCCGCTTTTGCCGACCGCGAGGCGCTTACAAGGCTCTCGAAGGAGCTTGAACAGCCCTTGCCCGTGTCGGATACGGACGCTAAGTCGGACGGAGGCTTCATCCTGAGCGGCGAGAGCTACGAGAAGGACTGTTCCTTTGACGCCTTGATGGACGAAATCAGACAGGCGGAAGAAACAAACGTTTCGCGCATACTGTTCGGATAAAATAAGGAGCTAAAACGCCATGCCACAACAAAGCTATCAATACGCCTGCGCACGGGTTTCCGCGCTGAGCAAACGCATACTAAGCCCCTCCGCCATCAGAAGAATGGCCGAGGGCAGCTTGGATGACGCTCTGCGGACGCTTGCGGACGTCAGGTACGGGGGTATGAGCGACGCGGCCGATACGGACGTGGAGAAGCTCATCGAGAAGGAGCTGAAGGGCGCCGCCGAGGAGCTTGACAGCCTGACCCCCGAGCAGGAGGTGTCAAACCTGTTCCTGCTGCAAAATGATATGCAGAACCTCAAGATGCTCATCAAGGCGAGGCTCTTGGGGACAAGCGAGACGCGCCTTGCTTCGGGCGGGGTCTATACCAAGGAGCAGCTCGGTCTTTGTGTACGCGACAGGAACTACGGCTTGCTGCCTGAACTTTTGAAGGAAAGCCTGACCGCGCTTGAAAAGCAGCTTGACGCCAAGCCAAGTCCCCAGCTCATCAGCATAAGCATCGACAAGGCTTACTCCGAGTATGTCAAGTCCGTGGCCGTAAAGTCCAAGTTCGCGGCGCGATATTTCGCGGTCAAGGCCGACTTCGACAATGTGTTGACCTTCCTGCGTATGCGCGCCATGGGCTCCGACAGGGACTCTCTGGCGCGTGCGCTGCTTGCCGAGGGCGGCATAAAGCACAAGCAGCTTTTGGCGGCCTACGAGCTGTCCGAGGAGAGCGTCGAACGCTTCCTTGACGAGAGCGTTTGCAGGGCGGAGCTTTTGAGCGGGCTTAACGCCATGCACAAAAGCGGCAGCATGGGCGCGGTGGAGAAGGCAAGGGACGACTGCCTGCTTGCTATGGTGTCCGAGCGGCGCGGCGACTGCGACAGCTTCTACCCCATCATCGGCTATTATCTGGCCAAGCAGCGCGAAGCGCAGGCGGTGAGGCTCATAATCACGGCGAAGCGCAACGGGCTTGCCGACTCGGTGATTAGCGAAAGGCTGGTGAAGATGTATGGCTAAAATGGCGGTAATCGGCGACAGGGACAGCGTGCTGCTGTTCCGTGCGGTAGGCTTGGACGTCTTTGGCGAGACCGACGGCGAGCGCGCCAACATGCTGATAAGACGAATGGCAAGGGAGGGCTACGCGGTGATCTATCTCACCGAGCAGATGTACTCCAAGTGTTCGGAGAGCATCGCGGAGTTCGCGTCACAGCCCTATCCCGCTATCATACCCATACCTGACGCCAACGGAACGCAGGGCGTGGGCATGAAGGCACTTAAGCAAAACGTTGAAAAGGCTGTCGGCGTAGACATCCTGTTTATGGAAAAATAGAAGGAGATTTCAGTATATGCAAGGAACAATAATCAAGGTGTCGGGGCCTTTGATAACCGCAAGCGGGATGGCCGACGTGCAGATGTACGACGTGGTTCGTGTGTCGGATAAGCACCTCATAGGCGAGGTCATAGAGCTGCGCGGTGATTTGGCGTCCATTCAGGTTTACGAGGAGACGGCGGGCATAGGCCCGGGCGAACCCGTATATACCACGGGCGCGCCGCTTTCCGTCGAGCTTGCTCCGGGACTGATTGAGTCGATATACGACGGCATTCAGCGTCCCTTGAATAAGCTGCGCGAGCTGGCGGGCGACAGGATTACAAGGGGCATTATGGTGGATTCCCTTGACCATGAGAGGCTTTGGCACTTCGTCCCCACGGCGAAGGTCGGGGACTACCTCGTGGGCGGCGACATTCTGGGGACTGTTCAGGAGTCCGAGGCCGTAGAGCACCGCGTAATGATTCCTCCCAAGACGGAGGGCAGACTTATAAAGATTTTCGAGGGAGACGCCAACATCGTCACCCCCATAGCTTGGCTTGAGAAGGACGGCAAGACCATAGAGCTGCCAATGCTGCAGCGCTGGCCCGTCCGCAGGGGCAGACCGTATAAAGAGAAGATGGCCCCTTCCGAGCCGATGATTACAGGGCAAAGGGTTATCGATACGCTGTTCCCCGTCGCCAAGGGCGGCGTGGCTGCGGTTCCCGGCCCGTTTGGCAGCGGCAAGACCGTGGTTCAGCATCAGCTTGCAAAGTGGGCTGACGCGGATATCATCGTCTATGTCGGCTGCGGCGAGCGCGGCAACGAGATGACCGACGTTCTTATGGAGTTCCCCGAGCTGAAGGACCCGCGCACAGGGCTGTCGCTGATGAAGCGTACCGTCCTAATCGCGAACACCTCCGATATGCCCGTCGCGGCGCGTGAGGCGTCCATCTACACGGGTATCACGATAGCTGAGTACTTCCGCGACATGGGCTACAAGGTCGCAATCATGGCGGACTCCACCTCAAGGTGGGCGGAAGCTCTGCGTGAGATGAGCGGCAGGCTTGAGGAGATGCCCGGTGAAGAGGGCTACCCCGCTTACCTTTCAAGCCGTTTGGCGGAGTTCTACGAGCGTGCGGGCGTGGTCAAGACCATAGGCGGCGGCGAGCGCGTGGGCGCGGTCTCCGCGATAGGCGCGGTTTCACCTCCGGGCGGCGATATATCCGAGCCTGTTTCTCAGGCGACCCTGCGCATAGTCAAGGTGTATTGGGGCTTGAGCGCGAAGCTTGCCTATGCGAGGCACTTCCCCGCGATAGACTGGCTCTCAAGCTATTCCCTGTACGTTGACAGGCTGAAGGACTGGTTCTGCACCAACGTAGCGCCCGATTGGGCGGAGCTGCTGCAACAGACCATGAACATATTGCAGGAGGAGAGCGAGCTTGACGAGATAGTCCGTCTTGTCGGCATAGACGCGCTTTCCTACAAGGACAGGCTTACCCTGGAAGCGGCAAGGTCAATCCGTGAGGACTACCTGCATCAGAACGCCTTCCATGAGGTCGATACCTACACCTCTCCGAGGAA